>Ga0126337_10002114_pt1 | contig 12456 bp, 16 predicted proteins | sample DipCmetagenome_FD_92527 | JGI IMG/M metagenome (GOLD analysis project Ga0126337, IMG submission 92527) | Coral microbial communities from La Bocana,Puerto Morelos, Mexico - Diploria C A metagenome | ecosystem: Host-associated > Invertebrates > Cnidaria > Coral | place: La Bocana,Puerto Morelos... | reverse complement strand
TGGGATTCTCATAGTGCTGGTTTCTTTTCGTCGATGAGGATGTTTGCATGGTACTTCCAAGGTTCCTTACTTGAAAGGCGCCCATTGGTTAAACAAATCCACAACATAAAAGAATTTCAAAGGTAAACACAAAACTATTTTGGTGCGCAGACTAGATTCTATGGGGAGGGAAAGTGTTCTCCAAAGGTCCCTTTCACAATTTCCTGGAAACTTACCATAGCACCCAATCTTGGCGATGGCACGGGTAACCTTTGAACAATGACCTTCTGATTCAAGTACCATTGCCTGAGCTGCTTCCTGCAGTTCATGACATGTAGTTGCCCCACGGCCTAATGAGGCCAAAAGGTTGTCCGCAAAGGGCATCTCGGAAGCATCAAGCACACCTGCGTAAGGGGTGAATGGAATGAAGATTCAACTTATCACACATCAGATTTGCTTTAACAGTTGAGTGAACAGGTTGTTTAATGAATCATAAGCGGTTTCAGTTGTCATGCTTTTCAATCCAGTTAATGCACATACGGTACTTTTTTCCACATCATCTACGGTTGAGATCATCAAACACCAGTAGCCAAAGAGGTTTTGTCCTAGCTCTTTGCCACATGTGTTGATCAAACATGTCATCGCATGATTCCATCAAAACGTAAGGCAATATACACATTGCCAAGATAGCCCGTGCCCCGAGGAAGGCAGCCCATTTGACTAAGAGTTTAAACATTAAACAAGAGAGACTAATAACATGACAGAAGAAATATGCTATCAGTACATGATATATAAGTTCATTACCTGAAGACTGCCAGCCCCGAGGGTCTGTTCAAAATTTTTGAACTCAAGCTGATCCACCAAGATCAGGCCCTTGGGCAGCATCTTCAATTGCCTTGGGTTTCTTGACCTTTGGCTTTGCGCAGTGTTTCTTGACATGCCCCGCCGCATTTTTGTAATCTTTGATTACTTCTACCAGTTGCTGAGTGCAAATAGATATGACATCATCTTCTTTGCCCTCAGCAAGTGCGCTTTCCAAGGCTTCGCGCTTGGACTCAAGGTTAGCCAAGTGGGAGCCAGTGTCTTGGACAATAGCTTCGACCATGTTTGATGGCCTAAGATATTTGGTTTGTTTTGGTCATATATATATATAAATGAGAAAATGTGTGGTGGATTGAGCCAGATTTTGGTAAACTAAGCTTCTTACAACCCAGCAGCCTGCATCTTTGATCGCCGTGACTTGCATTCAAGAATTGCTTCACCAGACGTTTTCATCGCCTTAGGCCGATTCAAATCATCAATATAAGTCAAAGGGGTCAATCTACTCAAAATAAAAAAATATCAGCAGAACCAAAGTTGAAATCAAAGCCCAAACACCTGAGTAGCTTCCTGAACAGCTGACTTGGCTTTGGGAACCCCATTTGCTTTCGCTTTTGCCTTTGCTTTCCCCTTTGCTTTTGCCTTTGGGGTCACAATCACCATATCCCCAGAAGTAGCAGCAGTTACCAAATGTCCCGATGGAACTGGCGCAGCAAAGGGCTTTGACCTAGGGATAAGACACGTAGATACAGATTTGGTATCATAACAGACTAATCAAGTTCAAGTTTTTGTTTGGTTTGTTTGTAGTATACCTCACAAGCCTATAGTCTCCAGCCAACTGATCTCAGGCTATGACATTAGACTCTTGGCCGTGGATCCATCAATTGCGCCCGAACATGTGGTACCAACTTCATTCACCCGGGAATTGCGATCAGATTCCGTTGTTGAGGACCAACACCAGTATACTCGAAGCTCCTGCGTAAGTTGCTATATATAGAATATGTTTTTCGTACAAAATATATGATGTACGGAAAACCAACTTGTGTCATCAGTCCTCCGAACCAGGAAAATCAGGATTGGATTCGTATTGTCCGGAGGCAGTCTTACGACTGATCAAGTCTTTCACCACCTGGGGATCCTTATACTTGTCTTCAAGGTCCTAAGCAAAAAATCATATATGGAAGAAATTGTGAAATTCCAAAAATGGACAAATATCATCAGAAGGTAAGCTGCCATCAAGTAACAACCTTGGACATAAGGGACCAACTTCCAAGCCGGGAGTGTTCACGAACCGTTTTGTTTGATGTAACAAGATCACACTTCATCCAATCTTCACCGGATTCTACGAACATGTTGAAGAGGTTGTCCCAAGCTGCCCTGTCTCGTCCTCCACCTAGGACACTAATAGGTCATCCAGAAAGGATGTAATTGGGTCAGAATCTTGTTATATATTCAGAATATCTTTTTGAAACTTAGGACTGCACCTTCCTGAAGTTCTTTCAATTTCTCCTTGATAATAGCAGGACACTTGGCACCTTGGTGATAAACATAATTTGAAATAGGATTAGTCTTTCAAAAATCACCAATCAGCGTTAACCATATATGTAAATCAAGATGCTTCTGACAGACCTATGGAACCTGGCTTTCTTTGCCCGCACAATCTTCAATTGAACTGGTGATGATGTCGATGGAGCTGTGGGTGCAGCTGAACCCCCAGTAGTAGGTGTCACCTTGGGCCCATGTAAAGACAACATACTAGTTACTGGGGAAGAAAAAACTATTAACAAAAAATATATTTCACACACCATGTTGTTAACTAAGGATATGACTACTTCTGGTGCTGGCTCTGTTGGAGTATCACGTGGTTTTTCAACATGTACCGCGGCTGCACGTTGCCCCCCCAAATCCACAGTGTTGGCACGTGTCAAAACAGCTTTCACTGCACTGATGGGGCTGGGAGCAGGTGGTGGGGTCAATGGCCTACTTCTGGGTGGTTCAGGTAGACAATTTTTTTCGGCTTGCAACCAAATCTCAAACGCAGTGATTTCCTCCACAGGCTCATCATTCCCAAACCTATAGGTTCCCAAGTGGCTTAAGCATTGTGATTGCATATAGGACTCAAAAGCTTTCAAACTGGGATGGTCCATGTATGTCGCCATTTTGGTTGAAAGTTCGTCATCATCCATTTTTGAAACCCGAGTATGGACGGGATTATGAAATTCATGTTGACAAAGCCTGTTAAATTCATTCGCCAGCCGTGCATCAAAGAGTGGTCGAATGTAAACATCTTTGGTTTCCACCCTGGCGGGGGGACTTTCCATTTTTGAATCATCCTCAACGGCTGGAACCACAGCTTCAACATGAACCGGGGTTTCACCCTCAATGGTTGGAGACACAACTTCAACTGATTCAACCTGTGCGGGTGGCGCTTCTGCGGGGGCTGGTGGGTCTGCTGGATGTGTTGCTGCTGCTGGAGCTGGTGGATCTAAAGGCGTACTCCCACTACGTGCAATATGTGGTCGCTTGTACTTAGCCCAAAACTCTGCCAATGCCCGAGAGGGGGTTGCCACGGGAACTTGTCCATCCAAGTTGGGAGTCTCCTGCAACATTGTTGAAATCGTTAATCAAACTTATCATGAAGAGTCTAGTTCAACATCTTTAAAAGATGTACATTTACAACAACACAAAAAATATGTGGCCTTAGCCAAGGCGTTGTTTGGTGGACCTTCACTGGAATTGGCATTCCGAGGAAGCTCTGCGAGGCCAGGATCAGGCTTAGCTGCCTCTATTGCCTGGGTGTGTGTTGGTAAATGAAAAATATATAAGATGGCGAAACAACAAATTAATTCATACACTGAGTACTAGTAGCCCTAATCTTCATCAACTAAGGCAACAACTGCCATTTCCTCCATCACACCAGGTGAAAAGGTAAGTGTTGTTTTTTGAGAGATTGCGGCAGGCTCTTCTTCCATGGGAGAGGGGTCAGGTAAGGTATCAGGCAAAGCGTCATCTTCCCCTGACATCCAGGGATCCACATATTAAGTTTTTTTTGTTGGTGGCGATCTACATAAAACCAAACACCCCAGCCTGCTGCTGCAGCATCCAAACTTTCGATCAAACTACGGGAAGTTGGGTCTGGTACCTTTTCCTTTGACTCAACACTTGAAGACAACGTTGACGATGTGTTGCACTTTTGGAGCTTTGGGTCAGGGGTCACCTTCTCCTTGGAGCTATTGTCCTATCATGGGAGTTCAGAAATAAACATCCTATCGACTCAATAGAAAACAACATTCCAAGAATCATAATCTATATTTGATCTACCTCCATCCCCACAAACACCCCAAGATCCTTGGCAACCTTCTCTTTCTTCCGTTTTGTATCTGCCGGAACGACAGGCATCGAAGCAGCCTTTGCTCGTCGCATAGCAGCTGCATTGAGTGCAGCCTGCACCTTTTGAGCCTGGCAGTTGATATGAGGATTACTGTTTATCAGAAAACTTGATAAAATTGTTCCCCTAATTCAGATAATGTGCCTCTTCATGATCACCATCAGGTCCCCCTTTAGTAGAGGATGCCATCCCACACTGACACACGTGGTCAGAACTAGTCTTGGTTTGGATCAAAAACGCTGCTACCAGGCAAAACAATTTATCTCAGAAAACCATGATATTTTTCGTCACGGTTTCGTCACGCTTTCGTCACGGTGGTTCGATAGATTCGATAACCCTTTTCCTTTTAGATGCACATTGGGAGCCATTTTTGAGTTATGTTTTCGTCACGGTTTCGTCACGCTTTCGTCACGCTACCCATGAAGTGGCAGGCAGTCATCTAGCGTCATCACATGGACCATGCAATTGGGGTGACAGGTTGACAGACTGCTTAAAAAGCCCAATTCTACCCAATTCACTAAGAAGTATATATAGTTTCAGGCAGAACAAATATATACAAATATCTAGATTAAACATATATATAATCAAATATAGTATTCTTTATAACAAACACCTGCCACCCCACCAGTATTTCCTCCATGGATGATAGTTGCTAGAAAAATCGAATTTATTGATGAAGCTTATGTGGGCAAACCACACAACCATCGAAACCTATCGAGGTAGTCCTCTCATCTAATTAAAATAATTTTGGGTTTTAAAGTGGTATCCCTGGTTGAGGATCAAAAAACCCTTTCCTTTGGGCATCCAGCAGGGTATCCCTCAGAGGCCCCAGGTTGGCATGATGCCAGTCAAACGGAGCCCTTTGCAACCGCTCAGGTAGTGGCACATCTATATGGGCCTGTTCTGCCTGATGCATGTGAGTGGGAGGCAAGTGGTATGTAAAAAATAGATCTATATTTTATATATAGAAACAGAACCTTTTGTGTCTATATATCTAGGTTTTATCAAGATTTATGTTATATATATACAACTATATTATACTTATATTCATAATTAATGAACCTTCATCACATGCAAGCTGCGCTGGAAGGCACTAAAGAAAAGGTCACCATAGCTGGATGTGGAAACCACAAAGACATGTAGAATTGAACCTTTGAATATTTTGAATGGATCCCTCCAATCCGCCTTGAAATAGTGAACATTATCAAGGTGGTTGCCCCCATCCTTTAAAATTAGGGTGGTTGACCCTCACTTCAAGATCCTTGTGGTTTAGCTTTTACAGTAATCTAAGAAAAAAAGAATTGAATTGAACCTGTCACTCCAAACATTTGGGAGGTGGGAATTGTCTTCCATACTGGCGTGATGAGCTCCACTATGTGTTCTAAAGGCATGACCATATTAAATATCCAAAACATCCATGCATGCAGTATTTGCCCACAACTATCAAACAATATAGGTAAATATCTACCATGGGTATATAAGAAGTCAAAAAATATTGCATTCCGTGAACTATCACCCACATGAATCCCAAGCGCTTGATCACCAACACCATCCCACCTGATGATGCTCCAACACCCATGCTGCAAAGGAAGTGGTATATGCTGCACTGCACTTCAATTTCGGCCCTCCAGACCTGCAGCAGCCAGGCAGCAGCGTGTGACATATATCCCCCCAAAGGTCCGTGAAATCTAGAACTTAATACTAAATAATCTAGCAACTGAGTCATGGACACCCATGCTCGGTGGGTTGTCTTCGAAATAGTTTTCTTGACCATGCCAGTATCACCCCTCTCTTGGATGATCTTTTTCTTTTCAGGATCCACCTTTTGATTCAGCAAAGATATCCATGACCTTGATCATCAGTACCAGGCTGGATTAAAACTAGATTATTGTGGAAGAGTCAAACTCATCAAAGCCATTTATGTACCAGCTTAGGATGCGTCGGAGTACCAACCAAGTATGAAGGTTTGAGGCTGAAGTGGTCAAAGTTGCGCATCCAGCTGAATACGGGGCAACAAATCTCCAAATACGAAAAGAACAAGACTTCATTCAGTGGCCTATCTTATACAAGAACCTGAAATGTGTCAAACCCAAATTGAATATGTTCATCCAGGGTTCAATCGCTGGAATATCGCTGCAAAATGGTTCCACACGAATTGCATATACGGATAAAAGATCAATCGACTTGAAGACGGTTGCTCGACCTGAGATGATTACAGTTTTATATTTTCAGACACCACAGCGGCCACTACTATATAATATATTATATTAGTATCACATAAAGAGTGCATAGATGAAGAAAAACCACTATAATCTCAGCGTGAGGCACCACGTGATGCGCTTTCAGGATATAAGCTACAAGACACAACAGTGCAAAGCGAGCAGTGATCCTGTTGCCCCGCAATACGAAGTCTTCCCCTCGGAGCGATGGGAATATGTTTTTTACATGTCCTTTGTCTAACAACACTGCTGCTGTAAGATCCTAGAATTTTCACTATTCTGAAATTCAAGGTCCAGCATCGTTCATCACCCAGAATGCTGTGGTAGCGATAGTGGCCACTGGACGATATCCATACCCAACTTAGTTGTGACAAGTATAGTCGTGGAATTGTGAAATTTAGAAAAACAGTACAAAATACAAAAAGGGATGCGATGTACTGTATATATTTTTTCACTTGAGTCAAGAGACCTGGAGCATGGCACTCCAGCAAAGAGCAAGGATCCCGGTGAAAGTCGTAATGTATCTCTCAAAGCAAACATGAACCCCCGACACCCCAGTATGTCATTGGCCTCACCACGTCCCTCGATGTCATACCATTGCCTGGGCTCTGACCGGCTGTGGCACAGGAAACTGGAGGATGGATTTGAGTCATATCACTTGGCTTCGTACGACTTCAAATGGGCAGCCCCTTGGCACAACCGAGTTTTACTGCATGGGAATAGGTTATCCCAAATATAGTTGTATTAAGGTTCGGGAAATACAGCGCTGAGAAAAAGGCGAAATGTATCAGTGAGCACAGCCTCACCACTAAACAATTCCAAGAGGTCCAGGTCCTTAGTTTAACTATATAAGAATTTCAAACCTGATGTACAGCTACCACTACAACCAATCCCTGGGCCACCAACCCTTTGCCAATCCATACCATGCCGTTCACCAGTCTGTGCTATAAAATCGCATAGGTGGATCCTAGGCCAAGTGGCTCTGTGATTGTCCGGTCATCCTAGCACCCTGCAACATTTTAGGGGGTTCATGAAAAATCCCAAAACTTGAACTTCAAACCTGACATCTAGTCACGTATTACTTGTAAGAAGTATTTTAGAATAGTGCAGCTTTGAATCAACAAAGTGGGCGCTCCCAGGAACAAGAGAAGTTGGCATTCCCGAGCACTCAAACGAATGCCTCGCCCCTTTGGTGGCATGTTGAATAAAGAAACAGGACTATCTTGGGGAACAAGCACCTGCAGTAATCACCATGGTATGATGCTCGGCATGCAAACACTTAATATTAACTCCTCCTGATTTACCTTTTGTTTGCACTATAGCTTCACGATGTTTTTCCCATTTTCCCATTTGTGCGATCGAAAGCATCATCGCAACACACGGAGCATACCAGCTTTTGATATGCCAACATCCATGTGGACCCAAGGAAACCGATAGTGTGGTCACACTACCAAATATAGATCTTCCATGTCGCAGCCTTCCCAAAATTGTAAAACATGAAGAAATTGAGTTGCATTATGTTTTGATGCATACAAAGATATTGATAAACTTTATATGACAAATCATTAAGTGCTAAACAGAAAACTGACTTGTTGATATACCACTAAGGCTGCAGGCATGATCCTAGTCCCAGCCAGCAACTTTCTTAGCAAGGGACCAAGATGTTTTCCATCCACCCCGCTTCTTAACACTGATTGTCACACCTTTCTTTCCATTAGCCTTCACCCCTTCAACCTCCACCTGCTGCTCGTTGACGTACAGCTGGTCTGAGAACCACCTGGGTAAACCATAAACTTATCTTGGGACTAAGTATGCGTATATGATTCTATTCGGAAGCAGAGGCTATTCCCAATGAATCAAACAAACATATATATATATATTTTGTATAATGACAGATATATCGCATTAAATCTTTAAGTATACATCTTCCCTGTAGCTTTTCAAAGTACTTTGATTCATTGGGATCAGAACTTGAACGAACAAGATATGCAAACATCTTGGCCCCCTGACAAAACCTGGATACCACTGCCAGTTCCATTTGGATAAAGGGTGTATGACTTTGATTTTGGTTCAAATCCTTCAGGAATGATTACTTCACCCGCACGAAGTAATGGCTCCTGACGTTGGTCCACCCACACCAAAGTGAAATAACATTTAGGGATAAGTACTTTGGTGGTAAACAAAAAGACTTGTGGTGTACTGAACTTAAAGGAAACCTGAGTTGCTTGATTGAAAATCGGTTTCCAACAAGAGAATTTATAGATGAAAAACCCCCAAAGCTTTTGAAGACGATTTGCATCTGAAAGAATCTGTCCTTCTCCTCCCAAGCATTCATCAAAATCGATGGATCTGTAGGAACTCGAGTCTTCTTTGATGGATTGGCAGCACTAGGTGGCTCATCATTCGGGGTCTCATCTTTCGGCGTTTCATCTTTCGGGGTTTGATCTTTCGGGGTTTGATCTGCATCTTTTGGTGTCTCATCTTTTGCGTTTTCCCCAGTAGCCACAACAGCGGCCTTTCCCTTTGCCTTTGCCTTGGGAGCTTTGCCGCCCCGAGGTTTTTTTGCAACTTCTACGTCTTCTTTTTTTTCGTTTGGTCGCTTGGCACCCCGAACCGCATTCAGCACCTGCGATGGAGAAGTGTGGGAAGTGATCAGTTACTGCCAACATTAGGGGTTGGAAATATCTGTAAAGAAAAATGTTCAACATGTTAGTGTTCAAACTCGAAGTGATACAATAACAGCTTTGATACTGGAGTCAAAGCAACATTTGGTGCATCCTAAGTGGTTCAGAATTTGTTCTATCAACAATATGATCCAACCTTGTTTTGTGCTTTGACAAGATCACCACCACTTTCGTTATGCTTCTCCAACATCTGGGAAGACAGGGCTTTTGCTTGTTCTTCAAGAGATGCATCCATCTTGATGCCGTGTGGAAGAAGCGGTTGTTTTTCCTGGAGCCGTAGCTGAAACGAGTTAATAGGGGAACTTTTAAACATACAAGGTTGGTTTTGACAGTATGTAATTTCTGCAAAATGTTTTTGAACATGATCAACCCCAAGCGGACAGTACAAGAGTACATATTAGGAAGCATGCAAGTATTGCAATTTACTGCAAACCCATATGAAAAAAACAAATCTCCTTTTGGGCTTGGCGATTTGCAGACCCCGTGGTTTGATGCAATGGCTGCTCAGCCTGCGGAATCAAATATTGGGGGCTGGTCTGGCAAAGAAGTACACATCAATGTTCTTTAGTCAGCCAATTTGGAAGCATAAAATGATTAATTGGGGAATACTCAAATGTGGCACTCTTGCATGGATCATAAAATTGCTGAATGGTAACTGGTTATTGTTTTGCTTCAGTAGTGGGACAACCACATGTTTCTTTGCCCAATCCCCAATCCCATTCCAGGTATGGCACCTTCGAAGTAAGATCAACCACTGCCTGCGGCAGAATGTTAAATTCCACCAGTCCCAGGAATACAGATTGAGGACCCATCTAAATCTATATTTAATGTTTTCTGAATCCAGCTAGATGAATATAAATATATATATATATGCTCAGAGAAGATCTATCTCTTTCCCTTACACCCAGAGTTCTAAAGTAAGCTGGCCTCTTTACATACACCTCCACATGTATAAAAGAAAAAGGTTGGTGAATAAAGTGAATGGTCCAGATGTGATCCTGCCTTGGGTGTGGTTTCTGATCCAGAGGTGGTCGATGATGACATGCAATCCTTACTGTCCTGCATTTTCACATGTTGGATATGATGGGATATGGGGAGTTGATGTTTGAAAAAAAATCAACCAATCAGTCTGCAGGCCTCACGATCAATCCTCTGCAAGTGTTTCCGTACTAGCTCTTCTGGGGGCGATGTAACTTCTCCAGGAGGTGCAACTGGCAAACACACCAAAAGGATTTTGACATATTTTAAATATGTAGCGAACTTTTAGATTTACACTTTACACGTGGAAACATGCCTGCCGCTAGAGCGTCATGAACACATTGCTTGATCATCCTGACTTGGTGGCTCCTGAAGTTGCGTTGCAGGGGAAATGATTGACCATAACCAAAAAATCCAAAATTGCACCATCAGACCTTTGACTAATAACATATCGCTATCAAATCACCATCCTTTAAGGTCTGTTGGTTTATTGGTGGGGGGGATTATGTAAACATAGCCCCAATTCTCAATCTTCCTTGAAGATGGACTGCGACCAGCCAGAGTGACACCATGCATTCCCAAAGTTCGGCCAATGCCACCAGTGTAAGCTGCCCAGTCCTGGACGCTCCAGACATTAGTTATCGCATGATAAATGTACTTTAAGTAAATAAGTCTACGGTCCTTGATTTGTTTCTTCGTGGCCTCTGCTGGAAAGATCCCATAAAGACGTGCCATTTTGTAGAAGATGGCCTGAACTAGAAACAAATTGAATATTGTGATCACTTGAATTTGAAATATAGTACCTGGCCTTGAAATGGCGGTGCGCTGGCCATGGTTCGCAGCCAGCCAATGTTGCACACAACTCCATAACCCAAGAGCAATTTTGTTCCAAGGCTAGAACACAATCAGGACCAGAGCAGTCCTTGAGGTCAAAGAAATTTTTTCTCTCGTCCTTCCGCACCTTATCCAGATCCATTAGCATGACGTAGGTGTTCACCATGTCCTGCATATAGAGCTGTATAATATATGGGGATGATTAACTTTCTAGGTCACACTTACTGCATATATCAGGTTCTGTCCTCTAACATCCCGATGTATTGTTCTGGAGAAAGTTCCTGGGGTAAACATACATGCATGAGGGCAACTTTAATAGTGCGCCGTTTTTGGGAGTTAAGATTCTGGCTGACATCTTCGCGCCAGGAGAACCCAAAACCGTTTGGCGAATTGCGGAGCTTGAAAAAAAAGCACTCGGAAGAAAAAATGATGAAGTTGCAAAAACGGTCCCAAAATAATTCTTTAAGGCGCCTTAATCTCTAATCTCTGATCGGGTTTTGTGGTGCACGGGAGGTTGGGCAGCGTACCACTGTCAGAGGATGTTCTCCTCTTTGATGATGATGCCCATTGGCCTTGCACGGAGAAACTATCGACCCCCCTACATAAAAGTACTAGTACTTGATCGATCTCAATAAACTTAGGTAATGGCCATGGACCGCAGCTCTCTTCATGCAACCATGAGAGACCTGGGGCGGAATAGGGGGAAAAACATAAGGCTAATATGGATCTAAATATAAACATCTCTTGACTTGATGACTTGTTGAGGCTCCGGCCCACCCCCAAGTACGGTTCGGTGTCGGATAAAGGGAAATTGGCTACAAATGACCCAAACATGTCCAAATCCCAATTCGATAGTCGATAAATGACAGTCGATACTTTTCGTCATCAAAATATGCATACATTGGGTTCGTTAGTCCCACAAGCTGACATTTGCATGTATGCAAATATTCCTTACAGAGATTCTCAGGGAATGGATTGCTTTGCACAGGTGATGGGCTTCTCTATCCGGATCTGAAGAGGGATTTTGAAACCCTCGACTTAGCACGGATTCCCAGACCTCAAATGCTGCCTGGTGATTTTCTGGTAGCCCAAAAGTGGAGCGTCCCTTCGTTTGCTGATATGTCCAAGCAAATTCATGACCGGATTGCCAATATCCATCGATGGAGTCGCGACATGTTGCAACTGTGGCCGAAGCTTTCCATATGTCCTCAGGCTGAAACCACAGAACCTGAGATCATCCGGTCACGATCTCAGTCATCATGGGAACTCGTAATGATAATAATCATAAAGAATATATGGGTCTCAAAACTCGGTCAATTGGCAGCAACCAGGCGACGCTACCGCCTCTTAGCAAGAGAGATCCATCCTGATAACGTCGTGGAAGCAACGAAAAGGTCGGGATGGCCCAAGTGGAGACGTGTGGAAAGGTTTTGGAGGCTTTGGATTAGGCAGTGCTGAGAGTGGTCCAAGATTTGTGATATATGGGTGTTTCCGAAAAAAGGGGTGCCCCAGAATGGATGGTTTACAATGGAAAATCCTATTAAAATTGATGATT
>Ga0126337_10002112_pt1 | contig 12457 bp, 10 predicted proteins | sample DipCmetagenome_FD_92527 | JGI IMG/M metagenome (GOLD analysis project Ga0126337, IMG submission 92527) | Coral microbial communities from La Bocana,Puerto Morelos, Mexico - Diploria C A metagenome | ecosystem: Host-associated > Invertebrates > Cnidaria > Coral | place: La Bocana,Puerto Morelos... | reverse complement strand
GGGAATGCAAAATTTCAAAATCACCTGGGGGAGGTCCCCCAGACCCCCCAGCAGGAGGGGGAGACACCTCCTCGCATACTGATTGCTAGCGCGCCGCACTTATGCTCCAGCTACTTAAGATTTTCCTCCTGCTACTTTTTTACAAATTGAAAACCCTGAATATGTGTTGCATTTAAAACAGGAAAAATTGGGTAAATATTCACTTACACTTCAACACGTTCCACTTTGACACCCCAAGGATCAGTGGCCTCATCCAACGAGGTCTGTTTAAAAGTCGAAACAAATTTTTAAACACTGTTAATGTAAGGTGTTTTAAGGATAATGTATTTGTATTCCTGACTAGCAGAAAAACTCTTTGTTTTCAAAGGATTATTTCTAAGTTTTGGGCTACTAGGAAAGAATTGACCACAGCAATGATATGTGAGCTAAAGCTATGAAAATACCATATTAGAATGAAGTAAACAAGTTCTTACTTGCATGACATGGCTGATAACCTCACGGTCAGCCAAAATTTCACTCAGATTTTTGGTCCCCAGTACATTTCGCAGGGTGGTCTGTGCCAGGAGACGTGTGGAGCGATTGGCATTTTCCACATTAGTGATGGAAGTGGTGGCATCGTGGATTCTGAAATACACCACGGCATCTACTGCCACAGTCACACTGTCTTTGGTTAAAATCTAAAAAGGGAATAGAATATTCAACTTGTTATATTCTAGATGTTGTCACTGGCTGCTTAACAATTCTGAAAGCCAAGCAGGTTCCTCCACCAAGAGAAAATCTCCTGCAAACAATTAATTAAGCTAAGGATGAAACCTTCAGAGAAGATAAGTAGAGTCAGAGTAGTACCGAGTACATACCTCTTGTGGTGGCACATCAAAGGAGACTGTCCGGAGATCAACTTTCTGATAAGAGTCGATGCAAGGTAAAATGAAGAACAGTCCTAAAAGAAAAAAACAGACAAACCTTTTTTAAAAATGTTTCAAGACTGTTTAAAGCTTTGCCATTTTACAATGTGAGGGCAGAATGTAACTAAATTGTTCCTGGGGGGACATAAGGGATGCAGGAGAAATGGTGAAATGCAGAAAACTATGAACTTTTTGTAATATCATTATTATTATTATCTGTACCTGGTCCTTTTGCTCCTCCGGGCAGCAATCTACCAAGGCGGAAAATTACTGCTCTCTCATATTCTTGAACAATCTGAATTTTTTTTAAAAAAACAATGAGTGTAAGATAGGAGATAAATCAACAGGAGTCATGCACAATGACTTTCTGTTACATGCATCAGAAGGGTTCTCATTTTCTCAGTTTTCATCCTACCTTCAAAGTGAAGAATAGAGATAATGGCAGAGTACAGATAAACATAACAACGGACAAAACCGTCAGCACATAGTCGCAGCAGCCACGGCTGCCCGAATCTGAAAACAAACAGATCAGGACAAATACAGCTTCTGCACTTTCAAAGGATTCCACAATAATATTCACATCACAAGCAAAATTATTCTTTATTAGGAGGTTCCAGAAAATATCCACACCCCCACCACAGAGGGAATTTAGAAATTTTAGAAGGCACGGCGATGTCAAAACCCAAGAATTTCCAGACAGTGAGAAGTTGGGGGCAATGCTAAGGGCATTTTTTTGAGAAATTATTGCTTAAAAAATTAAGCTGCATCACATTTACTCGTCTCAGTAACAACATAGCAAGCTTTTGAGGTTCCCGGTATTTTTTGTGTTTTTGCTTTTGAATGCTTTTTTCGATTTCCTCCAGAAGGAAAGGCATTTAGAAAATGTCATGAGACCGGAGGACCAGAGGATGAGCAATAATCTGGTTTGTTTCAACTGATATTTATTCCAAAGCCAACATCATAGTGAGCAGGAGAATTACTGAAGTCAGCCAGCAACAGCAGCACATCTTTTCTATCCTCAGGACTATTGGTGTATAGTACTGCTCGAAAGTATTTACCCTTTTACCGAGGTTTTCCTGTGGCCAATTTGCAGATTAACACTGTGTTCACATTTTCAAACTCATGTTGCATGAGAAATCACGTTTTGTAGTCAGGTGCACATGTAGCTGTCTGCGTTGAGAGTTGTTTACATCTGAATGTTTTTGCATTGATCGCGAGAATGAGTTGAACATCAGAATATGTATAGCTGAGATTGCTCTCCTTTTATAAGTTAAATGTAACAATTGTTGAAGTTGTTCTAGAATTGCTAAAGGTATCAAAATTGATAGAAAGACTGTGGCTAAGAATTAACAGAGCTTACATGTAACTCAATTATTTTCGCTTTGATTTAGTACAAATATCTTATTAGACATTTCGTTGTGCAGTATCGCTGGGTATTTTTATGAGTTGTGCTGTATTGACAATAGGTTTCTGAAGTTCTGTTCAAGAAAAGAGGCGCTTTTAGCATCACATTTACGGCAAACGGCGAACCTGAGGAGGTCACGTGACGACCGTTTTGCCATCACGTTTGCAGTTTGTGGTTCCGGTTTCGACGGGAAGAAGGTGTTTACGGGAAGGTTTTTTGGCCGCTTAACGAAACCAACTCACGTTTGACAGTTTTAGTAAGAATTTTCTACTTTTATGGATCCAAATGTCGTTTTTTGTGATTAAATAACAATGTATTTTGCATGATCTAAAACTAAGAAAACCAAGTGGCGAAAGAAGTTGAAAACAAAATGGCGGCTCAAAGTTTCTAAACATGTGCATACAAAGAAGCAAAGTTATGGAGTTCTGTATCAATCTATGCCTTCTTGTATTTCTAGAAAATGCCTTTAGATGGCCAAACACTTGCCAAGACATAATGCTGGCGACCAAGGTGGCCCAGCGAAGGCAAAAATTGTCCCGCTGATTATGAGGGTACTTTCCCCTGTTTTTTTGGAAGACAAAAAACCCGTTGTGCTCTTAGGGCGAGCTTGTAGAGAAAGGATGAATGGCCTTATCTCAAAATACCTTGAAGAAGATAAGAAGGCTTTTCCCGCCAAAAGACGTCAACGCCATGCTTAAGTCAATATTGGTGACAACGGCAAACAGGAAACCTCAAACTGCTAGCAGCCGTTTGCCGTTGGCCGTAAACCCAATGCTAAAGGTCTCTAAGATTAATCTGTTTTCAATAAACAAACAAAACTAGCTTCTCTTTTCCTAAAATCGTGATCGCAATTTCACTTAACACATTGTTAATTTTACCTGTTGCCAGAATTAAGGTAACAACTTCAATGCTGGTAAACACATTCTGGAATGTGAATTTGCAGCATAACACTTCAGCAAAGACAAAGCTTTACTGTGTTCTAATGGGTTAATACTTTCAGATGATGGAGGCCTATTGCAATACAGTATCACATACACTCTGCATTCTTCTAGTCCTCTGCCTGGAAATTCTGAGCTGACAACAATTGGTACATATATCAGTGACATATTGTGAGCTCTATAAAATAAATAGGGTAGCTGGAGTGAAGGAAGAAAACGTAATCGCAAATGCCTTCTGCAGTTCTTCTTCAAAACATATTCTGGATTGCTAGGTCAATTTGAGATCATTGTATGAGAAACACAAAAATGACTCAGTGCTTTTGTGGATATTCATGATGAATTAAATTTCCTGCCAAATGTCTTGGATCAAAAGTAATGAAACCAATATACCGGTATATAACCTGATCGAAAACACCAGCTGATTCTAACCCAAGTCAAATTTCCATGGGGACACCTTGGTTAGAAAGTGTGACTGCAACATAAAATGTACATAAAATGGAACAACATTTTGGCGTCAAGTTCACTCATTTTACACCATTTTCAGATTTTCAGAAGGACAGAAGTTACCCTTTATTGATTACTTCTAAAGCATGCTTAAAGAAATTGTTGTAACTTTTCTTGATCGATAATAGACAGGAGTGATGTGTAGCTTGGACAGCCTTGAGTGTTTTCCATAACTATAACACACTTTTTTGCAAAAATGAATTTTTAAAGAGAGGCCTGGAGGGTAGATAATGCTCTTGGAAAATTCGAAGGGTGAGAGGGTCATTTTTGTGTTCAAAAAAAAAATGAAACTCCAGGGAGATGGGGGGGTCTTATGTGAAATTGCTTCCATGGTGGGGGTGTGGATATTTCCTGGCCCTTAACATTCTTAACTTAAAATACCTACCAAGAATTTTTATACCAAACTTATTATTGTTATGGATAAAAGTTGGAATTTTAGTCTAATCGAGGCGGAGAGTTAACAAAAGTTATTCAAACCAGTACAGCTGCTAACAACCTAATGTTCTGACTAATAAGTATGGTGACCAAGAGAATGCACATGCATACAACTGTATTTGCTGCATTTGTTTGTATGGATGATTCTTGTTTACCAGCCTTTCCTTAGAGTTAAACTGACGTCTCCACCAAAGGAAGATTAGCCTGCAAATGCAGACATATTTCCGGCTGTCATTTGTCTCCGCTGAAAAATACGGTCTGCGAACTCAAGCCACGAAACGATTTCCGTGATGTCAAAACTTTTGTTTTGCTATTGACCAATAAAATTCACTGATAGAATATGACAATCGCGTACATGCGTGACACCATGGGAACTGGCAATGATTTTAGAATTGCAACAAGCGCTGTCGAAACACCAAAGAAGATTTTAACTTCTGAGGCTTGTTTTCTTTGCAAGGCAAAAGTTTCAAGTGAAGAAAAGATAAAGGTGTTTGGAAAAAGTGCAGTGGCAATGCACTCACTAATTCTGCGTGCAACTGAAGTCGATCTTTCTGTTTACATCGGAAGCGATCTTGCCACCATTTGCTGCACCAGGTGTTACAATCATCTGCTTCGAGATAAGAAAATGAAATCAAACAAGATTTCACATGTGACGGCCCATACTCGCTAAAGAATCAGGATAAAAGCCAGAGGCGAAAGTGAACTTAAAGTTCAGAGATGCAAATGTCAAAAAGAAAAGATAAAGTTGTTTGGAAAAACTGCAGTGGCAATTCACTCACTGATTCAAAACAAATTGCATGGCTTATTGCACCTATCAAACAAGAAAACTTCGCAAACTTTCCTGAACGCATTGTCCTCAATTTTTTAATCTGCATTTGTGAGAGCTCTGCGCACAATTTGTGTGTTGCTTCTACGGATATGGAAGTTAAAATGTGATTGGTCTATAAGAGCTGACATCACGGAAATCGTTTTGTGTCTCGAGTTCGCAGACCGTATTTTTCAGCGGACACAAGCGATGGCCGAAAATACGTCTGCGTTCGCAGGCTAACGGAAGATAAACACTGTATGTTCCCAGATAAATTATTTACAGTAGTTGTTCCCTAGTTGGGAATTAATTTAGTGTTCTCTAAAAGTGTAAAGAAATAATTTTTGTCGCTAGTGCTTTGACATTATTTTTCTTACAGGAAAATAAAAACAATATCTAGTTGTGAAGAGAGGTTAAATTCTCTCTTTGTACAGCACTCACATGCCATCCACGAGGTTCGAAAACGGCTTATACGTACGTGATACAAGAATCCATTCTAGAGATTGCAATTTGAGATTTGCCGAACTAAAAAAAGCTTGCATGTAAAATCTGAAACAAATAAATTCATATGGATGATGGTTTGAGTTACGAAACTGAATTTTCCTGCATAAATTTTCGCAACCTTCTCTGTCAGATCTGTTGATATGTTGTGTACTTCTTCCTAGAATTCGACTTTGATCTGAAGCCATATTTCGGTGATTTGTTACATTTAGCACATGTAACAAGCTTGGAACATGACAAACGTTGCGGACCATGAAGTTGAGAGAATCATCACGGAGCGCAAAATTGAACAAGGATTTTAGCTTACCTGCGGCACAGCACCTAGCCTACATTTTTACATGACGATTTTGCGTTGCTTTTATTTCGGAGTGACATATAAAAAAACAAAACAGCTTTTAGAAGACAGTTTATCTAACTAATGTGCACAATATCACCAAAAACTGACGACACAAGCAGGTTTGTCATAATCGATTCCTCCTCCTGAAAGCTTCTTTACTTCCGTAGCTATCAGCGAAGATCGACTTTCAGCTATGAACTCAGGCTGAATTTTACAAACAAGATGCAAGTCCTTGAATTTAATATGGTGAAAAAGAGTTAATTTGACTGACCTTCTTGCTCCATCAGGGCCGTTTTCGGTTCTTTAGGGTTGTACTGCTTGAAGTCCGCCACCTCGAAATATCAAGAAGCAAAGTGCTCAAGTTGGGTTAAACCGTTTACCTAATAAGGAGTTACGGACGGGTGTCTCCCCCAGGGCTGGTCAGTTGACTTTGTCTAGCACCTGCTTGCAAGTTCTCCTAGCAACTGTAGGAAACATAAACTATTTGAAAATGCAACTCAATTAAAACAGTGTATTGGAAAAAAAAGAACTCTTTGGGGGATATGACTATTGTTGAACAACGTTTCCTGTTGGTGATTCCACTTTTTGACACAAAACGAAAACAGGAGTGTTGTCATATATTTTTCAATTACACTTCCAAATTTTCTAATATAAGCTTACAGGTCTTGACGTTTTCCGTCGATCATCATACTCTTCTTAGCAAAATAAGCTATGAGCCTTTTGCCAGTAGAAAGTAAATGTAAAGTAAAGTAGTAGCTGATTACTGTTTGCTTTTATTTTTCAGTATTTTTCATGTTTATTCATTAATCCACATTCTTCACTAACTCATTTGTTTGTTAATGATATTTTACCATATCGTACTTTTTAGTGTACTACGGCCGCATATTTGGCGAGTTTGTTACAAGAATGGTTCGTATTTTGCCACATTACCATATCTATGATTATCTGGGGTTTTGCCGGACACAGACAGCATCTCCCGTGATATTAAGGAAAAGAATGATTTTTTTTAATCCCCCTCGATAAAGCCTCGGTGCTTTTTGGGAAAACAGTGACAAGTATTTTGAAATAATAGTAGTAGAAAAAGAAAAAAAGTTTATTTTCACACTTAGTCCGGCCAATTTTAGGATGTTCCGGGGGAAATCAGTTAGCATATTTGACACATTTTTTTTTGTTGAATCGTGTTCTTAGCTAGGGTAGAAGGTAAAGGAGCTACTCTTCAGTAGGTGGGGCGCAGTGGCCTTATGGTTAGTCCGCTCGTCTCTGGATTCAAGCCCTGGCCAGGGACATTGTGTTGAGCAAGGCGATTTACCATCACAGTGCCTCTCTCCACCCAGGTGTATAAATGGATACCGGCAAATTTGCAAATTTAATGCTGGGGGTAACCTTGCGATAGACCAGCACCCCATCCAGGGAGAGTAGAAATACTCGTAGTTGTTTCATGCTACCAAAACCAGGATAGTCCCACTTGGTTCGTTTGCAGACTTTACCAACTCTTCAGTACGCAGGATCATTTTCAAAAGAAGTCTTTCGCACACTGGCGGTTGGCCTTTATATCTACTTTCCTTTTGTTTCCTTTCTCAGCTTTCTTTTCGCTAAGTGTTACATACTGACCCTGAAAGAAATGGTTGTTTACAATTTAGTCGGAAAAACCGGTTGGTTGGCAGTTGTAGTAACTTGGACGTGTCAACAGCGCCAATGGAAATTTCTACGTGGAAGAGCTCTTTCCATTCCATTTTTTCTGTGTAAATGGTAAACAATCCATGAATCCAGAGTTGGTAAAATATACTTTGACACACTAAAACAGAATTGAGCCCTGTCCTGTGATTTTAAATTAATCATGCAGCCGAAATATTCATGTTTACAACATACACAGAGACTCCAATGTCCATTCAGCTCATTCACAAATATATCCTTGAACGCACATCTGTGACTCATCTTTATTCAAAAGTGGGTTTGCTCCTCTTTTCTCAAAAATCAAAAATTCAGGACATCAGTGTGCTTTGGATCACCAGTTTTCCTGTGCAACCGATTTTATCTGACATCTACTGATCTGTCCTATGTTGCTATCTAGTGTAGCACAGGGAAGCTGATATGTGGTGAGCTTTAAATTTGACCTTACATTATTGCAAGTTAGTTATACACTACGAAGTAAAAACTCAGCCATGTTGTACAAACGTTCTACGGGATAGCCTTGTAGTTTACAAAGTTAAGAACTCCTAACTAATATAAATTTCACTTTTCTCACAGCAAAAACAGCACGGCAAAAACACAAAATGCTTATCTCAGTTAGTACATAGTACTTTGTACCAACTATTTTACCAGATGGAAACAGGAAGAATGAGAGAATGGAGTAAGTGAGTGAGTGAGTGCTGTTGGACTGCCTCCTAAGCTTGTGGATCTGACTACATGATCCATGAGCAAAAATGAGGATCTATGGTCATGGTATAAACAATGTAAATGACATTAATACGATATCTTTTTCAATATCAATATCTCCTGCTCTGGAGAAAGAAACACACTTTAAGACAAGTGTTCAGGATCAGACCTCTCTGTAAAACAAGGCCCACAGAACTGACTAAATCACAGAATGCACACTGTGTGAGAACTGAACTGAATTACCATACAAATGTCACTAGAGACTTATATATATTCTATCTCTTTCAATAGAATGCAAATCTATGAAAATTCAATATACATTGACATTTACCCTAGCTAGGAAAGACCAGTCATATTTAGCTACTTAAAACATATCTCAATTATTATTCTTGTCATTATATTTTAAGTCAAGACTGGACACTTTTAAGTGTTCTAATTATTAAAATACGTGTTCAAAGAACACAAGGTTTAGTCAAAGGTGACTCAGTAGGTATGTCTTCCTTCTGTTCATCAAGTCATTTGTTCTCACTTGGAAGAAGTCTGGACAAAAAGTTGACAGGAAGAGGGAAAATGATAGTGGAATTCTTCTCAGCAGAGATGGTTGTCAGTGTCTGAAGGTATCGTAGCTGGAGAGCAGAGGGAGACTCTGAAATGATCTCAGCAGCTTCTTTCAGTGCACGAGAGGCATTCATCTCACCCTCAGCAGCAATGACCTGTAATGAGAGTGAAGCTTTGACAACGAGCAGAATACAAGAGAATTTCAGCAAAGATTAAAGTATAATATCTATACTGAGAGGATTGCTTACTGACTACTTAGAGACTCTGGAGAGAAAAACCTATTAGTTGTACCTTGGCACGAGCTTCACGAGAAGCTTCAGCTTCAGCTGCCATGGCTCTCTGCAGCTGCTGAGGAAGACGCACATCCTTCCTGTACATATCAAACAAACAAAGCACAATTGAAACATGGAAAATTTTAGGAATTGGAAACAAAAACTTGCAGTATTGCTTGCAACCAGGACAGGACCAACAAGGAAACTCTGTGTAACCACTAGTCTTGACTGACAATAGTAGAACAAGCTTGTGCACATGTGATGGTTTAATCCAAAATAAAGTGAAACCTAAAAATGCAAGATAATGTACATACACTTCGACACGTTCCACTTTAACACCCCAGGGATCAGTGGCCTCATCCAGAGAGGTCTGTTTAAAATTAAACACAAATAACGTAAGTTGAGCCTTTCTACCAAGTACCAAAATGTTTTAATATATTTTGCTGTAGCCCAAAGATAAAAAAATATATTTAGTTTGTTCTTTGACTAATTAATTAGCAGTAGTATTTACCTGCATAGTTTCACTGATGCTTTCTCTCTCACCCAAGATCTCACTCAGGTTCTTGGTTCCCAGCACATTTCGCAGAGTAGTCTGAGCTAGCAGACGTGTGGAGCGATTGGCATTCTCTACGTTAGTGATTGACATGGTGGCATTGTATATTCTGAAATACACCACAGCATCTACAGCAACTGTCACACTGTCTTTAGTCAACACCTGGGAAAAAGTTACCAGGCTGTAATAACTGACAAAAGTTAGAAAAATATTGAAGATCGGATACCAGGATTCATTGTAAAAAGGGGTAACAGGCGTTCTCTGGTAAAGTTGTTTAAACTTATGAGTTTTCAACAGCCAGTCTGCTGCCTTTGACGGATAAAAATGATGTTTACTTTTATCATTCTTTTGTTTCATTTTTATCTGTCGGAGACAGCAGACTGGCTGTTGAAAGCTCATAAGTTTAAACAACTTTACCAGGGAATGCTTTTTTCTTCATTTTTAAAAAAGTTAGAAAGTTGTAACACTATTTAGTAGCCACTCAGCTCTGTTCTAATTGATAACAATTGCCGTTCATGAACATTGCCTTGGTCATAATCTTTTTCTGGTTACACAAAACAAGCTTGTAAATTATACCTCTTGTGGTGGAACATCAAATGATACCACTCTCAAATCCACTTTCTGATAGGAGTCAATACAGGGTAAGATGAAGAACATCCCTGAAGAAAAACAACACTTGAAATAAACTTTGTAGATTTTTGTGTCTCTGGAAACAGCCTTTAAAGATGATAAAATGATTGATCTGTTGCTTGTGGGGACATATACTCGTATGGTTACTGTAGACCTACAGTGGTGCTTTCCAAGGAAATCTTTCTTTGCTGCTGCTTTACAGAAAAACCTAGTTAACTTTAAACTAATAAACTGTAGAATCCAAAAATAACAAGAGGCCTAGAGGCCTTAACGCGGATGTTCCTTTTTAAGTTTGCAATGATCATCATTGGTCTTTGTATGAAGAGTGAGGCCTGTAAACAAAATTAAGTGAAAATGGTGAATGATTTTTACTGCTGAAAGGAAAGATGAAACCTCAGATGTTATGATTGTTTTTTGATTGGGTTGAGTTGAATTGTGAATGGTTAAGCTGAAAACTTTCATTATGGACAGCGCTTTATAAAACCAGCAACATATCTTTTGAAGCGGCTTTGAGTGAAATAAAGGCATTTTGTCTGGGAATTTTCTCTGTGCAAAGATTTTTTGGGGACTATTTCCAAGCCCCCCACAAAAAAAGATTTGGCTTTTGTGACAGTTCCCTTTTCCTTGCTATGACGACATTATCAACTGTGAAAAATTGCCTGTGCTTAGAATCGAAAAACAAACTTGCGGTCACTTCACTTCACTTCACTTGTCCCCTGGCGCCAAGTTGGCGCATAGGGCCTCCACATGTGCTCTCCATTGATTCCTCTCTTGGGCTGCAATGTGCACCTCTCTCCAGACTGCAACCCTGTTTTGGACCTCTCCTTTTCTACTGTGCACTGCCAGGTTGTTTTTGGCCAGCCTCTCTTTCTCTTTCCCTCTGGGGTCCATGTTAGGGCTGTAACACAGCATTGTCAGGTTGTTGTCTGAGGATGTGTCCAATGAATCGCCATCTCCTTCTTCTTACCTCTTCACTCAACCTCTCCATGTTAGCTCTTTCCTTTAGCTCTCTATTACTAATCTTATCTTGCCATTTAATCTTCATTATCCTTCTCATCGGTTCTGAAACACATTGATTTTCTTAGCATCACCTTCATTCATTTTCCATGTTTCGCAACCATACATGAGAACTGGTTTGACCAATGTTTTGCTTAGCCTGATCTTCGTCTTTCTCAACACACTGTTGGAATTCCATAATCGATTTAGCTTCACAAACGCTCCCCTCGCTTTCCCTAGCCTAGCATTGATGTCTTCTTCTCTGCCCCCTTGCTTACATACTGTGGCTCCTAGATAGATAAACTTCTCTACATCTTCCAGCGCCAGACCATTTACTGTGACGGCTTCATTATTCCTTGCATTAACTCTCATGACTTTGCACTTCCCGACATTTACCCGAAGGGTAACTGGGTTTTTCGTACCAATGTCTTTTCGTACCACCCATTTTCGTACCACCTACTTACACGTTCGTACCACATCGTATACATGTTCGTACCACATAAACATACATTCGAAATAGCACAGATTTAGAGTATCTGATAGAGATCTTAGATGTATAGCTTGGTTTTGGTGTGATTTCTTTACATAAAGGATATCACAGAAGAAGTTCCGGAGAATAATTATCCACTGAATAACACTCTTATCTTCATGTGAGTGAGTTATTCTGTGACAACAACAGTGTAAAGACTTGTGTCAATCGGTCAGACTTTTTTGAGAAACTCGGCTTTCAAGACAAGATCTTTTGCAAAGAAACAATTATTTTTATTCCTAGCAAAGTTTTAGGGGATTTCAAGGCGAATAAAGTAAGGGAAACATTGCCAATTACTGAAAAACTTTGAAGAGGTGAGCGAGTTATTGTGTGACAACAACAGTGTGAAGACTTGTGTCAATCGGTGAGATTTTTTTTTGAGAAACTCGGCTTTCAAGAAAAGATCTTTAGCAAAGAAACAATTATTTTTATAATAATAACTACTATAACAACAATTTCAAAATTCAATAAAATTTAAAAACATCATCAGTCAGTATGACAGTCTGTGCGGATAACGCCTCGAAGCTAATATTTTTAAAAATGTTCTTGCCTCTCACTATATTAAATCAAAGGAAACTGTGAATAAGTTTTGGATACATTACGCTTCAATGGCTTTTGAAGATAATCCTAACAAAAACCGCCAAAAACAAACATTCTTAAATCTAACTGTATAGGCAACTAATAAATAACTTAACAAATTGACGTCAGTTTTT
>Ga0126337_10002111_pt1 | contig 12457 bp, 8 predicted proteins | sample DipCmetagenome_FD_92527 | JGI IMG/M metagenome (GOLD analysis project Ga0126337, IMG submission 92527) | Coral microbial communities from La Bocana,Puerto Morelos, Mexico - Diploria C A metagenome | ecosystem: Host-associated > Invertebrates > Cnidaria > Coral | place: La Bocana,Puerto Morelos... | reverse complement strand
GTCGCGAACCAAGATGGCGGCATTTTGACCTACTTTGACGACCCATGGAAAATCGAGGATTTAACCAAATCAAAAAATTTTTGTGGCAAATTACTCCAAAAAACAAGCTGCATCATTTTAGTGGAAAAAAAAATTTGGTGTTAGGTGCACTTTAACAGACTCTAAAGAAAGGACGTAGACACAAGCTATTTTTTTTTGTCTTGTGGTTTTATGAATTGAAAGGAAACACGTAAAACCACTGCTTGATATCAAGCTGGTCGTCGATGAGAACAAGTGTGGAATCAGCGAATAGTAACATGTCGAGACGACCTGTCGAGACACGGTTTGTTTATGTAAGGTCTGATCAATTCCATCAAGCTATCGATGTCGTAATAATGAGGCCGGATATATTTTTCATTCTCCACGGATGATCATTATGGCCTCATTTGTCGTACGAAAATTAATTGCATATTTAGATACATAAACGCACTATGATGAATACTGATGTAACAATATTGACAGTTATGCATTGTTTATTAATGAATGCTACGCACTCGTGTTATGTAATTTCAGGCAAATAAAGTGAATATTTGCGAAAGTCGAAGCAAACATTAATACAGAAGATTATGTTTTTTTTTTGTTGGTCATTTAGCAATACATTCTTTCTCAGTTTTTTATTCAGTATTTTTCCTTTTTTAAAACGTCACAGTGTTTCTATTAGGCTGATTTCTGTCAAAACTTTCCAATTCGTTTACGAACAGACTCCACAAGATACATTAATAAATCATTTTATTTTGAGAGAGCCAGAGTGTGCCAAAGAGAGAGCCAGTGTGTTTAACACGGTTTGCTGGAACTGCACGAGGCAAAGTTGCTTTCATGAACCGTTTACAATTTTTGCACGTGCATTTTTTTCACGTGTTATCGCGTCCCGTAATAAGGCCAACAGAAAGCAAAGCACAATTTGACACAGTACATCATATTCTTAGTCGTTACTATGACTACAACCGTAGGTTACTCATTTGTCAATGTGGTTTGCAATCAGTACGCAGATGTCTGGGTACGATAATGCTCCGCAATGCCGCGCTAGAATAGCTGCGTTTTCAAAGTACGCGTTAATCAGAATTCCATGATGCACGCTAACTTCTTGTGCAAAGTTAACTTCGCTTAACTTCACTTGGGGAGAAAATTATTTTTTCTTGCGTAAGTGGTCGTTGTCGTGAGGCATTTCCGCTTTAGGTGTGCAATCGTCGAGTCATGATGTACTTGGGAAGTTTGGCTAAAACTCAAGAAGCCTTGAGAAGCTTTTAACTTTTTTCGAGCCCTCCAAATTTTCTGCTTACATGACAATCGGCTCGCTAATAAGGTTTTGTGTGAATTTAGACTAACTTATTGCAAAAGAATAGCGGAGAAAAAAAAAGATAATAATGGGACAAATTAGGTAACAAGTAAACTACGGTTATTGCATCTTCTAAGTTGTGAACTCTTAGTTTAATGCTTAATTTGGAAAACATTTACTCAAAAAGATAGTAGTGTCATTAGAATCAGGAGAAGTGTTCAAGGTTGATTGAGTTTGCTATTTTGATAAAGAGTTGACTTAGTGTTTATTGGGAAGATATGCATGGCAGGGATGTCCTATAGCACACAGTTTTAAACATCTGCCCTGGCGTTAGCTTCCTACGCAGACGTTCTTACGGGTTCGTCACGCAATCATTCGAATGCACTAGAGACGTTTAAGATATTCTGTTATGAAAACGGGGAATGCGTACAGCAAATTATGAAAGAAATTCATGCGTGTCCTATCATGTCAATGTGCTTTTCATTTATATCGTTACAATCAGAAAAAATGTTTAACATGCAAATTTGCGAGAATCTTTTCTTTGATCGATACGTTAGGTTAAAACATTTTGTTATACCTCCCGACTCAAATACGTTTTCCGATTGGACGATAACGTATCTGGTGTGTCATGGGTCAAAATTCAAAAACTCCCTAGGGCGAACAAAACTCAATAACTCCCTAGGAAAACAACAACTTGAACTTTCAATTCGCACGTTATCAGATCGTACAGGCAAATTTGTGTACCAGTCGGCCTGATATGAAAAAACCATTGAAGTCGAGAAGCGTTTCTTACTAGAGGAGGCATTCACTACTAAAAAAATGATTTACAATTGCAAGAACATATCATATCATTAACAAAGGGGAAAATTTGAACATCTTGTGTATTTAAGGTTGCCCGCGTTCGGCAACTTTCTGTCCGATCGCTGTCGCGAGGTAGGAAAATAGTTTTGTCATTTACGACAAAATATGCTGTTTCTCGTGAAATCCAGAAATCTCGTGTTAAGAATTAGAAGAAGCCAAAGCAACTTTGGTATTATCTTCACCGTAGGCGTCAAGTCAAGCAAGGTTTTTTTTCGGTATCACAAATACTTAATGATTGGCCTCGCGGGCCGGGAAACAGTGAGTTTTGTTTCCCGAGACCCGCAATGTTCCCTAGGCACGGAGCACATTACAATAAATTATAGCAATAAATTAATGTTGCAAAACGAGAATTTGCTGCAGGCAAGAAAAATTTCATTTTGTTTTTCGGTAGGAATCTTTCAAAAGAGGTTTAAAAAGCGCCATTATGTAGGCAAAAACATAAGCAAGGTTGAGCATTTAAATGGTCATTGGTTATCATTTTAGTCACCTTGACAAGCATTTTACATAATAATGTTTTTCTTACCTTTGAATTGAAACCAGCAAACTAGGAAGCTAATTTTAAGGTACATCTGAAAAGCCATCGCAGTTCACCTCACTTATTGGCGATCATGCATGTTGTTATGCAAGTGTACAATAAACATAAAAAGCTTGAATGTGGTTTATCCTTCGCGGAGCTAATAAAAGCCTTGAAAAGGCAAACACGCACACTCAAACGTTAGCATAATTTATTCATTGGGCGTTATAAATCGAAAAGAAGCCCGGGAACCCTCTGCAGGGTGCTAGGTGGTCGTCATGGAAAGAAATATGGTGGTGTATAATCAGCTTTAAATATGTCGGTAGGCTTTGGATCAATAGCTCCAGGCTATCGAGTCACCTGGTAGCCGAACGAATTCAAAGTCTGCACAGATAGTCATTATCGTCATCCGCACATCGACGATGCAAATATACAGAAACAGCATCGTGGTCTGTGTCACTTTATTTGTAAGCAACAGCTTCGCTTTGTTTTATTTCGCTTCTCTATTTCTCTAGTATTTCTTTTTTTAATTGCTCAACGGTCTACGATTGTAGCCTGTGCGTAATTCTCATTAAATTATATGTAGTCGCTCTCGCTGAGTCAGTCACGCGAGACCGTAAATAAACCGCGAGGGAAAAAAAATGGCCGCCGTGAACTTTGGATTACGCGCGGTATTTTTTTTTATTGTTTCTCGCGGGTTTCTTTCTCGTCAGGCGCGACAGAGTATTAAATCGAAAAAGGGACTATACTTAGTATAAGCTCTCATCGTGTCAGGTAGATCAGGCCAACATAAAGAGAAGCAGAATCGCGAGAGACTTGTATTTGGCAAAACTCCCCTGACACGTTAGATCATATAGACGTTTCCATGACTACAATTGCAATCCACTTAGCTGTCCAAATGGGCCTTACAATATCACATAACAGGTGCCTGGATACTATAATACCGAGAAAACGTTTGCAGCGTTGCTAGTAAGGCGACGTTATGAAACTAAGTTATACGTGACGGATGTTGCAATGATGCGCGAGAGAATGTTTCCTGTATTGCCGATGCTGTGCGTCATCATACATGTGCTACACTTGGAAGATTTGGGGAGCCTAAAGCAGCTAGAGTTTCTCTCGACTCGAGCGTCTGCCGGTTTTCATTATAACCCTCGCTGAAAAAAGAAATTCTTCATTGTATTGCGTGAGTGTTTCGCAATGAAGTAGGGAAAAAAGGCTGGGCTCCACCAAGCGCTACCAAGCCACAAAATCAGGTAGAAAAGGTGATTAGAAGACTACCATCTAACAAGGCTCCAGGAATGGACAAGGTATCTTCTAGAATTCTTAAAGACAGGCTACCCTGTTGTTTGATACTTTAATTCATCAAGCTTTTAAATGTCAAAGTATTTAAAGACAATTTCACATAGAGGTACACTTTGAATTTACTATTTGCGTCAGTCGGTCAATGATATTCAAACTTATTGCCGTTATAACAGGCCGTGAAGTCACAGAACCAAACAGCTTCTAGTTTGCTATTAGTCTCGGCTACACTTGATTTATTTGTTATTTGGTTGAGTAAAAGACCACAAAATAAAGGCTACGTTTTATTGACCACATGGAATTTCACATTGGAAAGGGTCGAAAGTGAATTCTATGAAACATTTAGAAAAAAAGGGATAAGGGATATATAACCCAGGGGTTTGGCGGAATGCACGATGTGTTTGAATAAGAGGCAGGATACGGGATACGGGATAAGGGATAAGGGATAAGGGATAAGGGATAAGGGATAAGGGATAAGGGATAAGGGATAAGGGATAAGGGATAAGGGATAAGGGATACAGGATATGACACTTCTTCCCAGAAACATAATATGCACTCTCTAAAGTTTAATGGCGGGACACGCATTCACAAACAGCTAATTGTGAATCGTTTCTTAACTCCACAGTGTCACTGAAATGGTCTGAGGAGTGGATATTGTCTCAAGGGGCATGAAATACACCTCGAGAGGTGATTCAGCCTGAAAACATTGTGCTCACAATTTTTACTCGTTATACTTAGTATTTTCCTCTCTTTAACACCTTAATGTAATACGTGTTTCAAGTTATCAAGATCGAACAAAACCGAAAGAAGTTTTAATGGAATCAAACTATACAAGAACGAATTAATTCGGTTTGATCAGTACGTAATGTTACCTCTGTTCTTGTTTTTTTTTGTTCTTCCGTACAGTGAGGGCAGTACGTATGGAATATCTGTTTGTGGCGAAAAGAAACAGGCTCCGTCCATGATCAAGCACTCATGATTTAAAAGGTTTTCAGTTCTAATTCGGGTGGATTGATTTATTGTAGTTTATCCTCAACTCTGAATGATTGTGGGAAATTCGAAAAAGCGGAAGAGGGACACATAGCATTTGCCAATGTAGGTCACTTACAAACCTCCAGCAGGTTCAATGTACTGCCAAGAGCATTTGATTTGGGACATCCAGACCTAAATCACTGGGCTTTATTATCATATGAGGAGGTTTTCGCGAAATTCCGAATGAGGAAACTGGTTGTGGTAATTTTTTTCAGTCGAAATTAAAATCAAACATTGCTTTAAACAAAATAATGAGTAACTTACCGTTGCGCAGTGGCACGTGTTCAGCCGCCCGCTCTCTTGAAGGAAAACCATTTGTGGAAATCTATACGTTCTATATTCACACTTAAAAAAGCCTATACAGCCAATCAAAATGGCGTACAGCTCTTTCACGTGTGGAAGTATAACCAATCAACGATAGTTTAAATAGTGTTTCGTTTACATTCAAATAGCCTTTCAGGTTTTGCGGCGTTTTTTAGTAGCGCCTCCAAATTTTTCCTGCGAAAATGGCAAAGCCGGAGGAAAGCTCCCCATTTGAGTAAAAGATCGATTACAGAAATGTCGCGCTTCGGAACCCATGTGGGCCCATACATGACCTCTAAAACAATTTGGTATAGCACGGTCATCAAATGACTCCACTCTCTAATTACACACCATAAAGTGCAGAAACACGCGTGAAGCAAAGAAAGGTCGAGAGACCTAGAATGAAAAGGAAACGGAAAACGCACAAACGTCGCGAGCTGTAGGAGTTGTACACACCTGTCAACTGCATTTTACATATTTATTAATTGTGTATAAAAACATGTTTTTCATGCTGTCACAGGAGCTTTTATCTATTATTTTCAAGTTATTAATTTAGTAGCACAGCCAAATGAACGCAGATATGGATATAGCGAAGTTATTTCAAAAAAAACTTTTTAGTGAAATGGTCGATTTCTAAAAGTTTTTTTCGTTATACCTATAATGCATTGAACCCATATATTGCTCTTTTTTCTACAACAGTAAAAAACTATACACCAAGACAGACCAATCATGCGTCTAGAAAAATGTGAAATAAGTACAACAGAAAAACTTAACTTAGCTGCTGCAATGTGTCATCCAATTACCAACACTTGACTGTATCTTTATTAGCCTATGACTTTTATGCGTCTCGTGTTTATATCGACGCAGTTAGACGTATAAGAAGTCTATTGTGCGTTATTCATCTCACTAAGTAATTACGACCAATAATACAAGCATTAGAATCAACTGTAAGAAAAAATCACAAAGTTACAACTACAAAACTTATATCAAAATAAATTCTTGCTAATCCTGGGTTAGCTTAATCGGGCTTTGAACAACTCTGCCGTGATGTTTTGAGTCACTTCTATTGGTGTAGGTTAATTGGTGGGTTTGGCATACCAGGCGTCTGAAATCTTAGTATCACTATAATTGAGTGATTGGTAGATAGGTACAGCATCTCGAATGATTGACTGATAGACAGGTGCAGTAGTTGCGCCGTTTGGCAGTTGGTAAATAGATGCAGCAGATTCCTTGCAGCTGTTCTCTGCTGTGGGATGTGGAAATGTGAGCGCCCCTGCGGAATGGTTTGCAGGCGATACAGGATGGTTATAAATTGACGCATAGCAGTGCTCTTCGGGCTTCAGATCAGGTGAATTATCACGTCTCATTTTGCTGGCTTGCTCTCCAGAACCGATACAATAGGCGTCGTTGTTGTAAGTGGTTTTGACGGTCGTGTCTGTTATTTGGCTCTTGCTTCGAAAAAAATCAAAAAATATTTTTGTCAGAGTCATTACCACGTAAATGAAATTTATCTCAGTTTCAACATCGAAAGAATTTTAATCTCTAAACTTTCTTTTTCCAGGAGATTCTCCATGTTTATACAAACATGCAACCGGACTAATTGTAACTTGCTCGGAAACTGCAGTACAGTTTGGTTGTAGCTATACTGAGGTCGTTAACACGTGTACCACTAGAGCACTGACAGGTTTCGGGCTATTCGTGCTTACAATTATGCTCTACTTATATCGCAGAAAAAAAAAAACGGATGACAAGTTACTTGAATCCGTACTTCCAGAACTACCAGAATTCACAAGCTATTAACAGTCAGCAAACTAGTCTGCAGAGTTTTGTTTTCTTTTTTATGAAAATAAGCTAGTATCGCTATGTCATTCACTCAGCGCAATATGCATGTACTCGTCTATTTCTTTTGGTTGTACCCGAGAGTTTCAATTACACGATCATCCTTGAAATTTCAAAAAAAAAAGAAAAATAGCACCACCACTTTGGCTACCGTTCTGCTACTGAGTGATACTAAAGAAAATATAGTTTGCGGTTTTGTAAGACAAGAGTGTGTATAAACGTTGAAAACACTGACACAATATTGGATAGAATCAATCAACAGCGAGAGAGAACAAGTGTTATTTGGCTATTCCATAACTTAACTAATTGAGTACCGCATATTTACTTTGATGTCCCTTACCTTTTCCTTCCCTTGAAATGAAGCACAATTGTGATGAGAATAACGATCAATATAGCACCCCCTACAGAAGCTCCTATAATAATGGGAAGCTTTGATTTTGGTTTCTCGTCACTTTTGTCTGTGGTTTCTGTAGTGGAGATTAAGTGCTGGACGCTTAGGATGGTAGCGTTCACCGATGAAGACGCAGATGTAGTGGGGAGAGCCGGAGTTACTGTGTTTTCCTGACATTTTCCACTTGTAATTGAGACATCATCAATGGCTATGTGACTGGTGACAGATCCCGCTATTCCTTCAAACGTCACCTAAATGAATTATACAGGAATTAAAATATATTTTCCTAGTCGCGATGCCAACAAAGCTGGATGAAGTGAAGAGATACAGAGCCGTTAACAAAAAATGAAGAAAACGGCAACAACAGCAGAGAAATGAAGAACAACAACACAATTGCGACAAACGTAACGGCAACAAGACTCTCAACGGTTAGTGAGTTGTATCTTACCGGGAATAAAATGTGCATAGGTCGCGAAAAGGACTTACAGTGTTACTCAAATAAATAGTCTTCTCCGCTTTAATCCAGTTTTCGCCATGGTTTCCTGACGCACTGAACACCACTTGGCTACCACTGAAGACTGTAAGATTTCCCATCAGGCTGTCCATGAATGCATACATGTGATAATAGAACTGGAGGCATGACAGTTCTTTATTCCCAGATACAGAGAGCTCAAGCTTTGCGTTATCACCGGCTGACTGTAGCAAGGTGTAGGTATACATATAGTATCCTGGGAACATGAGAAAACGGCATTAATAGCTCTTTGTAAAATACCTCCTTCCGTCTTATTTCGCTGTTTACGTGTTAACATTTACAGTGGAAACAGGAAAAGAGAAGTTGAATCGCCAATTCGTCATATCAGATGTGCCTGCAAGGAATCCTGGTAGATGTATCCATCATCTTGGACAGGATATTTGTTTTCAGGAATACAACTACTCTAATTCCCTGGAGGGGAGTCTTATCAAGCGAAGTGGCCGTCAACATGCATAAAGATAATGCAAGAAAGTTTGCTCACCTGACCCACTTGTATGATCACCATTCGGACCTGTATGGGGAGAGTCTGATCCTGTATGACGAGTCCAGTCAAAGGCATCTAAGCTAGATTGTCGCCAGCCATCACAAAGCCCGATGTCAAAGTCGCATGATATTATAGCTAAATTGGAAATATGAAAGCATCATGTCACTTTTTGTCAACAATAGCACTTCGAAAGAGTCGTTTTCTATTAAGTAGCGTAAACCCAAAGCCAAAGTTAGTACTCTGGCACATAACTATTAAACGGCAGAGACTATGCAGAGAATTAATCAAAACACAGAAATAGCTGATATTGCAATTGAGTCTGTGGTAAAATATTCCTTTGTTTTAAAAGGCATGCAAACGAGGCGAAAGGGGCAACACAAAGAAGAATTGCACCTTTCGCCTCGTTTGTGAGTCAAACCACTTATAACTGTAATAACAGCGTGTTTTCGAGTTTCGATTTTGCACTTTATGATTGGTTAGTTCTTCTCCTTGTGCCACTGGTACCGATAATCTATGTTTTCACTGGATAATGAGCCAGGAAAACGTTGACTCCGCCGAGCTTATGATCCTGCTTGCGACACCGATTTTCCATTCACTAGGTCATAAGAGCCCTAACGATTTCGACTACGACTTAGACTTCATCGCTGGTGAAAACCAACGATCAGTAAACATAACTGTCTTACACAGCTCGTAGACATCTAAGGTTTTTAACACAATAAACAAGCTATGAAATGAGAGAGAACTAGCTCTTCTTGTGAAATGGAAATCCCAATGGAAATCAGCAGCACATAAAATCAAAACCGACGAACAGTACTTGAAATTCAATCTCATTACGTATCAACGCCTTTCGTAGGCTCTTTGCCCTTCCTCCTCTGAAATCTCTCCACAAATCATATCAAATATATCAGAGGTTTGGACAACTCCTTGTCATTATTTAAAGTGTGTTTCATTGTACTTCGAAATGTCTGAAAATTCTTCAGTAAAATACATTCCCTTGCGAGTCCTTGCCTTTCCCTTTTTGAAAATGTGCTCAAACACTATCTCTACATGTAGCATTTTGATACATTAATTGGTTTTAGTATAATGCATAAGGCCAGATCGATGGAAAAATTTCTAAGTGTTGCCTGAACAGTCCCCTTCGGTTACTGTGGCATTATCGATGGCCATGTCGCTTTCAGATGGCGATCCTATTAACTTTGATGTGTTGACATTTTGACAGCTTTGACCTTATTCAACCAATCAAATAATTTGAACCATTCTAACAAGGACTATGGTTGGCTAATTTTAGCGTGCTTTATCAGAGAACAGTACAAGCTCACGTCATCTCTCTTCGATTGGAAATAAAAGTTTGTCTTGAACGTTACGCGAATGCTTGGGGGAAAATTACTAGTTTCTTTATCATAAACCAATAAAGAAGCCTCGACTGTGCTCTGTTCCGTTGTAAAGCACTTAGAAAGCCGTAGAGCACTCAAGAAGTGGGAAAAAACACTCGTCTCCTGACGTCTCGTGTTTCCCCTACACTTCTTTCGCGTTCTACCGCTTCCTGCGTGCTTTACAACAGAACAGAGCACAGTCGAAGATTCTTTATTTGTTAAATACAAGTATATGCTTTATGAACATAAATGCACAAAAAATAGACATACGTGATACACTGATTATTTTCATTGTACAATTACCTGCTGCAAAGAAATGACTTGTTTTGATACGCTCTCTGTTCTCTCTACTTCCTTCTCCTCTAGACGTGAACGCTTTTACCCATACTGCATAGTAGGTATTCGGTCGAAGTCCAGTAATTGTCATCTCCAGTATATCAGGGCCGACAGTTATATTGCCGACGGACGTGCCGTATCCGTACTTGTAATCATATGTAGTGTAATATATTCGATATCCTCTCAAAATGCCGCGAACATACTTTGGTGAAAGTTTTTCCCACCTGATCCAAATCTTGCTGTAATCAATGGCACGATAATCATCGATATAAGGGCCTCTGACTGGTACTACAAGACAATGGAACAAGATGTAATCAACGTAACTGAACCAATCCAGGGGATTCAGAGGAAACTATGGGTCCTGGGCATGTCCACAGAGAAAGCCACATGTCTGCGTGAAGGTTGTTCCATTGGGAAGAGCAATAAGTGGACACATATAAAGAGGTATTAAGCCAATGTTTTAAATATCCACCTGTTTCTGCTTTATTGTGGATAAATTGAAGGCTCCAAAGGAAACCAAGGAAGAGGGTTTTTTGATAGCTCATTAAAAGACCTACCCGAATACATTGACCATCAATTGAACTGAGAATGCCGTTTTTGTTCGCCCATTATTCGTTCTAATCTTTGCATCAGATTATGTCATCATATCATATTAATCAGGTTTACCTCCTTCGTCCGTTTGTACTCGAATCCACCCAGTATTACCACGTTGACTTTCATCAGTTGTAATGGCAACCAAAATAAAGCTGTAGTTGGTAAAAGATACCAGTCTTGAGGTCCTTACGAGAGTTTTGTCTGCAGGCAACCAAAGTGCTCTGTAACAATCTTGTGCAGAAATAGGTCTGTATAGGATAAGATATTTTTCAACTGAGGAAGCGCCTAGAAAACTATTCGGAGGTGGCGTCCATGACAGATCAATAAACGAATTGCTAGCATTGGCTTGAATCCCAGTCCAAGAGTCTAACGTCTCTCCTGATAAAAAGAAAATATAGTAGTTACTTTTACCACCTATATATTTTATTTCTTTATCCTTTTCTTCAAAGAAATTAGCCCTTACTTGCACATTTCGTTCTGGGACTCCTGATTCCATATTTCAGACAATGACTATTTTGAGATGTTTGCCGTCAGGCTTGCTGTCAGACTACTAAGGGACCAGTCATTATTTATTGGGAGAGAGGGCCACTATATTTGGAGGGAGGGTCACTTTTTTTAAGCTCCGCTTTGGGGAGGGTCATTTAAAAAAAAATGCCATTGAGGGGAGGGCTAAGATTTTTTGGCGTTACAAATATTACCACTTGTCTTTGAACTGAAATTTGTGTTTTTCGTAACTACTACCGGTTGCATAGAAAAATATGGGACTTTTCAATAAAACTACATGTATCATGGAAAAACATGGTCTTCCTGGCGTAGCTGCTTTAAAAATAATAACGAAACATTTAAAAACATTATGGTTTAAAGTTCATATAAATTTGAAAATAAAGCATGATAAGATGTCAGCTGAAGCTAAAACGATTTTTAAACATATTTTTCCAAGGTAAAATTGCCATACAAATACAAAAAGGTGACAATGACAGCGACGACGACAATGATTATAACAATGAAGAAGATGATGATGATGGTGGTGGTGATGGTGATGGTGACAATGGAGACAGCAATGACAATTACAGTTACAGCGAAGATGTAAAAATAATTGACATCCTGGTTACTACCAAGTCTGGTAGAATATGCAGGAAATGGAGAGGACAATACCTAAATTACTGATTTTGTTAGAAAATGGTCTTTGACTAAAGGAATCGCTTGGAATTTTTTTGTAAACCGATTTTATACTATTTTAGTCCTTGGGGAGGGTCACAATTTTTTGACTTCAGTGAAGGGAGGACCAGAACGTTTTAAACCCTTTGTGGGGGAGGGCCACCATTTCTTGGCCGAACTTTTTCTAAATATAGTGGCCCCCGATGACTGGTCCCTTAATTAGTCGTAGCTCGTGGTCTATTAACCAACCCCTCGTACGCTTTGATATTCTGTTTTTCAGATATGTCCAGAATTGAACGCTATTGAGATTCAAATTCCTTATGATAAGCATCACAAAGTGTCCTCATTGGTAAAAAGACACCAAAACACACACAATTCTGTCAAATATGAAGTAATATGAAAATGTCAGATAACCCTACCAAATAT
>Ga0126337_10002109_pt1 | contig 12462 bp, 9 predicted proteins | sample DipCmetagenome_FD_92527 | JGI IMG/M metagenome (GOLD analysis project Ga0126337, IMG submission 92527) | Coral microbial communities from La Bocana,Puerto Morelos, Mexico - Diploria C A metagenome | ecosystem: Host-associated > Invertebrates > Cnidaria > Coral | place: La Bocana,Puerto Morelos... | reverse complement strand
GAATTTGTCGGGGAAGATGTTTTGCTTGCTATATTTTCCTTTCTGGACGTCAAAGCGCTGTGTATTACAAGCCAGGTTTGTCACCAGTGGAATGAAATATCAAATTCCAACATCCTGTGGAAATCACATGTGCAGCAGCTCTGCAAACAACGCAAGATCTCAGCTCATCTTGGCAGAGCTAAAGACTGGAAATCGCGCTTTGTGCAGCTCATTACAGGACGTTTGTATCCAAGATCGGCTGCGAAAACAGAAAAGAAAGTGAGTTTCGACACATTGACTTCTATGCTACTTCCAGTAGAAGTTGGAAAGTTCGTCGAATTGACGATCAAGAAGAAAATGCCAATTCGCGATTTTGTTGAAGGCCACGGGTATGCGTACGTGGTTGGAAGGGCTTTCTATCAGCACACGAAAAGTGAAACGATCAGCATGAGGAAGAAAATTTTGCTTCAAGCGAAAGTCACCCGCCAGTTATATGAAGGAAATGCTGTCAGGCAGATTTTGGGTTTAACAAAAGGGAAATCAGATTGGAATATCCAGCCATCCAATTTTGACAGTCGAATTTCAGAGTCGTATCGTATTTTTGTTCAGAGCACTTCGGTAAATCGAGCTTTAGTTTCGAATACTATACTTCTGTATCAAGTAATTGGTTAATGTGATTTCTACTGTTCCAGTTGGGTACAGATACTAATTTTGAGCTTACCTCAACGTGTCAGTCCTCGGTAGTATAGTGGTGAGTATCCCCGCCTGTCACGCGGGAGACCGGGGTTCGATTCCCCGCCGGGGAGACCGATATTTTTTTTCTGTTTTTTATTCACTTAAATCAAGTTTGAACACTCATTTTATCTTAAGAATATTAATCTTAACGTCTTTATTTTCTAATAAATTGAACTTACACGATCCTGTTCTGTCACTATACCCAGTCCTCTGCCCTTTTTAGCAGCACAATTTACAACCTTTCTTTCTATTTTGTTTGTCTGTCCAGTCTTTTGTTAAACTCTCATCAGTTATTATGTTTTCACACACTCAAGCAACGTTTTAATTCGTTTAATCTTGCAGTAAAAATAGATCAATCTAATCCATTTTTTATATTTCTTCGTTCCAAACACTTAAAATCGCAGCCCAGGTTGTTGTATAACGCTATCCACCGGTTAAATCGTTACCCAGTTTCATTATCCCACTATCGAACATCTTGGACGTGGATTATATATTTCAGTTTTACAAAAGTATAAGCTCACTAAATGGACGCATGTCTCAAATGCTAAAATACAATATAGCTCACTCAAACTTGACGTTTTGAATTGACCATAAAAGGTGACTCTTCAAGGAGTAGTACGTGACATGACACTGCATGACTTGACGTGTTAACACAATTTTGTGAGGTGCTTTTTCGAAATTTATGTCGCACATGATAATGGTCACAATACCGAATCGGAAAAGGAGGTACCTAACAGGTATACAGCTTGTGGCATAACAAAAACATATAAATACTATTGAAATACAATGGCCACGAGAAAAAAAAACTCTCACTGTAGCTTCTTTTGTCTGATCTGGTAGACTGAGGTACACCACCAAGTCGAGGTTGTGTGACCAAGGAAGAAAGAATCGAAAATGGCGACTGCGAGAGCTACCATTCTTGCATTTGCCTTGGGAGTATCATTTGGAGTTTTCGTTGTCACTGTACTTAACCACTTCAATCAGGAGGAAACTCTTCACAAATTTTTTGTTCCGGAAGAGAATCATGGCGTTGCCTTGGACGACATTACCCGTCAACTTATCCACAGAGACAGTAACAAGTTTAAAGTCGAATCACCTGTGGATTTTGATGGCGATATGAAAGATCATCACCATCATCTTTCTTTGGGCAAAGAGGCCCAAGAGGAACAGAAAAATATACGGATTCTTTGCTGGGTGATGACGAGTCCGAATACTTTGCATATCAAAGGAAAACCAGTGAAGGAAACTTGGGGAAAACGCTGCACCATTCTTCTGTTTATGAGCTCGCAAGCGGACCCTAGCTTTCCCGCGATTGGACTTGATGTTAAAGAAGGTCGTGAAAACTTGTGGCCGAAAACCCGTGCTGCTTGGGATTACATTTATGATCACCACCTTGACGACGCTGAATGGTTTATGAAAGCGGACGATGATACCTTTGTGATCATCGAAAATCTTCGCCATCAGGTCGCAAAACTAAACCCTGAAGATCCTCACTACCTGGGGAGGCATTTCAAGCCGTTTGGGGGGTACAACAGCGGAGGAGCAGGCTATGTGTTTAGTCGAGAATCGGTTCGTAGATTTAAGAAAGCACTGGGGGATACCTTTCTCTGCAAAACAGAAAGTTTTGCGGAGGATGTAGAAGTTGGAAAATGTCTGCATGCAATGGGCGTCAAGCCTGATTACACCAGGGATTCCAGCGGACGAGAAACATTTATGCCTCTCCCCCCGGAACATCATCTGATTCCCGGATATCTTCCCAAGGACTTTTGGCTTTGGTCATACGACAACAATCCGTATAAAGAAGGGCCCGAGTGCTGTTCCGATCATGCTGTCACATTCCATTATATCAACCCAAATAACATGTATGTGTTAGAGTACTTGGTGTACCATCTTAGGCCTTATGGAATGGTTCATGACGACCATTCTTCTACTGAAAAATCTGAGGAAAACAAACAAAGCGAACAACCAGCCAGCTGAGTTATGCTCCCAAGATAGCTGGATTGCCAAGTGCAGGCATTTTTACTTGTAGACCAGTGAAAGTTACCTTTGTCCCATTCAGCAATCAAACAGCCCTTTTTTTGTTTTCAGTTACAAACTACAATAAAACACTTGAAATTCACTGTCCCCTCCACAGCAATGAGCATTTCAGCTCGTGCAGAAAAAATGTTCAGTTTTGGATTGGGGCTCAGTAATTAATTAGAATCTGATTTTATTTTTAAGAGAGTGGCAGAAAGGGAGTTTTGAATTTTTTCTTTAACACATTGGCTTACAATGACAATGACTATGTTATTGTATACAGTTGTATATCTACTCTTTTTCTGAAAAAAGACATTGAGTATATGTATACAAGATCATATGCTCCTTTCTGCTAATTCACATATTGTGGTCCTTTGGTGAAGAAATTCTTTAACCTATAAAAAATTATAATAATTACTACAAATGAAAACCTAAAATATAATTATTGCAATCCCAATGATTTGTCACAATGCTGGTAATAGTTTATAATTGTAGGAAATATTTACCTGATTGTTGGCATTGGGGCAAACTGATGTTTTGTTAACAAATAATAGTATTGACATCAGTGTTTTATGTGTTAGAACTGTTATTGTTCACAAATTTTGTCACAACATTGTCAAAGTAGCTGTGGATCCACAAGGCAATAGCTGAGTGGATCCAGAGACTACTTTGACAATGTTGTTAAAACATTCATTGTAATTAACAGAACAGATGCATGAGAAGTTGACGTCAATTTTTTGACAGTAACAAATTGCCAACTTGTCCACTCTCGCTCATGGCGTCAACATCCTATGGATTATAAACTTATTGATGTTGTAGTTAAAAATTAAATTCAGGTAAAAATTAAATTCCTTTGTCTCTTAACCCTTGTTAAGGTTAGAAGACAAGGAAATTGAGAATCAAACTAGGTTAAAATAATTTTTACCTGAAGTTAATTTTTAACTACAACATTGACAACAAAAATTAGCTAATGAGTGTGCAAGAATTTTTGCAGTTATTGTAAGAAAATATTGATGTTTAGAAGAAACCAGTCAAGATAATACTATTTATTATACATTGAACTCACTATCTCTTTTCTGATTGGCCGAAAGTGTACACTGAATTTTCGAAAACAGCGCACGTGACGTCATAACTGCAGATTATAATCATGTCAAGGTCATGGGTAATCATGTCGTGTATGATCGCGGTGCATGATTTCTAGGGTAATCATGTCAAGTTCGTTTGCTTTGTTTTGCTTGCCGTCAGTGAAGAAGCACAAACATGAGTGTTTTTTGTTTTGTTCAATGTATAATATTTCTGCTTCGGCTGATAACCCCTACCTCAACCTTGATTATTCTGGATATCACAAAAACCTCATCCAATAATTGTTTATAATAATGCAGTTTACTTTAATTTATGTACTGGTATGTGGTTGAAATTTTTGTAGGACATGCAGTAGTTTGGAATGTTGTTTGATCCACAACTGCAATAGGTGTATCATGTTACCTATAGACTATAACAATTATTTATTGGTTGCAAAAAGTTGATATTGTTCAGACAGGGGGAGGTGTCTCATTAGATGGCACATCTATCTGGTCCCTGAAACCAGAAATGCACTTTGGCTTAAAGTTATTATTAAGCTTCTGAATGTACATGCCGTATATAATTGCATGTCAGCTTTTGGAGTACTTTTGAGTACAGCTTTTGTTATACCGGATGCAAATTTTGGAAACTTGACAAATTCTCCAATGTAAATTTGCCAAAAATAGCTTCTCACCCCAGTTTCTGTCATTATTCTTGGTTACTAAATTATTTTAATTGCAACTTATGCAATTACAATGCCACTCAATTGAGAAAGTTAAAGTGAGAGTTTATAACCTTTTTAAATGGTTTACATAATGCTTGCCTTGTTACTCAGGGGCTCATCATCTAAGGGGTTTATACAAAACTTAAAACTTGACTTCTGAATAAAGGGAAATAAAAATGCAAGTATGCTTGTAAACCTTTGCTAAGTAATTATTATGAATATTATTAAAGGGACTATGTCATGGTTCACACTTGAAATATTTAGCCTACATTTTGCAATTTAGTCATTTGTAGTCCCGGGGGGGGGGGGGTACTCCCTTTATGGGCTATATAGGTATGTGCGGCTCCAAAGGGTATGATTTTTCAGCTGTTTTGGCCATAAATAGGGTATCGATTTTAGCCATTTGTAGTCAATGTCAAACTTTCCATCCTTAACCATCTTTATTGTTTTGATGGTTAAATATTATCTCTATGGTGTTTTTCCATCTTTGTAAACTGTTATTTTCAGGTTTTCTTAAAATTAAAGGTAATTTTGTAGTTGGCCACAATTCATCGAAATACCATGACTGAGCGCCTTTTTTAAGTAAATCACAAAATAGTATGGTCTATCTCTAAGTGTGCTGAACTTAGTTTGGAAGCCACACATTGAAAGTTTCACAGGTATTGAACTTAAAGTGTCACAAACCATCTATTTAACCAGCATCTTCAGCTCTAAGCATTGATCCTTCAGGGAAATGGCCAGCCATTATCCGTCTTTAATCCCAAGATGTATAGAGAAAACTTGTCTGATTGCCACTTGAACTTGAAGTTCATTCCTCCTCATCACATCACCACTCTTTTTCACTCTTCTTAACAACAACAACAACAAAACTTTATTCACGAAATCATATTGTTTGAAATATTTTTCACCTCTCGCAATTAGCCTAGCTATTCGAGGTGGGGGGTAAAGAAGAAAATATAGATATTTACAAAAAGGTAATACCTTCCACATTAAAGAAAAAAATGTAATAAAAAAGATAGCATTGAATAACATAGTAATAAGTCCAAGTCTTCACTTTTGTTCATTGTTAGTACTCTTCATCATAAACAGACCCCAACTTTGCCATGTAGAAATTAGCTTCGAAGAGCGCTTTATCGAGTCTTTATATCTTTGCCGGTAAGCATGGCTTTGTCATGACTCCTCTCATACTGGAATTTCAACATTTTTACAACCCTAGACGTGTGTACGCCTCGCGGACCTTTCGTGCTCGCGTTATATGGCTTGCCGGCTGACCTATTTTGAATAACAAAACATGTTTTTGAAAACAAATCGAAAATCTCGAGTGGTGATGACAATGCGAACATAGACCAAAAATGCCGACTGCAAGAAGAAAGATTCTTGCTTTTGCCCTGGGAGTCGCATTTGGGGTTTTCATTGTCACAGTGTTAAATACCTCCAATCAGCAAACTATACACAAAAATCCTAACATAGCTTTGGACGATATCACACGTCAACTTATTCACAGAGACAGCAGCAAGTTTGAAGTCAAATCACCAGTAGACTTTGATGCCGATATCAAAGACCATCATCATCATCTTTTTCTGAACAAAGAGGCTGAAGAGGAACAGAAAAGTATACGGATTCTATGCTGGGTACTTACAAGTCCGAAAACGTTGCCGATCAAAGGCAAACCAGTAAAGGAAACTTGGGGAAAACGCTGCACCATTCTTTTGTTTATGAGCTCGCAAGCGGACTCCAACTTTCCGAATGCGATCGGACTAAATGTCAAAGAAGGTCGTGAAAACTTGTGGTCGAAAACTCGTGCAGCTTGGAATTACGTTTATGATCACCACCTTGACGACGCTGACTGGTTTATGAAAGCGGACGATGATACCTTTGTGATCATCGAAAATCTTCGCCATCTGGTAGCAAAACTAAACCCTGAAGATCCTCACTACCTGGGGAGGCATTTCAAGCCGTTTTTCAATAGTGGAGGGGCAGGCTACGTGTTTAGTCGAGAATCGGTTCGGAGATTTAAGAAAGCACTTGGAGATACCTCAGTTTGTAAACTGGAGGGCTCTGCGGAGGACGTAGAAGTTGGAAAATGTCTGCATGCGATGGGTGTCAAACCTGATTACACCAGGGACCCCAGCGGACGAGAAACATTCATGCCGCTCCCCCCGGAACGTCACCTAATTCCCGGATATCTTTCCAAGGATTTTTGGCTTTGGTCACTGGATAAAAATCTGTATAAGGAAGGACCTGAGTGCTGTTCCGATCATGCTGTCACATTCCATTATATCAAACCAAAATATATGTATGTGTTAGAGTACTTTGTGTATCATCTTAGACCTTATGGATTGATTCATGAAGACCTCCCGTCATCTTGATTGAAAATTCTGAGGACAGCACTGAAATGATTTTAAATCGAACAGTCCATAGTTAATAGAGGGAGATAATGCTATGGCAACAGTACTAATGGTATCATTTTGTTCCTTTTGTGATGCACATTTGTGGTGCCAAGTTTTCAAGAACCGTGGCTGCTTCAATATTTCCAGAGATATCTTTTATTCAGTATTTTATTATTATTATTATTATTATTATTATTATTATTATTATTATTACAGAAGTTTTTATGGTTACCATGGAAACAGTATTGCTTAAGGTGGGGTACTACCTGAAGGCCGTTTTTCCGTCGCGTAACTTGGGTTTAATGCGAATATCTAGTTCGCGTTTCAAGCAATCGAAAAACTGTTCATTCGTCTCATGAATCTATGTTTTGCGGAGTTTTGGAAATTTTTGGGTGATTTTTGGGGATATTTGGGAGGAGATAGTTTTCTCAATGGATTAGTGAAATTTAGGGAAATAAGAAACGGTGAGGATTTAATGTGATTTTAAAATTAGAATTTGAAGTGAAAAATTAGTAGATGGACACCCAAACAGTCCCCTAACAGCTTGGGATGCTCTCGCGTTGGGGTCAACTGTCTGGTGGTGTTTCAAAAATAATTTTCTTCCTTCTATCGCTTCTTTTAAACGTCTTAAAATTTCACTCAAATTCAGGTGAAACCCCACCTTAAGCGTCACATATTTAGCAAAATGATGATGACCATTTTGAGCAAGATGAACACAACTGGATACTCAATTTCTAACAAGAAGAAAAGCTGTTGAAAAACTGAACACAACCGCAAGTTTCAAGTATTGAATAACTTAAGTATGTGCGATTTGGCTAAAACGTTACATGTATTGATAAAGTAGTTGTGTATAACTAAATCAACGCTTGGAAACTAAAATTACGTCATGGGTTGTACGATAGGTTTTCGAGCAACTAGCTTTTACAACCTTAGACGTGAATAGTGAACTGCGCGTGCCATTTATTTAGGCGCGCGCTCAAGTAACGCAACGCATCGTGTGCGTAAATACAAAACCATTTAGCCCTCTGTTTGTGGACCTTTTTGCCGTATACACTTTTGGTCCAGGCTTAAACACGTGTTTCAAAACAGTTTGAAACTACCATTGCATTCACCAAAGTGGCTTAACGCGATTCAAGAGCTGAAGTTTTTGCGTTTCTGTAATTTTTGCACGCGCGACTAACACTGACGTCTGGCAGACTCCGCGGAAGATTTTCGCACGTGAGAGCCAGCACATATACAACGTCAGAGATTTCTCTCAAGCTAAGCTCGATAGCGAAATAAATGCTCGTTTTCTCTCAAACGAGCATGTTAATCTATATTTTTTATTGCATAAATTTGGTGTAAAAATTCGGCCTCTTTAAAAAAATAAGAAAAAAATTGCGTGAAAGGAAAAAAGACAAAGCTAATTGAGTGTATAAATCCATTACTCAAGGACGCAAATTGTTAACTCGAATACGACGACTGAAAGAAGTCATTGTCATTTAGAATTACGTGATTTTTCTATAAATTATATATCACATTGTTCCAAATGCCCGAGACTTTCGGCTTACTAAGATTTGTTTCAAGTATTGTTTTAATAACCTTTGCTTTGAGCTACCGCAAAATGTAACTTGAACTGATTTTAAAATGTGCCTGATTAGGCATAAAATGGGGAAAGAATGGCCCGTTATCTCTCTTAAGCAAGCATGGTGACCCCCTTTTTTATTTCATTTTTGGAATATCATTACTATACTTAATAAAAGGACAAAGTTTGAAACAAGTCTTGTGTTTGGTCACGGTGTAATTTCGGTGAATGACCTTAAAACAATTACTCATAAGCTATTTTAATTTTGAAGCAAGGGGAATGTAATAATAACATGTAAACTGAGTTTCGACTTCCTGTGACTCGGGTCAGTGATTAGCACTGTCATGCAAAACTGAGAACAAATCATTTTTGCCCCCGTCAAAGCAGGGCAGCTTTCAACAACATGGCAGATTCAGCTGTGCGTTTCTTGTTGTTATCGACAACACTTTGGACTCTTTTACAGGCACAGACAACAAGTAAGTAATAAGAATGCCGATAGTGAGTTACACTGAACAGTTCGATACTCAATGATTTGCGGCAGACACCGTCTGTTATGAGTCTGTCGAGTCGTATAATATTTCGAATGTTTTCTATGTCCAAGATAGAGCAGCATTTGGAAAGGACTTTGAAAAACGACTTCAATAGTGATTTTGGGTTGTGTGTTTTAAATGATAAGAGATTATGGATGCAGTTTTACGCTGAATGGAACGCATCTTTTTCACCGATTTCCGGGTCGGAATGACGTACTCAGATTTCAAGGCGCTCATCGAACGGAATGCTGAACCATTTACTTCCGTGCCGTTTACATCTTAAATCATTTCTTCGAAACACAGCAGGCTTGAAAAGGTCTATATGTGGGGGCTTAATGAGAACAAACCTTTACTATGTAGCCAGTCCGAGCTTCAAACTGTGCGCTATTTCGCGGACTTCCAAAAGATCAAGGGATTATAACTCCCGGATCCTAGACAGTAAATTTGACTCCATTACTATAGTAGAGCACACTCCACACTGCCACAGGGCAGGTTAACTCGCGTATTCTTTTACATTTCAAAAGCGGCGAATGTATGGACCAGTTTGTCATCTATGCAGTCTATCGACACGTGCGAAACACCATGAATTGATTGGATCAGTGCTCGATCGTGTAATACCTCCTACACCGGCTGCAAACTATTCAGTAACATCAGCTTAGGATGATTGTCGTCTGTTTGTAAAATATCATGAATTGCTAAAAATTAGTCTAGTTAGAGCTTTCGTGACACCATTGATTCTGTGATAAGTGAATAAAGATAGTAAATTTTAAGCTCGGTAACGAAATGTGAAAAGTGAATTGATCCATAGGACACAAGCATGGGACAAAGAAACAAAAAGAAAAATTGCTTTGTCCTACGCTCGTGTCATGTTGATCAATTCACCTTTCACACACCATTGACACTGGTCGAAAATTAAACGTTCAACTTATTTGAGGTGAAAGCATCGAGTTGTCTATTTAGGTTAATACTGAATCGAGTGTTGGTGGAGATCGACGGCGATATACAACTATAGATGATCGCAGTAGACTATAACAAATTGCTTTGCATGGCCATAAATCGTTTATACAGCATTACACACATAGTACTGATCATGACTTGCATGGTCCTAAATTAAGACGCGGTCGAGTCAAACAAACGAGCGCTATGATCGTAACCTTGGGAACAATGGAACAACAAGGTCTAAAGAAAAACCGGATTACAGTCAATGACCAAGTGATGCCTAACCCTTAAGACTGTACATGAATGTTCGGATCGAGCACGCTAGTCAAGGCTAGTCGTTTCAAGAATGCGGCTAATGGGTTAATGTTCAAAAAATCACCTTAATATTGATTTTTGAAATGACTAGCGAATTCGACGTTCAAATAATCAACTCGTTATTGCATTCTTGAAACGACTAGCCGATGAGTAATTTGTTAATGAAATCATTCAAAGAGGCAGATATTTTCTACTCTTATTGCGTTTTTATGCGTGAAAAAAAAAAAAGATTCATAATCAGTAGAGTTCTTTATTTGGACAAAACCGAGATTCTATAGACAGTCATTACTAATCGATGAAAATTTTGGGCAATGAACCAGCAAATGATTTGATTTGCGTCCTATTAAGTAAGTGTTGACACGCCTGTCACTGTAACATTCTGACGTATCTGGCTTTTCTGTCTAGACTTGCATGATTAGCCAACAGAACAGGCGTAATTGTGTTGGTTGTTTTAGGCGAACAGAGGCGAAAGCGAGGGGAGCGCTGAAGCACGAATCGCAAGGGGAAGGGCGCGAAAATTCGCCTAAAATACGCAAAAATTGCGTTGTTACCTGTCTCACCGTTATAACGTTGGATTCAGTGAATCGGTTTTTATCTGGCCATCGATATCGTCGTAAAATATGTTCGTTCCTAATTCGTCTTGCGAAAAAGCATTTTTGTTATAAGTAAGGTAAATCATTGTTATAGAGGCCTCATGCACTTAGCTATAGAAGCACTAAGCTTAGCTAGTTAACTGGCAAGTGGCTGAAGATTAAAGCGGCTTTTTTTCCTTTCTTAGCTTTGAGCCAGTTCCTTTTAAAAGTTGTTTGTACAAAACAAACAGTGTATATGAAAAGTCAATATCAATACAGTATTGGCCTTCTTTCTTTTTACCGCAGAAAAATAATTAATATCGGAGAACTGAAACCACTTGGTCAGGTTGATCGAAAGCCAATGAACAGTATAACGTAATGTGATCGAGGTTTCAACGATTTCGCTTTGATAACGGTGATTCTGACTGTTAATATGCTCTGAGCCTGCAAATGGACAGGGCGCTATTAGACGAGGACATATCTTATTAAAACATATTTTTACGAGTTGTGCCGTTGTGAAAGTGACGATAACCTTACCCACTCTGTAAGCAGAATCTTGATTTCGATCTGATCTGAAGGGTAGGATTGGACAAAAAAGTGTCCGAAAATTCTTAAAAGGTCGAAACATGTACAGTTCATATTCAGTCTTTGCGGTTCAGTATAAAACTTTTATTGTCCTTTATTCCCGGCTTTATGCCAGAAGCGCTTGACGAACGAGACGACTTGATAAAATTTGTGTTATTTTCTCGTCGGTGCATGTATTCGTAAAGCCTTGAGGATGCTGTAAAATTGTAATTTAACATCTTAAAACTCTTTTTTTCTAGGTGTTTTAACAATAACTAGGTCGCCGTTTTCCGTGTCCCCGTCAAGTTCTTTGGCTACGCCAAGTGCACAAACATCAGCTTTCTCCTCAAACTTGAATTCAACAATCGGGTTAACGTTCGCGTCATCAATTGCTGCCCAGTCATCGTCCTTCTTGACAAACACGCAGTCAACACACTCTATTAGTAGTGCCGCAATCTCAACGCAATCGTCCGCTTCAGAAACCATTGCTCCTGCTAGTACGACTCAGCAGACCACAAGCAGCACGCCGGCGTCACCAAGCCAGTCTGTTACTTCTATACCTACGACTAAAGGTAGGGACCGCCGTGACAATTTTGTTACCGAGACAGTAACGGCATGTGAACCTTCAATCACTCAAAAGTTTTAGTAGTAATTGCAATAGTGCCAGGAAGGTCAATTATTTAACAGACGTTTCGGACCTAGCCGGCTTCTTCAGCCGGGTAAATTTTTAATGAGATAGGTTATCGGAGAAATCAAAAATAGCGCGCGCGACTCTAACGGCTAAGTTAGAGCGCGCACGCTTTTAGTTGTTTAGGGGAGGGGGTCGCTGTATGAATCAATGCGGCCTTAAAGGGTGTTTCAGTTTTTACCAGTTCTGGTCATAAAAAGGGTATGGATTATGGCCATTTAGGTCTCAAATTTCGGGGGTACACTTTTTAGACGAATCCATAAAAGCAGCAGCATTGCCTTTAACATTGGACAGAACTAAAGGCCTAATTGTTAGGCAGGTCTGAAACAGGGTATTTATTTAAGAATCAGGTATCGAGTTTTGGTCAGGTCATTAATAGGTAGG
>Ga0126337_10002108_pt1 | contig 12465 bp, 8 predicted proteins | sample DipCmetagenome_FD_92527 | JGI IMG/M metagenome (GOLD analysis project Ga0126337, IMG submission 92527) | Coral microbial communities from La Bocana,Puerto Morelos, Mexico - Diploria C A metagenome | ecosystem: Host-associated > Invertebrates > Cnidaria > Coral | place: La Bocana,Puerto Morelos... | reverse complement strand
CGTCAGCTTTATAACACGTTACGGTGGCCAATTTACATTTTCAACTTAGTTGATATAACCAAATTACCTTGTTACCCCCACCGACGCAGCACCACAGTTTCTTTAGAAACTTTCACCCTTTTTCCACAAAATACCTCGTTTCCGCGCCCCTGTTCAGAACACCATTAAGCAGCAAAGCAAACCAAAGAATCCAACCAACACAGTCCCCAAAAACGAAATAATCTTAGCTCTACCTTATTTAGGGATATAAAGCAAAACTTTTACCAAACAACTGAAGACCTGCAGTGATAAATTTTATAGCTGCATTAATCTTAGGGTTATTTTTCAAAGCGCTTATCGCATCAAGTCTTTATTTCTGTAAAGACAGGATCAACCATTCCCAACTGTCAAAAGTTGCGTATAAGGCTAGTTGTTGGGACTGCCAGGATTTCTATATTGGAAAAACAACACGTAGATTGCGTGACAGAAAAAAAAACATTTAATAAGCGATCATGAGCAGCTGTCATGCTTCTGCTATTGCTAACCGCGTCACGTCAACTGGCCACAACTTAAAATAGGACCACTTTGATATACTAGAAAAAAGCCAGTCAGATACACATTGCAAGATAAAGGAGACTCTACTAAACCCAACCTAAATGAAAATGTTAACAGCGAAAAGCTCAGTTCATCTTTAGTACTTTCAAATTTTACTCAGCTTCTGTCATCGTTACTTAGTTACTTATTTTAATTTGAAATTTAGTTGTTACTGATATTCGAAAACAGGAAATAAATTGGACGAAACACTTACAGAGCGACCAAAGCTAAAGGCGAAAGAGTTACGAACCGGACATCGTTTAAGATCCAGATCAAGACAGACAGAGTCAGGAATCTGCGCCAATATCTCAGTCCCGCTGTACTTTGAAAATCCTTGAATCCGTACAATTTATGGCAAAAGTCCGTAATCCGAAAACCTATTCACACCCTTCTCCCTGATTGCAGTTCAAGCACTCGGGTCCATTGGAGGTTGATATGAAATAAGATAAAATAAAATGAGATTCTCTGTTTGTTATGAAATACTCGATTTAGATTGAGTTTTATAAAAACTGAATTGTTTTAAAATTCCTTTTAAGGGTTAACAAGATTATTATATCATGGCAGAGGAGAGAATTGGCCTCGCCTGCTCAGGTGGTGGGATTCGTTCGGCCGCATTCAGTTCCGGCGCGTTAAGAAGACTTCTTCACCGCGAAGTAAAAATTGATTACGTTAGCTGTGTGTCTGGCGGAAATTATGTAGCTGCTTCTTACTTGGACTGGAAATACAGACACAACCAACAAGACGGCCACAGGTGGCACAAAGAGTTCTTCGAGTACATGCGCAGTAGAGTCGGCTACGTTTGTAACTGGGAACGACCCTTTCAAGGTCTGGTGGAGACCATCATACTTGTTCTACTGCTAATCACCGTCAACCTGGTCATCCCTTGTGTCATGTACAGCGTCGGGGCGTTTGCCGCTGCTTTTGTCATTGACTACGTGTTCGGCAGGGTCTTGCGTAAAGGCTTCAAGTGCATCGATGTGCCCATAAATTCAACCGAAAGCTCCACTAACAATTCTGTCACAGAGAGGCACTGCACACTAGAATTCGCCATAAGTGACCCGGAATTACGAGAACAATGCCTCTTGTTCGTTCTGCTGTTCATAACATTCATCGTGTTTTACTCCATCAAGGTGGTCGCTCCGATAAGATTCTGGTCGATCGCCCGATTCATCCAGGTTCTAAGTGGAGTGGTGTTTGTGTTCACATTTATGCCCTGGTTGATCCAACAGTTCATCGAGGTACTACCCTCCTGGCTCAACACCATGGTGATCGTGCTAAGTCTCTTCTTCTGGCTCGGATTTCCACCTCTAAGAAAGAAAGCCTCGCTAGCACTCGTGTTCTACTTCTACGCCTTCGTGGTGAAGTGGCGAGTATACCAGACCAAGGTGGTTGGCATGGCTTACGATGAACGCCTTTTCTATAAACTCCTTTTAGTTTCTGGAGGCTTCATCTGGTTGAGTCCTTTTTTTGGCATGTTCAGTATGACGGCAATTTTTACTTATTACAAGTAAGTAATGGTGTTGAGTTGCTAACTTGCCTAACTAAAAAATAGATTTTTCTGTCTCTTATACACAGAATGAACTCCGCTAAGTGCGATTATTATTAGTATTATTACTTACTTCTCTTTGACAACATTGTGACGGACCAACCAAATTTAAGAATTAGAGACTACTACAAGACGTCATCCCAGTATTCAGTCAGTCAGGGCAAAAGAAAACAGCTGCTAAAGTAGTGACAGCAACAAAACCTTTGCCACGTGCCGAAGATGCCACGTGTTTTTTCGTTATGACTTGAAGTTTCTTCAAGAGTCATCCTGAGGAATTGTGAGACTCCCCACCCTAAGGAACGGGCTGTTTTGTTGTCAGGAAACCACCTTCATTTTGACATTGACTTGTGGACTTTCAGGTGGAGGCTTCAAAGAGCGTTCTTTACCAAGAAGAGTGTTGGGTCGTTTGGTTGCAAAGGAATCGGCTGCCGAGACTTCTTTCCAATCCTCTCCTGTTGCCGTCATAGGCACGATCCTGCTAAGAACCCCCTCGTTATGGCGGACCTTGAAGAGGTCACACCACAATATGTCAGCAACGTGGCAGTTGACTACTGGCGGAAGAAGGAGTCCTTGAAAGAACCCTCCTACAGTGTGATGGCTTTGTCGCCGACCGAGAACGAACGAGTCGATCACCAACCGGGAGAGCCTGGAGTGGAGGATACACTGTTGCCAAGAAACGTGAACCAAGCGGATGCCATGGTAACGTCTGCTGCCGTGATGGCGATAAGTCCCGAACAGGACGAGCCGTTCAGAGATCTGCAAATTCTCTTGGGTCTTACTCTTCGAAAAGGAATCAGAAGTAATCCCCATGATTCACTTGGGTGTGTAAGGAAAGGAATAGTAAACAAGGTAAGAAACGAGAGAAACTTGTACAAAAATATACAAACTGACTCGCTCGCATGACAACATTGTTTACAATTATGCGTCTAATGATGTAACGATGATAATGATGACGACTGCGAATGCGGCGATGGCGAGGTGACAAGGTTTAACAATCTTTATTAATTCATTACCGAAATCGATAGAAAACTCAGGCAAACAGTTCAATCGTACTTTAACCGTCTTAGATCTGGTTTGTTTTTGCTCTTCTGGGACTTGGCGACTTTTTTTTGAACTCAGAACACACAACAGCAAAAAACCCTGGAAAGTTCAAAGTTTTCAAACAGAATACGGTTGCCATACGATATATAAATAGTTATTAATTTCAGGGTTTCAATTCTTGTTAGATTAGTTCGTAGCTAGCTTATTAATTTGTATATCTAGGTTGTAACAACAATCTTTCAAAATTAAAACTATTTACAATAAACCGTTCTATAATACAGTCATTTAAATACAAAAAAACTGACAAACTGAATTAAGTATATTTCAATAAATTTCGGGTCCAGTTGATTTGATTCTTTTAAAGTTACAAACGTTCAAAGTTAGTGAGCCGCAAAAGCATCCCCCCCGGCTAAATAGGGTTAAACACAGAATAAACGGACAGATTGAGCTACTAAAGGTTCTGGTCAATGCACGTAATACGTACGTAGTATGAGCCGATAGTAGATACCTATCCGGCTAGTCGATTGCCCAATTTCTAGCATGACCGCGAGTTGGAACGTGTTAAAGAGACGAGAACTTTGTCCTTTTCCTCGCGTGTCTGCGCCGCGCGCGTGTCCTCGCTCTTGGGCACCGCTCTAACTCGCTTGCTATGAAATTCGCGCACCTTCTACGAGGCTTGCCAACAACTGCGAGTTTCGCATTTCTTTTCTACGGTTTACTGTTTCGTTTTTGTTTCAGATTTTACCAGTTTTAATCCAGAGCATCGCTGCATTCCCTGTGATATTTCTCGCTGTTATTTCGTTGTCTCACTGGGACATGAAGCATACTGAGGGTTACGCAGTCGCTGTGTTTGTAGCATATGTGGTGATATTTTTTGCCATTGCTATTATGCCAACCGGCGGTGATCCGCCATGGTTTTTTGACAGATTTGCAAGGTAAGAAAATGATTTTATTTCATGTCTTGTCTCTTTCTACGGGGAAAAAAAGTCAATTTATTGTAGCGACAATTTCTCCTTTTTTCACGTTCAGGGACGTAGCCAGCATTTTTCCTTGGGGTGGGCCCAAATGCCGTCTTTAGAATTTCGATGAATGTTACGTAACGATTACGTAATCGACATACACGCGCCTAGATGTCGTCCGTGTTTCTCACTTTGTTGTTATTGTTTGCGAAGATGGAAATGGAAGATAAAATTTGTTTGTTGCAACCACGATAGTTTTCCTTACCGTTGAAAATGTCTACAGATAACTGGCAGCGAGGATGTTGTGTAGCCATGACATTAAAGATAGCATCTCTGTGGGATAGTTGAAGATCTGCTGTAGTTCTCATTCATAATAGCCAGCGAAGATTCTCTGCACGAGTATGATTTCAACTGCTTGAGAGAGCTGAGGGACCGCTCAGTTAAAATTGCCGTTTTATTGATGTACACACGATTCGCCACAACTTGAGTATGTTGGGGAGACATACGCCGTCACAGCTTTGACTGAAGAGATTCCAGGAAGGAGGGTTTTTCAATTTTCGCTGACTTATTGCGCATTGCCCAAACTCTCCGGTATAGGACTTGGCTACTTCAGACATGTCTCTGTTAGGCTATCAGCCAAACCTCTAAAATCAGGCAGATGAGCTTAGATATATCAATCTGATCCTTGCTGATCGTTTTAGCGCTTTCAGACTCTGTTGTCCCACTAATCAGTTGTCTAGTAGTTTTCTCTTCCTTGTGTTAACACAAATCTCTTTTTTCTTTCTATAAAGGTGGTGTCATGTACATCTGTATCACGTTCGATTGTTACGCGAAGTCTTTCAAGTCGACAACGTCGGCCCGGTTCCACCAGCGCTTCTATCTCTCAGCGACGCTGGGCGCCTGGAGAAATTTGGCTTGCTTCCTCTACTGAAAAAGAGGCTGAAAAGAATCCTCATCCTTGATGGAAGCTTCATCAAGAACGATGAAGATTACTCCAAACACATTTTGAGATCACTGGACCAAGCAAGAAGAGAATTGCACTGTGAGTTCATGGGATCGAAGGGTCGCGATGTCATAGAGGAGATGAGAAAGAAGTATGTGGATGTCCCCCGGGGTCAGCAGCCGAGACATTATCGTTTTAAGGTTCGATATTACGATAAGGATCCGACAGGAGGCTACCTGGAGGTTGGCAAAGGCAAGATAATGATCATTGCTCCGCGTCACCCTAACAACGGAGAAAAGCCTCCGCCAGACATGGAAACAACTTGGGGCCAGTACACCCGCGACACCGGAGAGGAACTGGACACAAATGAATGGGGTCCAGGCCCCGTTCTCCGGGCCGAGGAAGTTGATCGGCTTACACTATGTTGCTGTGAAGCTTGTCATTCAAACTCGAAAGTTGTTCGCTGGATTTCAAATAAGCTTTGCTTGGGATTCCCGAGTACCTCTACTGCCAATCAATTCTTCACACCCTCCCTCTTTACAGCCTATCACCGAGAGGGATATCGCGCATGCGTGCAATCCGGTGCTGAGGAATTCCTAACTGGCAAAGTGACCATTGACCTCGGAAATGTCGTGTAACGCTCAAAGATCGTTGATAATCGTAGATCGTTGACAATCGTTGACAATCGTAGATGATATTTGTACGCCGTGTCAGAAGGGCCAAGAGAAGATGGTACAATTAAACGAATTCGGCATCTCACTCCATTTAATAATTATTTTACTTAGGGTTTGTAATAGCCTTGTTCAACCAAATTTTTGATGATTGCAATGTAATGTTGGGAAACTGTAATAATGGGCTTTCTGAAAAACTACAAAAGATTCAAATCACGCAGCTGGCACCCTAGTGTCTGCGAGCTATGATAACAATTTGGATAATTTGTTCCGGGCACTAGGGTGGCGAAGACTCTACTATCAAGGACTAGAACAGAAGACTATCCTAATGTACGAAACATTACGTGATATGACAACTGATTATCTGAGATCAAGATTCGTATATCGTGACAATGTGAGTGCTTATCATACCAATACCAAATTAGTTCTTCCACAACCTCGAGCTGATTATCTGAAGAGGAGTTTTTCGTACAGTGGAGCTCAGTTATGGAACAACTTACCAATGGACCTAAGACAAGCATCTTCACTAACCGATTTCAAATCTAAATTGAGACACCACAGTTTTAAGTAATATCCTATTTTAGGTAAATTTTAGACACGGCCTCGATGAAAAACAGTTTTATTTTTATTTGATTAATTGGATTAATTTGACTAATGTTTATTGTATTTAGGTAGAAAGGCAAACAGTCCATAACTTAATTAACGGATGGAAAAATCGTGTATAGATAAGACCCCTTCAGCGGGGGAACTTGTCTTAATTTAAACAGAACAACTTTCTAGCATGCACTTTTTTTACAGAGCACGTAACGAGTCATGTTAAATCGGAAATAACGTTTAACCATAAACATTACTGGCTGGATTTTAAAACATGTTTCCAGCTAGTAAGTTGTAGTCTTGATTCGCAGCAAATGGATTCTTGTTCGTGGGATAAAGGTGTATTGCGAAAATTAATATAGAAAAATGTACAATTCTGAGATCAGATAGGTAGGTATTTCACTAGAGAGGTTTCTTCTCAATCACTCTTAATGATCCTTAAACTAAATACTCCTTTTTCATAAGAATGTGTTTTATTAGAATACAACACATTAAAAAAATCTGAAATATGCGCTGAGATTTTGAAAAGAATATAATTTTATGTGTTGAAAACTTGTAAATACAATTAACTAAACAGTTTAAAATTCCTTCCTTTCTCTAAATGACAAAAATAGTACAAAAAGCAACAAATACAGCACTGGAACTGATACGTTTCCCTTACTCAAACTTATCAAAAAATGTATAAATTTTCTCACCTCTTTAGAGGGTTTTGAACATCTTATTTTTAACTGGGTTTTCAATCTATCTTAGACTTGTGTTAATTCTTTTTTTCATTATTATTAATATTATTTTCTTGAAAAGAAAAATGATCTTTTAATTTTATTTTGTTGTTGTTTTGCTTTTTTATTTTGGTCATCCCACTAGCGCGCGGATATATAAACAATAGTTTCCATTTGGTGCGGAAATGTGCTCGGATATTTTCCTTTTCCTCGAGTTACGTTCTAGGAAAACTGTTCGCTTCTCCCGCCAAATGGAGCGGGCTATTGTTCATGTATTTCCGTGTTTATTTGTTTTCTGTGTTAATTATCCTTAAAATGTTTTTCGCAGCACGCGCGGTTTAAAAATTGGGAAAATCGCCCGAATATTATCCAGTTTTAGCTGAGGAATTTTTTTAGTCGCGTGACGCATTTAGACCAATCACATGCAGGCGAAAATAGTTGATGGATTTATAATAATTGTTTTGTTAAAAACGCCCTAAAATAAGAAAACTAAGATAAGATAAAAACGCCTCAAAAAAACTACACGTGCGCTTACCACATTTGTAGAGCATGGAAGAATTGCTCAAATACTATGATGATTAAGCCAATGAAGACCCAATGATCTAAGTTTTGTAATAAACCGGACTTGGTCCGTTCGCGTGTCGGAGAATCTTCATCTTCTTGGTGTGAGGCTTCTATACCTCGGGCTGTACTCACAGAGAGAAAGACATAAAAGTTAATGGCCTTACATATACGTTTCCTCCATATCTGACAAATAAACCAGAAGAAAACCTTCTCTTGACTGGTAAAGATAATCACTGTCAACAACTATTCATCAGAAGATCTGAGGTTTTGATAAAAGTTGACTGCAGACCAATGCAGGAAACTGAAGTAAATATTGGCCGAACCACCAAGTGATTACTGAGAAGCAAACTCGGATTTAGATGAAACAAAAATGATAAAACTGAATTTTCCGTTGTTTTTTGTTAATACACATTTCATAACGCCTCCGCGACTATTCGAGTAGGAAATATGTTAGTATATTTACTGGTTTTTGTTCTTATTAATCTCTCTACCACCTCATTTTTTCTAGGCCAATATCTTCCCCAACTTTTCTCTATTTAATACGATTTTGTGAAAGCTTTTTATCTCTGACACTTAGGGTTCAACTGCTATAACTAATTTTTTGACGAGAAATAAGACCCTGAACCAAGTGGAGCCAAGTTATTTTGACAATTTTTAGAGTAAATATAACATTTCCCCAATCATAAGATATGGATTATTAGAGTAAAAATGTCTTTTATCAGACGAACTTTCCGATAATTATGTTCGACATTCCTCGATGCTTCAATATAAACACCATTACCTTTTCCCAGGATAAGACATGTTTTCAGATTGAGGATCAAGTTTTATATGAAAAGAGCAAACGCTCACTGGAATATGCTGTTTTTTGACAAAAGGTGCAACGAGGGGAGGCAACTGACCCAAAATCTGATGGAGTTCGTTGTCTGTATAGACAACTCAGTTCAAAATTTTGTATTGAAGTTCCATAGTCTTCAATTCCAGAGTAGTACGGAATGGTGAAGAGTAACACTGGATATTATTCGCTAGTTTTCTTCTTGCAGTGGGTAGAAGGATGGTAAAAAGACCCTTTTATTCGTGACGATATTTAACTTTTGTTCCCTATAGCTTAACAAAGTTTTGCTATCTTTTTCGCGAAGAAAAAACAAAGAAAAAAACTGATGGGAACATTTTCCGTGTCAGTAACTATTTCCAGTCTACTCTCTTTCCCTAAGTCAGCTGACGTTATAACTGAATAGTCCACACAAAAAAAGAGAACAAACTCACAGAATGAAAAGAAAAAAAAAACACACTGTATTATTCAGAGCCCAAATACCAATATTGATTGTTGTTTTTTTAAATCATCTCATCCAGGCGTGAGTAGAAATCAGAGTGCTCCGATCTAGTGGGCCATTTTTGTGGGCCCAAGAGAAAACCAGGAGACTGAGCTTCTCTTGCCATATCCCAATAATTTGAACACACATTAACTCGTACCTTTCTAGATTTCCTTTGAATTTTGAGTTACTCTAATGATTCCTGATTTAGCGCCCTCCTTCCAATACTGAGCGTCCCATTTCGAATAAGCGCCCCCCGTCGAATGCGCTTTTATTAATAAACTCCCTCCCCCATTCCTCCTATCTATGTTCTAAAAGTTTAATATTATAGGGCTGTCACCGAATCGCGGACATCGAAGATGCAGCCTGAAAAAGCTTTCATGTCCCCCCAGGCGTACTGATGTACTGTGGCACGTTGAAATAGATTAATTCTTTCACGTAACTGAAAATTCACCGGAAATTTGTGGCTGTTACTGACAGTTTCTGTTATTTTCGTTTTCAATATTCGGTTGTTTCTCAAAAAAGAAATAAGCGCCCTCCATTGATGTATCAAAATTAAATTCATAATGCGTGACGCTTTGCTTACATTGCGTGACCCTAGCGCGCGAAGCGAAATTTTTCCTTGCCTTGCAAAGAATCATGGAAGACTTTGACGTGTCAACGCATGCGCAGGATGTAAACCAAAAACAACTGTGTTGTGCCGTTTTACACGGTGTTTGCAGGAAAATTTTGGGTACAAAGCCGTGTATTTAATGACAAATTATTAGCTTCTTACAACCAGGATTGAGTTATATCCTAGCAATGTTACCAGAGCCTGCAAATTCGTCGTATTCCGCGTCGACAAAGAAGCGCTCCAGATGTATGTCAACGTCGATGCAATACAAATATCTTCGGCGGATTCTAAAATATCGTCATATGGATTTTGAATTTGCTCTGTGGCAAATGTTATACCTCTGCATTTCACCAAGAAAAGTGTATGTATATTTGATCCTTTTTTCTCGAGTTGTAACGATTGGGGCTGAAAGCAGCTGTTCTCTAGGTTGACTGACGTTCTTATCACGAGATTTTGGTACATACATGTGCAACTTTGGAGTTATTTTTTCTGTTTCTACGTACGAAATTCTGGATGACCAAAATGAAAAAGCTTTTTGTTTGGGTTCTGTAAACTTAAACTTACTTTGATATGTACTTTCGTTTTTATTTTTACTTACCTCTCGACGCATTAAACAAAATTTTGCTTCATTTCTTGTATTTTTAATAATCTGTACAATTTTAACAGGTTTTGTAAAAGCGATGAAGAATCTTTCTGTTTCCTTTGGCTTTCATGATGATTTTAAGTGAAATGAAGCAAACCTGGGGACAATTTTCCCCCATGTTGTCTTGTGACCAGTTTTTATGCTCATAAACAATGCCATTGTTTTTCAAAATTGTCTGTATATATTTTTCTGCAATGTCATAATTTTATTTATCATAGTATTGTTTCATATGGCAAATATTTCTTGCATTTTATTTCATCAGATACCGCAATTTCCATTACCACAAACGTAAGTATTGGTATTTGTTGGCCAATATTTTAACTAGCGAAGTTTGTCATCTTGAAGGCCAGTACTATATGATGTAAGAAAAATGCCAGTAACAGCTCTGACAGAGATAGTGGCTGTGCATATCTCTCCAAGTCAAATGTATGAGGGCTCTTTGTGTAACAAAAAATAAATATTAAGTAATTTTACACTATAAAATTGTCTGTAGAAAATCAAATCTACAACTTCAATGACGTGGAAGTTGTAGGCTTGAGTTACATGAAGCAATTTAAGTGGCGATTTGTCATATGTAAAGATGGATTGTCATGGCACAAGTGTACCATCTAAATCAGCACTTGGCTCATTGAAACATTTTCCGTACTTGTTCATATAGCCCTCTTCCACTGGTAATGTTGTACATCTAGTAGAATGTATTCCATGTATATATATCTGACATGACCTAAACAGGAATTAGTATTATTATTTAGTCAGCTCAGCCATGTCACAATAACATGTTAACATGAGTGCTGTGAATCCTGAATTTTGTTATTAAATGGCAATATGATTGAGCTGATGGAAGAAGAGCTAGGAAAAAATCTTGTGAATAATTACAATAATTATGAGTTGAACAGAGCAGTTCTCAATTGAGTTCCGAAAGTAACGAGGCAATTACTGTGGTTTTGGTTTGACAATGGTTTGCGATTGTTGATTAGTCTAATTGTTGGTAATTAATAGGTTTGGTTTTGGTTGTACAACACTCAATTGAAAACCACTCTATGAAGTAAGGAGGTTGTGTAGGGACCACGATGGGTGAAGGGGCTTGGAAGGTCATTACATTATCTGGATCTGTATGTTGGTATGCATGTGTTAAATATCCTTACTATTTAAAATTATTGACCCCTGTGTGCTACTTCTGCAGAAACTAAAGACCAGTGGGCCCGAGATGATCCAGCTTTTCTTGTGTTACTTAGCATTTGGCTATGTGGTAAGTGAGCAGTAGATACGACAAGTCAAAAAGTGCCGTGATTAGAATCTTTGGTACCTTTCTTAATGCCTAGAGTTATCCAGTGTTGGAAATGGGTTGGATCGATAGACATAGTATGAGTAAATTTTGCTATTGTCTGACATTTATTCTTTGATTGGACATCATGACCTTGCACCAAAATGACTTCCTATTAGTCATGAAGATCTTGTTCGCAGCGCATGTTTGGTTTTAAACATGTTAAAAATCAGAAAATACACCTGCCTATCAGGGCTCTCTGCCTGTTGAGCAATGAGAGGGGGCTGTAGTGACAGGCTAAAGTATTTAGTTACCAAAGTCCATAAGGGAGTCACATGTGCGCTTCCAATAACGATAAATGTTGGAAAAACATTTTAAGAATTCACTACATCAATACTGCTTACATTGTTTTGTCACTAGTCTTATGGTTTCCAGGTACCCTAGGTTATTCCATAAGGGGTGGAGAAAAATGTGATAATGGTCACTGTGATCTCCTTCACTCCAAATGGTAATTTCAGTTTGTTTGGCCACTTGATTGTCAAGACTTGGAAACAACTTCACCCAAACCTCTGAGCAAAACTTTTGTTTTTCCTGCCGTAACTTGTTATATATAATATTTTATAGTAAACATGTTTTATAGTCTAACCACAATAATTTGAAGGTAAATAAAATGGTTAAACCATTCACAGATTACAGTTTAATTAGTCTAACTTTAGTCTGTTTTTTGTTATTGACAGGGTCTTCAATTGGCTTTGCTATTGCACTGAAGCTACATTTTATAGGATTTTTAAAGTTCTTATTATGGGTTGTGTTTGTGGACTGCATTGGTGTTGGTCTCATCATAGCATCATTATTATGGTAAGTGCACTTCATAATACCACTGTGACGTTCAGTAAAAATGTTGCTAATGGTGTCATGTTTGTCTTGGAAGTGTCTTGTCAATGTCAGAACTCAACTGTTGGTTTTCTTCAAATTCCCTGTTGTTTGATTCCAGAGTACAAAGGTTTAATGTGAACGAGGATTTG
>Ga0126337_10002107_pt1 | contig 12469 bp, 8 predicted proteins | sample DipCmetagenome_FD_92527 | JGI IMG/M metagenome (GOLD analysis project Ga0126337, IMG submission 92527) | Coral microbial communities from La Bocana,Puerto Morelos, Mexico - Diploria C A metagenome | ecosystem: Host-associated > Invertebrates > Cnidaria > Coral | place: La Bocana,Puerto Morelos... | reverse complement strand
CTTCCTATCTCTGCGGTACATATTATAGCCTGCGATAGCAAATTGGGAGTCAGGAAAAGACCTATCGATCTTTGTTTCTTGGATGCACAGAATATCGAAAGCCTCTATCCATTCCTGAACCTCGTTAAATTTACCACCGAGACTATTAATGTTCAGACTACCGATAACACAATGTTTGGCTCCATACCGGCTAAGAGTGTCGAAAATTTCCGAACTCAAATCAGAGCAGTTTCCAGGATCAGAAACGTTTAATGAAGAGCTTGACGATTCGAAAAACGAGTCGCTAATCTGTGGTAAACTGCAGGCCACACAAAGCCACTGCGCCGCTGAAATATTGAGCTTCTTGTAGGCATCCTTTGTCAGTCCAGAACAGAACAGAAGAGCTGTGGATTTTTCTTGAAGTTCATTACTTGGCTAAAAGTCATACGGTAATTACCTTCGTTTTCACGCAACGCATTTTTGAAGAATTTTCCTTGGCTTGTTTGATTTTACCGTTTACATCGTTGCGACATTTTTTAAACATGATCCAGTCGCATGCATTTCCAGAACGAATGGCCTTCACTTTGAGAACATCTTTACCTTTAACTGAGATGTGTCCAGGGTGACTGTACCATGAATTGCAGTTTGTCCAAAAAAAAATGGTTAAATTCTTTGTAGCCCACACTTGATACAATGGTCGAGATTCATTTAACGCTTCAATAGATTGTTCCAACATTTTATTACTTAGCTTCAACTTGTAAATCACATTGAGTTCGTATTGACAAACCGAGTCGATAAAACGAAATTCTATAAAAAAATGAAATAGGAAAGTGGTATAATTGTAGATTTGAACAAAAAGTTACTTCCTACGTTTCAATGTCTAAGATGCAACAACAAAGCTCACTTCCTTCCCAATTCTCACGATATTAAAGAAATCACATCTAGCTTCAATCTAGTTCTAATCTGACGCTGATACAATATTTCCAAACGACGTCCTTTGTAAAGTATCTACTTTGAAATATATGTTAAAAACACGGCAGCTTCTAAACTAATGACACATAAATCTCACCATAATATAAATATTTACAGTTGAAAAGAGCGAAAGCATAATCGCGAGCGCTTATGAGATTGTTAGGGAAGAAAGAAACCTAAGTATGGCAGAAAGAAACGCTTTATACGACAATTATTTCTGTCAAATCTCGTGGTGTTCTTTTCAGCACAGTTTTGCTATGTTGTAGTGTAATGCTCCAATATTGATTGACAGTTTGCTCGAAATCCCTGCGAATTCAATTTTGATGTGTTAAGAAAGCTTCCAAGTCTCTTTTCATTGTTACTAGTTAAAGTTTTAACTTTTCCAGCATGGTCACAATATACAACTTTCCTTGTCAAAAAGTGAGAGGCCGGTGAGAAAGGTCCAATGGTCGACAGTATTAACGGACGGCAAGAAATGAGAGAAAGGTTGAAATCACAGAGGCATACAAAGCATTTACTCTACAACTTGTGGCTTGCGAAACGCGGTTCCCAGCTTGATGTTAACTTAACCCTTCTGCTAATTTCTTCCAGTCACTTTATGAGCAGTTCATAATACAGCAGTTATTTTCTTCCTCTTTGACAGGTAAATTGTTTCAGTGTGTCTACACGACAAGTGAGCACCGCAACTAAAATGAAATGGTGCTTGGTAAGTTGCTCAAGCAAAACTAAATATCATCGAAGAAAATTAGAAGCTGAGAGAAAATAATGGGGCCAAAAATCAATCTTTTCAACTAAAGAATCCTTAAGGGCAAAAAATTTTGTAAGAATGAAAGATGCAAATGCAGCCATGACACTACTGGAAAAATGACTTAAAAAAATTTTCAGGCTCTGAACGGGATTCGAACCCACGACCTTTGCGTTACCGGTGCAATGCTCCACCAACTGAGCTATCAAAGCCACATGAGAGCGGTCGTGTGTGAGTTCGGCCCTATATGTTCAGGTCATTTTTCCAGTAGTGTCACGGCTGCATTCGCATCTTTTATTCTTTCATTTAATTGCTACTGTTGGACACCTATTACCATGCAAAAAACTATGTTCTTGTTACTTATCGAGAGAAGATACATGACCAAAAACTGATCTTTTCAGCTCAGTGTAGAATCTTGGCACTTCAAGGGATGAAATTAACACTACTGCTGTAGTTGTCTATCGTTAAATACTCCAAGAAAAAGTTCTTTCCTAGGTTTGACAAGCTCACAGTTCTCTAAATAGTTGTGTATCTTCTCTCAAGTTAAAATTAACCCTGAACACAGAGTTTAGAGTTCCTGGCCTTTCCGCAATATTTATTACTTCTCCCCAACATAATTCCATAAGCGCTCTCGACCTAGGCGATCCCCCTTTTCTCAAGTGGGCTATAGGTAGCACCAAAACATGGCCAAGCTGACAGCTTGTTCTGCATGACCATACGATGGATTACGTTTTGGCTTATCAGCACCGGTGTTTAACTCCGGTTTCTGCTTTACGAAGCGAAAAGGGGTATTCTTGCTCACCCCTTCACAGTTGGAAAGACTGGCTAACGTGGCTTGCTCCTCTTGTCATAATGCCTTAACAATTCATTGGAGCCATTTGCATGGCGGGTTGGAGAGAGGAGCTGTGAGACTAGGAAGCCTTGCCCAAGAAATCAACACTATGAATTGAACCCGTATTTTAACACCTTAATCAATAGGCCACTGCGGCTCATATAAGATGAAAACATCACACACCTACATCTCTTACTAAGAGATGATGATGATGCTAACAAGTATATATGAGAAGAGGCTGCCTGGCCGAGTAGCTAGGGCGCCGGAAATCCGAAGGTCGCGGGTTTAGGTCCCGCCTTGGCTACCAAGCTAAAGTTGTATCTCGGTAAACCCTAGTTCAACTCCTGTTCATGTTTGTAAATAGCCCACTGGTCTGCCTCTCGCCAGTTCGGATTTTTAAGCGTATTATGTAAGTTTGAAATACTTCTTTAAGTTTAGGTGGCATGCCTGCTAGATGTAGCTAATCGCTACACTATGAACAACAACACTTCTACATCATTTATTTCAACATTTTATGCATTGCTTTAAACTATCTAGACATCAATCTTACTAGTTCAAGGGACACTTTCCATATAACACAAAATTCTTCCTTAATGCCAACCAATCAACCAAAGAAACGGAAATTTCCGGTAAGAAATTTTCGAACATTTTCCATTTTCGGTTGGAAAGTGCGCGAGTACTTTTTTCGATTTCTTCCTATTCTCGACATAGCAGGAGTTTTTTTGAGACTACAGTGGAATCTGCACTAAAGAACGCTTGTAAGATTAAGCTGAATTGCCTGTTTACAGGGTTAAGGTCATGATAGAAGAGGATACACTCTTAACCCTTCAATTTCATGCTGCTCAGCTATTCCTCAGGTTTCTAGCGGCTTAACAAAAAAGTTCAACAAAAGACCATGCATATAAAGATAAAAGGTATAAGAATATTCCCAACAGATCTTAAGATGATCACAGAAGGTTTAACATGCCTACTAAAATGCCCCTAGTAATCAAGCACTAATTCCTACAATACACTTATCCAAAACCTTAATTCTCGCATCGTCCCTGAAAAAACAAAACAAAAAGCAGTTACATGCCAGTTAAAGCCACTATGGATATTAATTATATGTTTTAATCAATCCTGTTAACAACATTTGCCAATAAAAAGCGACGGACGTCATAAAGCAGAAAACTCATAAAACCAACGTTGCTTTTGAAATGGAACCCAGTGTACTGTCATAATTATTAGATTCGGTTTTTGTGATAATCAAGGTCTCGTTACCACCACTTTTGCACGAAATCTGATAACGTTGTTTTTCAATTTCCTACGTTCGAAGGCCGCCGATGTCCAAAACCGACTGTTGTGTGGATAGATCTAACCTAGCTCTATCTTATCTGGTGACATTTAAATTGATGACATCACAAGTAACGGGACTACGAAGTCGCGCAACATGGCCGCCATACTTCAGCTAATAGGTTGACAGAAAGCCTTGGTTTACACTATAGCGTCCTTTGCTTTTGGAAAGAATCTGGTCCTTATTCTCCTTACTGTGTGTCACGATAGCAATTCTCCACTGCCATCTTCGCTAAAACAATAGTTCTTTACAGGCTCACCAGGTCAACGGTATCAAGCTAACCAGTTTACAGGCTAACCAGTTTTGAAGCTACGACTCGCCACAGAAGTACGTAAAATTTCAAATCGGGCTACTTTCTGGTAGTCATTGTTTGAGAAAGTTGCGTAACGATGAATTGTGCTGTCCTGTTTTCGATCGAATAATTATCACAATTACCACCTGAATTACTAGTTAAATAAGGGTGAAATTGATTATACGATATGTGGTGATCATTGGTTGGGTCATGATGCCGTGCAATGCATAATTACGTGCAACAGCCAGTACAAGTTATGCATTGTGAGCAGAAGCTGTATTCTTTATTTTCACGAGTCAATAACCTGTGAATGAAATACCTCGACTTAGTAAATGTTCACATTGAGTCTGCGCTCAGCAATTCCATTTTGGGAATTCCCATGTGCAGAAGCAAAAAATTGATTTCAAATTTGGGAGTTCAAATTGGTACCGAACTAAAGGGATGGTGGTTCATTTCCAAAACCTCAATTATCACTGTATTATCGAGACATGCAGATCTAGTAGCTATTTTAAATGTTGCTGACTGATCTCTTACCACCTTCAAGTTCCATGATTTAATCACTCGTAGGAAGTCTTTAAACTCAATATATTGCAGAAACATCATACAGTACATGTAGTGCTTCATAAGACAGAAAGTTACGATGGACGAAACTTTAGACAGAAAAGCTTAAGCTCAAGCTCAAGTTTAAATGACTCTGGACAGTTACGAAATATTTAAAGACTTACATTCGGAGGCTTGGCGATATGTGTTTGCAATCATGAAACAGTTCGACATTGCTATTTTCCATAGAAATTAGAGAAGAATTATTGGCAGGTGTAAAGATGGGAGGTAATAACCTTCCACAGCAAAAACCAAACTTCAGCTTCGTTATCTTCCTGAGATAGCGAAACTCTCCAAGCAACCAAGTATGCAACCACGCTCGCCAAAAAAAAGCACAAAGGTAGTCCTTCGTTTTCTAAGTCCTGATTGTCTAAGAGCTGCCGCTAAAAATTGCTCACAGCGAAAAAAAAGTTGTCACAATTACAATCATAATCCTTGTTAGAATTTTTCACCTAATTTGATTGACCAGAAACCGGACTTCAGCTAAGCTCTCAGTTTCGAGTGGCTTTCGAGAGAGGAACGATGCCTTTAAAGTTCGCTTATTACGCGGATGCAAAGCAATCCGCATTAGAAATTAGGACGAATTTCTTTTTTTTTTCCTTTTCTTCATGGTAGTCGCAAATTGTAGTTCAAGTTGTTACTGGCTACAGGTAATTATATTGTAGCCAATGGTAGCTCCTGTTGTTTTTCTATCCGGATTCAAAGTTGGTTTTGTCGCAACAAGGCAGGCCTCAAATAGTAAGCTTCAAGACATCTTCACGAGCTACACAAACCCTTAACTTGTCGCGAAATATGAGCAAATGCCTGGGTTTATGCCAGACCAGTTGGGAGCTGGATGGACGAACACCAAAGTCAAAATTTGTAAATGAATATATGAGAAATCATATATTTGAACTGCGGACAAAGATATGAATTTGTGGCTGATCATCGTAGTTATGCACACAACTTGAGCAGTTGTGAAATTAAAGCCTGTAAAAAATTCAGGCCTGTACAGGATTCGAACCCATGATCCCCACGATACAGATGGCTTGATAGTTCAGTCGGTAGAGCACTGCATCGGTATCGCAGAGGACATGGCTTCGAATCCCGTACAGGCCTAAATTTTTTTCAGGCTGTAATTTCACAACTGCTATTATGAAAATCTGTAGGTGTTTACTGTACTGGCGAACACAAGAAATCCGCGATGGCTCCCCGACTTAAGCTTTGCTCAGAACAGCACACTACTTTGTCCCTTTGTCATTTCTGGTCGAGTTTCATCAAGACAGAGGTATTGAATGAAGAAGAATACTCTATCCTAAGCACCCTGCATTGCTACAGCCTCCAACAAAACATCTTCCTTGCATGCTGCACCGATTTTGACACACTATTGCATGTTCGCATACATTCTTCTCAGGGACTGGCACTTATCACATTATAAACAAGATTACTTTCTCGTAATGATTGACTGTGAAATTGTTCAGTAATTTCTAATTTTTTTGCCGTCAACACTTAAGCAAAAGTATCAAAACACTGCCGTCTTCTTTAGCCAATAAGAACAGAACTAAGAAAAAACTATAAAACACGATAACTTACCATGTATTCCAGAAAAGCAGCCGATATGAGGAGAACAAGGACCAGCGTGAAAGAAAGTGCAGGTACTGTTGCACCACTTAAAGCTATGAACAAAACGAAGCAAACATTTATTAAAACTTACCTAGTTAACCTCTTAAGTTGCGATCTTCAAATAAGTAATTAAAATATACAATTTGCAACAGGCAAAGAGAACAGGAAAGTGAGCAACCTTATATGCCCCCATTTTTTTTGAAAATTCAAGTCGGCTCTGAATACCATGTACAGATTGGTTTTAACTTTGCTTAAAGTTTCATCTTATCATGCTTATTAAAATTCAATCATAAAAATGGGTTTCACCGTGCCGTTTCACTTACTTAGATTAAAGGGTCCTCCTTTCCCTATGACATCATTCTCACCAACAGCCAACACTTCAATCATCACTTTCACAGGATCTGGTTTATAGTTTTCACTCTTGAATTTTAAGGAGCTGTAAGAAATCTCAAAACCAGGCTTCTCTCCGAGAACACTTGTTCGGTTAATATCTGCACCCCATATTCTACAGATGTAGCTTATTGCCCCGTTAACTTTACTCCATGTAAATTTGTCACCTTGTTTAAGTTGCGTGATGTCTCCAGCTGTAATTGTTGTTTCTTTAACAAAAAACAAAGTGTATTTTAAAAGTCATGGGATACCGCATAATTAAATTCTATTATGGGCAATGAGCAGGTCTCTGCAGTCAGATTCAGACCAGTAAGAACCGTAAGAATTTTAGTTCCACAGACATGAATAACAAGGGAAGGCTATTGTATAAAGGTGGCTAAAAACAGTTAGATTTATCACTTGATGCATTTACATAAATTTATTATATGGCGTATGCTCTGACTGGCTAATTCTAGGGCATTATTATTTCGTAATGCTCACTAGACGATTATGGGCTTGCTAAAAGGTGCTAAAACAAAGTGAAAAGGAAATAATGTTTAAGGATTCGGGTATTAAAAGACGGGGCTTACAAGGAAAAGGAAAGCGGTTATAACACCCAGTGTGTGATAATGAATGATAATCCGAGAATGTGTCGAAATTAAGACAAGAATTGGCAAAGCTGGAAGTTATATTTCGGAAACAACTATACCATCATCAGGCAAGAATATGCATACAAGGTAGCTCGAAAACAAGAAGGCGCGCTATAAAAGGGTAAAAGAACCTCCCCTTATTTGAATTCACCCCAAAAATGCTTTCTTCACGTTCTGATAGTATTCTACAATATCCAAGGGGATCGGACTTGACATTACAAATACAACAATTATTCGTATAGACATTGCGAACAGTGGTTAATATCAGTTTATAATCTTGGTGTAAAGATAACAATCTGTGAAGTACTACTTTTTGTTGGATAAAAATATTTAAATTTTATTGCACTGTAAAAACCGTGAAGACATTTATTCACTTACAGCTTACCTTTTGTGTACTAAAATCGCCCGCCATTTGGAATTGGACCTGCGCACGTCAACGGTGACTGGCAAATAAGCCTTAGTCCTCCGATAGAAGACTTTCAAATACAGCGCGCCTTCGTGTTTAAATACGGTGTTAACAACAATGAAGACACGAAACAAAAATCAATACTCATGAGAGAAGGGAAAGTTGTCCGCTGGATTTGAGTCCTTTGTTGAGGGGATGTCAGTATGCCAAATATTACATGTACATGTGTGGCTGGATTGTCATCACCTCAATTATGATGTCATTAATATGTAAAAAGACACGTACACGTGCTAATTAGGCTCCAGTGCCCCTTTCAACTGGTTTAGTTATTAAAAGCTCTGAGCTAAGTTTGTAATCTTCACTATGCCCTAGGCAGCCTGCTGTACAATGTGGTATGTTCAAGAAAATACTACAATACTACAATGTAGTATGTTCATACAATAATTAAGTGCTCGTTAGCTCACTTTTACGGATGGATGTCTTAATTAATAAGTAATAACTAATAAGTATACTGTGTATGTAACGATATTTAATCATGAATTTATCTCATAGTACACGTACATGTATATATCTTTTTATTATATAGATACTGATGAAATACCAGGGTTTTTCGATTTACTAAAAAATCATATATTAATCATGCGCATTGAAGATACTATTTTAATCTTTCACGTGTGAGGATATTGGTGTTACCATGGTTACTAACATGAGTAACCAATTACTGTACAGTTACAGGTGACGTCAATGAGGTGCCTAATTTTGACATCGATATGTTTTCCGAGCTTGAAGAACTTCCAACAAAATTTACTCGGAAAGTGATGACGAAAAATTCATTGAGAGGGAAGAAAATGCAAATACTAAAAAAAAGACCTTCTACGACTTAAAATTAGTCAAAAAGTTTCTGGTAGAAGAGTGCCACGAATTCACAGATATAGAGAAGATTCCTCCAACTGAATTAGACGGTTACTTGAGCCAGTTTGTTTTCGCTGCAAGGACTGGACAAGATTATGAACCATCATCTCTCCGCGAAATTTTGACTAGTGTTGAATGCCATTTGACACAAGCGGCGGGAATTTCAGACAAAACAAACCACAGTGGTACAAAAACTTTAGTTCAAAAACTGCAGGACAGTGGAGTTCCTCCCAACCAGATAATTCAAATAACGGGGCATAAAAACTTACAGTCAGTTAACAATTACAGTTCTCTAAGAGAAAAGCAAATGGAGAGTATTTCACACATTAGCTAACACTCTTTCCTCGACAACCAAAGCCTCTACCAACGTCGCACAGACCAAAAACAGCTTAAGGGCCACGGCTCAATACCCTAACTGTCGCCTTATCAACCCAACTAAGGCTGTAATCGGCAAAATCAGCAAACAGCTCCTTGACCGCATTAATGCTAAACTTGCTATCAATCTGGAGCCAAGTCAAGAGAAAAACACCAGGGCCGTTTTATCTTGGTTCAATAACATTCAGCACAAAGATACATACGCATTCATTGCATTCGACATAGTGGAGTTTTACCCATCGATTTCAATGGAATTGCTAAGTGAAGCTCTACAGTTTGCATCCGATTATGATGCCATAACCGATAATGAGCGTCATATCATCCTTCAAGCAAAAAGCTCTATTCTCTACAATTATGGCGAGCAATGGGGTAAGAAAACTTCATCAAATCTTTTTGACGTCACCATGGGGAGCTACGACAGTGCTGAATCTTTTGAGCTTGTTGGTTATTATCTCCTGCAGAAAATCAAAGAGAAGTTTGGCAGAACATGCGATTTTGGCTTGTACAGAGATGACGGCCTCGGGTTATCCAAAGCACCGCCACAGCAAACAGAGCGCATCAAAAAAGACCTGTGTGGTATTTTCAGTAGTTATGGTCTGAAAATTACATCCCACTTTACGTCAACAAGAGATCAAATCATCCACCTCGTAACATCGAGAACATACCGAAATCCATAGACAAACGGATATCTGAAATCTCTATCGATGAACATTCGTTTAACGAAGCGGCACCTCTTTATCAGAAGGCCCTAGATGACAGCGGATACAATCACCGCCTCACATTTACACCTAAGTTATCACGGCCTTCAAACACCACCAAAAGGAACCACCGCAGAAACATCCTTTGGTACAACCCACCTTCAGCAAGAACGTGGCTACCAACGTTGGACGAACGTTACTGAAGAACGTCGACGAGGAGTTCCCGGAAAGTCATGTGTTGCACAAAATCTTCAACCGTAACACACTCAAGATCAGCTACAGTTGCATGCCTAACCTCAAACAGAAGATTGATGGTAAAAATAAATCAACCCTACAGAAAAAGGCTACACCACCAATTTCCAAGGCATGCAACTGCCGAAGTCCTACTGACTGACTGCCCTATGGCTGGAGATTGCCTAAAATCATCCGTGGTTTACCAGGCAACAGTGACAACGGAAGACAACGGGTCGGCCCAAACTTATGTCGGACTCATTGAGAACTCATTTAAAACAAGATTTGCAAATCACAAATCTTCTTTTAGCGATCCCAAAAAGAGACTCAGTACAGAGCTCAGTAAGCATGTTTGGTATTTTAAGGAAGCGAAGTTGAAATTTCAAATCACCTGGAAGATTTTAAAACAAGCCTCTCCTTATAGCCCTGTCTGTGACCGATGTAATTTGTGCCTGTGGGAGAAATATTTTACCATTTGTAGACCTGAACTGGCGACCTTGAACAAGCGTAACGAGCTGGTCACTTCCTGCAGGCACGCAAACAAGTTTCTTCTTAAGAGCTTTAAGCCCCCTATTGCCACGCGCTAGCAGCCTTCGAAATCCACATTCCGCGCCCTAGCAAAGGGCAAAATTCAAATTCAAATTACGTGCGCGCAAGGGCGTCTACAATCAGCGAGCATTGTAACGATCTCTTTTTTTGGCTTTTTATCTGATGAGTGCTGCACTTCTCGTGCAGTATGAAACTAGTTAGTAATAAAATGCCAAGTCGTACCATCTGTTGATTTCATCACCTGCCAACTTTGGACCAGACTTTGTTTAACCACTCTTTCACTAGTGATTCGTGAAGCCACCCTTTGGTTTGAGCGCGAACATGTATGCCTCCTGGACTAAATCTAAATCTTTTGGTAGAGTTTTCTGCTTAAACACCACATAGGGGGGAAGTTTTGTTCCATTTCCTAGGCAGGCAAGCATCCCTGTGAAGCGATCTTTTTCGTGACCAGTTGTCATGATTGACACTGTTTTTATCCCTTTTGAGTCCACCGTAGAATTTGCAGGCATGTCAAAAGTAAGCGGGGTTTGGTCTGCGTTTCAAATCAGCGAGAGCTCATATTTGTACTCCTTGAGCTTAGCAATAATAAAGGCTTGAAATTTCTGAAGTTTTTCCTCAAAGTTCTCTGGCAGTTTTTTGAAATTGTTGATTCATGAAGCGGTAACACCAATGTACCGAAGCTTTTAACTCACTCTCAGCAATGTTTCTGGCTTTTGCCATCGATTTAGATTTAGATGTATTTTGCTTTTAGACGGATAACTGGTGGAAATTCCAATACCAGCCTTTCTCTTCTCGTTAATCCATTCCATCAGTTCTTTCTCCAATTCAGGAAATTTTGCTGGGCAATAGCGCGCCGCTCTCTGGTCGCGACGATGACCTTTTAGTGTTTCTTGTTGTAATCGCCACCTTCTAACGTTCTTCTCGTCAACTTGGAACTGGCGTGCTGCTGCTCAATTTCCTTTCTCTATTGCATAAGTAACAACGGTAAGTTTGAAGTGCACTGTATACGATATCCTTGAAGAACCTTTTGGTTTCAAGATTTGCTAGAAATGGCTTCACATTTTACTTTCACACAACGTAAACACAGCCTTTGAAGTTTGATGCGATTGGACTTGATTGGATGAGAAATTGTGCGTTACTATGGTTACATAGATCGGCAAGCATGAGCGCGTCATCTGTCACGTTGCAATACATGAGTCGAATGTGAAAGATCCGTCCTAAATTAGAAGCGACAGTTTGCAAATTGAAGAGGAGAAATGAGTGGAGCTATACGCACTTACGAAATGGATAGTGAAATCAGAGGATACCACGTTTATGGAAGCAGTTGGAAAACCCAAAATCGGCGATTGTTATTGACCGATCGAGAAGTGTCAAATGAAGACGACAAGTTTGCAGTGGTTGTCTATCGAGAACTCGGCGTCAACGAGAAGAAAATTGTCCCACATTTGCAAGTGGAATTCAGCAGAATTGCAGCCTATTTCATTGAGAACGGCGAAGTAAGTGGTAAAAGAAAGCACTCTGAAGGCCCACGGGGAGGAATGGCTATTCCGTGGACGCTGTGTTGAACATCTCTAAACAAAAGACATGTTCACTTTTTTTTGAAAGAAATTTGTGAAAAACGATTTCGCCCCGATTGAGCTCAAAATCTACTTCCGGTTATGCTGAATTTTCTGAAAATTTGATTGCTTTGCGCGTTGCAAAGCAGCTACTTGAGAATCTTTCAATGACTTTTATATTCAGCTCAGGTCTTCATGGTATGACTGAGCGAAAAATAAAGAAAATGGAGGTTTCGTTTGATCCTGAAATGAGATCGAACTGACACGCAGAATATTGCAATGTGTTGCAAGTGAATTATAGCACTAAAATATCGCCATATTTTTCTATGGGCTATAACTTTAAATGCCATAAAAACTCTTTCTACGGG
>Ga0126337_10002106_pt1 | contig 12477 bp, 4 predicted proteins | sample DipCmetagenome_FD_92527 | JGI IMG/M metagenome (GOLD analysis project Ga0126337, IMG submission 92527) | Coral microbial communities from La Bocana,Puerto Morelos, Mexico - Diploria C A metagenome | ecosystem: Host-associated > Invertebrates > Cnidaria > Coral | place: La Bocana,Puerto Morelos... | reverse complement strand
TTGATTTAGTTGTCCCAAAATGACTTCTTGATACTCCTTTAGAACCTAATTTTGATGTGAAATAATCCATCTTTTATTACTAAAGTTTGAGTTTGTCCATAAAGAAGTCAGTCGTGCTTACATTTTTTTTTTGTATGCCAGGTTAAATAGCATGTCAAGTGATGGCAAGTTGAAAGATGGTGTCTATATACTGAAAGCAGGTGTAATATGGATACAGAAATCACACCCATTTTTGACTTACATGTAGGAAAAGTTGGCAGGTATAGGAATGCAATTTAAGACAATGTATGAGAATGCCTCAGAAATTGTCTAGATGCTAATGTATGCATATAAAAGTATCTAAATAGACATAGTTTACCTTACATTCGTCCAGCATTAAAGCCATTTATGTGAGTTATACTTTCTGATATTTTGCAGAAAGTACAATTCCCAAATGGTTTTAAGCCGTCTCCTAAGCAGAACAGCATCAAGATAGTGCAAGACAAACAAATGAAGGTAAGTCGTTTTTGTTTCAGTTACTTTCTACATGCATCAATCAGGGCAATTTTTCAAAGCCATCTCAAACACCTGTATAAAATGGCTGAAAATGACAGCACAATCACCAATACCATAAATATCACGTAGATCATAGCCAAAAACCTGAGCAGCCTGTGCACTCACTCATTGTAATGTTGTTTTCTCTCTGGCGATGTTATTGATGATGATCCATCCAGACGAGTGTAAAATTCATCAACCTTGAGAAAAAAAGAATTGTCAGTAAGGGCAGGTCTATTTTATATCTACTCCTCCCTCCCTCCGTCTACATGACATTTTCTGGGGAAGTTATTATTCAAAATGTTCATTTCTGAAGGGGTACAATGCCAAGAGTAAATTTCTGAGGGGGAGTGGGGAAAGTTCCTTCATCAACAGGCTGGATGGTTGGGTATACTTTTTCTCCACTATGATAAATTACTGAAGACCTTTTTATTAAATAGTATCTTTTCTGAGGGAGTCAGGGAACTTCATCAATGGGGCGGGGGAAGGGGGGTATTAAATGTGATGGTCCTAAAAAGAGACCTCTCTGCCTGATTCATTTTGACTTTAATTTGCTTTGTTAAAAGACGTTTCGCTTAGGATTAATGCTGAAAATGGGCTGGATGTGCTGCATTCAACACTCATGGCAAGCTTACGACTGATGGCGGTAAAAAGACTAACAAATCTTAAATATGGCGACATCAGCTGACTTACCCGCTTTGAAATAGAATTGATTCCCTTTTGCACGTATGCAAGGCTTCCTTTCTTCGTCGATTTTTCTTCTTTGCTACGAGACATTGTAAAGATAGAGAAACTGCTTTCAGTGCTTTGCAACCAGACATCTGTTCAATAACGTGAAGAGAAACCCCATGGAATAATGTTGTACTCGATCGAACTTTCCGCCATTTTTTTCATACCCAGGCTCCCGCATAATGCGAATTAGTAACCGCGCCACTTGTCCCTCTTGGTAGACAGGCGAGTGGAACACTAAAATTAACAAATACAATAAAATATCCTTCTACAAGCACTTAAATTTCCAGTTTTGTCTGTTTGAAACTGAAGGTCCTTTTTCATTCCCACTTTCCTTTAACACCTTCTAGTTTTGGTTCCATCTCGCCATCACTCGAGCTTAGTTTACTCTTTAGATGTGTCGTCCAAACTTCTTTATTGAGGTTTTCCGTCGTTGCTTGATAAAACAACTAGAACAATAACAGCAGCAACAAAACACTGACGGGACAAAAAACGCAGAGTTTCGTAAGTAATGAGGACCTCCCAGACGTTTTGCGTAACAAGGGAATACGACCATTCAGTTCAAGGGAATAAGGGATATTTTTGGGATTAATTTGAGAGAGGTGTGGCCCTTTATAATGTCCCGAATAAGTCGAGGAAGTGTGTCATTCTCCTGTGCGAGAGAAAATAGATCTCTGATTCAGATTTTCAGATAGCCTTAATTCGTGCTTCTTAACTCCCCTTGTCCAACGTACCAAGACAGTGTGATAATACATAAGGTGCAGCAAAAAAGGATTATGCTAAAAAAAACAGCAAAACTAGTAGACAGACACTGACCTGATTTTTAATATTAAACTAACAGTTTTATTTTTCAGAAAAAGGAGGATTACTCTGAAGAACACGGTTTTAACAAAATAAAAACGTCCAATGTGGTATTCTTAAAAAAGTAGTACCAACGCAAAGTCAGACAGTAAGTAACGACACTGAAAATCTGAACCATGCTGGCAGTTTTGTTTGTGCGCATGCGCTAGAGAGAAAAGGCGTACACAAAATTTGTCCTTTGTCCTTGATCTCACAGGGAATGCATTCCCTGTAATACAATGATACAGTAACAACCTGCGTATAAAAACCTGGCATGTAAGGAACCTACAGTTTACAATTCAAGAAATTTGCCATTGAGACACCAATGTTTATCAAAATTAAAACCAATTTAGGCAGAAATTCAAGAAAAAGGTTTTTATTATTTTTATTTCTTACAAAGCTGCCAGCTTGCGAGAGGTTTGATTTCACTTAGCGAATACCGTGCAACACAAAATATCACAAGAGAGTAGCTGTACAAGAGAAAAGGGAACATCGCAAGTATACTGATACTGTGAAGTCTTACAAAAATTCAAATCAAATGGAGTTATTCTGTTGTTCTGGGCCTTTGATCCACTTAAGGCGGGACTTAACCTAAAATTCTGAAAGTTTATTCGGAGTTTTGTTTTTTACGGAAATCGAATCTTAAGGTATTGAAGTTTTATTTTGACAGGTACTGTTACTGTTACCAGCAGGTGGCAGATTTAATCAGCCGGTGTCAGGTTATAATACAGTTATAGGCTACACAAATATTTTTTCATAATCTTTGCCCTTTTAGCTTTTTAAAAATGTATACCTTGCCATGGTTTGGAGTTAACTCTTTGCCACGAAAAAATGTCTGAAACATGGTGTGTTTTTTAAGTCCCACCAAGGCTTACAATTAGGTATTCTGTGTTTTTGTTTTTTAAAAATCTTCAACTTATATCAAGCAATCACACAGAAAAGGCTGACCATGTATTGGAAGTAGTACAAAACCTGAAAACCTTGCCAGAGTTCTTCTCGTTAAAGATTCAAACTGAAGTGACATTCATAGCGTGACAACTGACACAAAACCACTCTGTAGGCTGGAAGGCGTGACTAAGTCACGGTTTTGATGCGAGACTGTTCGCAGCTCCGGCAGACCTTCCTATTCATGGCCAGCCATCCGTAGCTGATTGGTTTAAGGTTGTCACACAGAACAAAAGCTTTCAAAAGAAAGAACATGGTGTTGCGTGATCAAGATTCTAGAATTAATGATAATCATCCTAAAATGGCCACCCTCGATTTGTCCGAGGAGAACTAAAAAATTGTCATTTTTAACCAACAAATGTTTTAGAGAGGCCATCGATGAATTTAAAGCACAAGGCCCCTTAATTGACAAAGCTATAATACATATCATATGTAATACCGATAACCTTGGAATGACTATCAAAAGGACATGGAAATTATTAATGACGTTTTTATCCGTTAATAACTGCTGTGAAAATATCACGTCAAGAAACGTTAAATAGTTCTTCCTAATAGGGCTAAACTTGCTCTCGCGCGAAATGACCAGTCTAAAAACGCAACAGCATAACATTTCTGGTATGCCACACTTCTCCACCCCTGCCAATTGATTTTCTACTCGGTACCCTATTCAAAGCGCACTTCTCTACATCGGGTCCAGCCTTGGCTACCTATCCTTCACCTCAGGTATTCTGTATTCTACAGGTGCCGGCCTTTGTATGTAATACCCGTTTTGAACGGAGCAATTACATTTTAAGAACCCACAGAAACGTTGTACACAACCCCCTCCCTTCACCGTCTTTTTGTTTATATTCCAGGGATATAGCTTACTTGTGAGCCCCAAGGAGTATTCCCCGAGATAGACAGCTGTTGCTTCTATTAAGTGAATTCCATATATACTGTTACTTCGTGCACAGAGTTCTTCATGTCTTTTCATTTAAAGGCATCTTTAGCCAACACTTTGCTATCGTGCGGTCATTTCTCGTTAATGGACAGCCAAGTCTAAAGAGCGCAAATATTACAAGAAAGACTTGCATGGTCTTCGCCTCTGAAAGCTCTTCATGGTCTACAAATGGCTTGCTATCGCCAAAATTAATCTCAACCCGCCTGTGACTGTAATACAAACTCGACGGCATGTTACCCATGGCATTCTTGACGCGAGTTCGAAGAGAAGGCCTTAAAGAATTTCCACCCACAGCAAACTAGAATGTTTCATTGCGTTCGTGGCAATTCTTCTTTGCAGCATTGAGCAAAAAATCTAATTTAAATCGTTAACAACACTTCAATACAATGCCAAAGTGGCAATCGCCAAAGAGTTACATTACACTCTCTTTTGAATTTGAAAGAACGCCATCTTAGCGCCGATATTTTATTTTTTGTTTGATACAGGTGTAGATATCGCTGTAGAAAAACAAAATACAATACACTATAGTAAAAAAGAAAGATGTTTGAATTCATGACGTCTAGACCAAGAAAACAAACTATTACGATAGTTTCCTAAGTTGCATGTTCTCATGTAGCAGGTACACAGCCACTCAAAGTAGCGAATATCACATTAATCAAATTTTGGGGTCATGTTGAAGCTGTCGTAACGTGTCACATGAATGGCTTGAAGCTCTTTGAGAGGACAATAGACCGAACAACAGAAACAATAACCCCTAGCTTCAAGACAATAACAGCTGCTGCAATGACGACAAAAAGAATTACAAGCTTACGAGAGCTGCTACACTTAACTTAACTAACTTAACTAACTTAACTTAAATAAAGTTTCTTACTTACTTACTTTACACTACCGCAATTTTATCATGACATCTGCAAATACGGTAGCGTCCTATAGGAAGAATTTAAAACAAAACAATTAAAATGTTGAAATACCTCCTCGACTAGACTAATTGTAGCGCGATATGCCATTTACCGTTAGACAATGTTCAGCTGCGGAAAGCGAAAACCAGGAATATAGAGAAGAAATACAGGAGAGAGAAAAAATTACCGTTGTGTTTTGAAAGTGAGCGTCGATAATATTACGTCACAATTATATAGCTCGCGCACATAATGAGCGCGGGCTCTAAATCCAGCCTATGTCTGAGTCACGTGCAGGCTGTCTTCAGAACACATCATCCGGACTAGTGAGAGTGTCTCAGCTTCCACTTCTAGCTGGAGAAGTTGGAGTTGTTCTTATTTTTCTGACCACGCCCGTGTCAAAGACAGACAAAAATCATCTCTTGATATCATTCGCTGTCTTCGAAAAAAATTTTTTTTTTTTTCTGCTGAAATAATTAAGGTGATTTCGCTTAAAAAGGAGTATTAAAACAATTTCTGAATCTTCATCTGGTTGGTAATCATGTTTCAGAAAAATGCAATAAAATATAAGAGTCACCGTGATTGTTTTTGCACTACATGGATGTCTTTTATAGCAATTTTTCGACCAACGAGATGGTCATTACTAAAACCTTAGTTTGGAGAAAGAGGAACAAGAACTTCAACGAAAAGCACTTATTGGAATGATTTATTGAAGACGTTAAAGAAAATAGTCCAGGGACACTTAATTTAAACCACTCTAGTAAGGACTATGATTATCCCACAAACTTAAGAATTCTCTTTAGAATTCTCCAGTCAAGTTCTTAAGGTGGGGTTTCACCTGAATTTGAGTGAAATTTTAAGAAGTTTAAAGAAGGGATAGAAGGAAGAAAATTATTTTTGAAACACCACTAGACAGTTGACCCCAACGCGAGAGCATCCCAGGCTGCCGGGGACTGTTTGGGTATCCATCTACTAATTTTTCACCTCAAATTCTAATTTTAAAATCACATTAAATCCTCACCATTTCATATATCTCTAAATTTCACTAATCCATGGAGAAAAACTCTCCTCCCATATATCCCCAAAAATCACCCAAAAATTTAGAAAACTCCGCAAAACATAGATTCGTGAGATGAATGAACAGTTTTTTCGATTGCTTGAAACGCGAACGAGATATTCGAATAAAACCCAAGTTACGCGACGGAAAAACGGCCTTCAGGGAGAACTCCACCTTAAGCTTACGTCGTATTAACGAAGCCGTCTTCTTATTTTCAGAGCGCGTGCGTATCAGTTCAGGATTTCCTGGGTGGATTCGTTAAGGCTCCCGGCGACACTGGCAAGTCTCTCCAGGGTAACTGTGACTCATTCGGCATATGTGTCATTGTGGACGGTGAAAACGAAGTTAACAAACTCAGGGATGCTTTCAAGAGATTCTTTCCCAAAGCAGCCATGAATGACGTATGGAGCGGGATTAAAGAGACACTGGTAAACCTTGTTTCTGTTTTTGTAGGCTGGTTTTCACTAGAGCATAAGCACAAGCACAAGCATAAGCATAAGCATAAGCACAAGTGAAAACAGCAGTGACACTTATTTGTCTTGTGCAGTTTTCACTAGTGACGCGCTCGACATAAGCATAAGCATAAGCACAAGAAAAACGAAAGGCTGGTTTTCACTAGGCATAAGCATAAGCATAAGCACAAGCATAAGCATAAGCCAGTGAGGACAGCACCGACATAAGCATAAGCATAAGCAAAACGAACACGTTCGTTTTTCTTATGCTTATGCTTATGCTCATGCTTATGCTCAAACACAAGCGTAGTGAGACCGTTTTAGTCGAGCCAGAATACCTCAAGCGTTGTTCTATTTTTAAATCACGCAAACAGGGGCGTGAAAGGAAGTGTGGAGAAAAACACTCAGCTGCACCTCGCATGGCCCCATGTTTATGCCATAAAGTTCCTTTCTTGTTCCCCTCATGAGGTTTTCAACAGTACAAAGCACTGACGCTTAAGACTTAAATTATCAAACCATTGATATCATAAAACACCATAAAAATGATGATGTCGAAGAACATTTGTGACCACGGGCAGCAACCAGCATGCATATTTATTGGAATAAAAGTAAGTTTTCAATAGGAAAAAAACTCCCACAGGATTGGCTTGGGACAGCAAGGTGGCACCCGTTTCATTGTCTTGTGACGGACACCAATACAGCTTCCGTGACATCTTGTGAAAACAAAATTGTATTTTCATTCCATCATTGGACGCTTCAGCCAGCTGCTGACCCTAAACCAAAGCGTGCTTGTTAACGGCGGGCCAATCACAATCGAGAGCTTTCACCTGGCCTTTTGCTTTACACTGTGCTGGTATTGAATGCTGTCAAAGATTAAAACAAAGGCTCCTAAGAGTTAACTCACTCTTACATACCACAAAAGTGTGACAAAAATGTGATTACTTGTGGAGGATATTTAAACTTACACCCATCTTGTTATCAGAAAGGAAATATTGAGTAATTTTTGAGTTGTTCACATGAATTTGTTGAAACAGAAACAAAATAGTACATTCACAGCTGAAATGTCAGTCCAAGAAAATACAGTGCTTAATGTGAACACAACATGTAAATTTATTTTCATGCAATTTGACAAATTTCAATGTTAACAAGGTTTATGAATGAAACATTTGAAAGTTTCTTTCTAACTTTATTTATAAACGTTGAGTGGTTTGAGAAATTATCCATACCTCCCCCACAGAAGGGATTTTTCCTAAGATCCCCCCACTTCTCTGGAAGTTGCAATTAACTAACATACATTTTTTTAAAGTTTTCTGTCTTTGAGATCCCCGCCCCCAGGAATTTCTATTCGCTTTTGTGGGAGAGTATAGACATTTGCTGGAACCACACATTAACTAGCTGTAGGTATTAAATAGAAAAATATGTAAATATACTAAAGAATAAATAGGCATTTGGTAGCCACCTTCTGCATAGGTTTTAGAATGAGTCCTCATAATAAAGTGCTCTCTAGAAAGCGAGTACAATTTGCAACCGACATGCAGGTAGATACTTTCACAGGTACTTTTCACACAAACACTGGTTGTCACTCTGTAGCTAGAAATAATTTGGAAATGGTCTATTCTATCGATACTCTTGCATATTCATATGTTTGCATTGACAGGTTACCAACATGTCTTACTTTATTCGTCGCATAAATACTACAAAAACACCAAAGTGTGAAACAAGCTGCCCACTAGCCCACCCACTTTCATTCAGAAGTTATTGTGGGTCGTATTGCATTGTTTCTGTTGCTTCCTTAAAGTGCAGTGGAAACATGATGTTGGTTTTGGCAGCAAAAAGTACATAATTATGACGAAACTTTGAAGTACTACTTCAATGAAAAACAAAGCATTTCTTTCAACCAAATGTTTACATGTATGCAATTGATCGTGTAGTTACTGTCAGACGACATTTTATTCAACAACTGACGAAATGTTAACGGTTACATTTTGTAAACAAAAGGAATGTGCAAAGGCGATTGTGTGAAATTCAGTGACTAAAAGTAGGTGGGGCAGTAGAAGAATGTGAGCTGGGCAGCAATCTAAAAATTTTAACTTGTTTGCAGTATACGAGTTTGCAAAATTTCTTTATGTGTCTCATCTTATTGTTTACAGACCTGAAAGAAAATGAGTAGGCGATAATCTACAACAGAGATCGTGGTTGTGATCAAAGTCTAAATAACAACAACAAAAAAACATTTGTGATCAAAGTCCATATTTCCAAGCTTGTACGGCAATTGTATCGCAGGGCCTTCTATGGCAACTGTACCGGCCACAAATATATAGACGGGGCCGTCGATTGCACCCTAAAACAGCTTTAATAAGATTATAGGTCGCTTCACTTTTTGTGTGTGTTTTAGAGAAAATGAAATAATGGCAGAAATAGCGGTTTTACTTACCGAAATGACGTGTGAAGGCCCAAAGTCAAAATTCCTGCTAAGAAATATGGCTGCCTTCCTGCCAAACAACATGGCTGTCTTGACAAAAATAGCCCCTGGAGGGGAGGTTGGGAGATAGGTATGCGGGCTCATTTTACGAGAAGAAACACATTTATAATTTTGACATTTATTAAAGAACTGAATACCTACAATTACATTACCTTGAGGTATTTTGCAATTTAGGAGGTGCTAATTAGCTTGTTTTTGCTGTTCATGGCAAATTACTATACGGCTTATAGCTACGTGATCAGCGGTTGATCCCATTTCCTTCCGTCACTTCCGCTATTTGTGCTATCGCGGCCATTTTCCGTCTACGCAGATTTCTGCTAACGCCGTTTTTCCACTGTCCAGAACAACTCATTCTGCTTCGCAACGAATGAGTTAAAAACCGTATAGTTTCTCTCAGGTGGCTTTTAGCTACGCGATTCAAGAAAAATTCACTGCCTGACGAGTGAATTCCACGTTAAATTTCACTCGAAAAACCGATATCGCACGAATTGCGAATTTATCCGAATTCCCTAAATTCAGGCTTGAGAGTAGTCTGTAATTAATCAAGGACACGACTTTTTAGTAAAAGAGAAAGCTGTGAAAACACGCCTGCGGCTCGTGTTCGCCGGTTAGCCGGTTCGGGTAAGCCGTTTAGGTGGGGTGAGTTTTCTCCATGTGAAAGCTGTAGAGCAGGACAGTCCACCCAAATCACTGCACTAAAGCCTGCCAAAACACACGGCAGAACAACATTGCTGCCAACCGCTACCAAGGTGGCGAGTTATTTCGACGATTTCACCGCCACAACGTTGATGAAATAGACAGTGCTGGTCAAAATTTAAGAGTGAAATCCGATAGTCAGGCTAACCACCGAAATCAAACTGAAGGTTTGCTTTTTTTTTTATAATGAAGCAAAAAGCAACTTCATCGGAACAAACAAACATCCCTCAGGACAAATTTGCGAAGAGGTCAAACCGAAAACCGCCGAAAGGCAGGACTGGAACTCCCTTACTGAAATATCTTAAAGAATATACGAGATGGCATGCGGCCGTGAAATTGCAATTTGGACCTCTCCCCGCGTCCCCGGGATTGGATGTGAAGACAAGTATTTCTTTACCACGGGTAGGTGAGGTATTTTACATACCCGGGGCTCCCCGCTTTCATGTGAACAGGCCTTAATTTATTCCGTATGTTAATAGATCTCAGCGACCACCTGCGTTATATAATCTGTTTTCTAGGAATTTTGGGAAACAGCTAGTAGAGTGTTTCGTAGCTTTCAGTTTTCAATGCTAACTTGACTGTGGTAAGTACAAATAATCTTGTGTTGTGTCGCCTTTATCATAGCCAGTTAAGAATAATATAAAGCCGTAATATTCATAGCGAAGATAGTGTATAGCAGCGACACTCAAAGCCAAGATAAATCGCAAATTTGAAGGTGTTTGGTGTTGTTATTTCGTCGTCTGGACAATGGAAATGACGAAGAATTTAATCGATGAAATCGTGAAAACCACATTCATGTGCATTATGTAGTGACTGACCGAAGAATTGAATTAGATTCACAATTTCTCTTGATTTGAGAACGAGAATGAAGAATTAGAAAAGATCGAGCAAGATTCAAATTTCTTAAGTTTAAAGCTCGTCAGTCTTTCTATGACAGGAAGTTCGAAGTCCAATTAAGAATTCAGCAACACAATGGAAATAATTTCTAACAATAAGCTCCTGGATCGCTTTCTCTTCTGTGTTAAGCAGAAAACGAAGATAGCAAAGGATGTAACACACATAAAAACATCTCTTTTCTTTAATTGTTTTGCACAATTTTATTTGCATATGTCAGTCTGCCCTTATCTTTTAGGGGAAATACCTTACCACAGTTTCTCAGTTTTGGTTTCACTTTGATGTCCAGATGTTGTACCTAATCACCATAAATTTACATGGTGTTTCAAAACATGAGCTCGCATATAGCCGTGACATTCATCAAGGCAGTAAGCGTAGGTTAATCGTAAACTCGAAGCTCTTTGGTTCTGTGAAGTCACGGTCTTCGACCAAATTGTAAAAACGACGTTACATTCAGTGTGTCTTGGGAATGACAAGAAAAAGTTACATGAATTAGACCGAGTGATATCAGCTCGTCTTAAGTTTCCGTTTTTTTTTTCGTCAAGGCCTGTTCAAGGCCTTCTATGACAGGAATTAAGCTGAAAGTCAAATTCTATCAAGAAGACCACAACGAAGGCTGTTAGACCGCTATCACGTCTGTATTCAGTAAAGAGTGAAGATAGCAAAGAGTCTATCACACATTGGAATAAATTGTTGTTCTCGGTTGATTTGCACAAATCTATTTGTATTTGCCATTGTCTGCTCTTATCTTGCAGGGAAAGTCCCTCAATTTCAGTTTCATTTTGATCTCAAGAAATTAAACACCGCTCGTTTATAGAACTAGATACTACTTAGCTTATAACTCTAAATATAATACGATATTAAATAATATTAACTAACTTTCACTAAGAGAAATTTGCATGAGTTGTGCACGCTGGCAAATTCACACGTATAAACGCTTGTGTGTCGCTTTCATTTTTATTGAAACAGTTACTGCTGTTGACGTGGTTTGATTGTGTCTTCATTCTATTGATCACAACCGAGTGGTAAGTACAAACTGTTCACATATGGAAGTTGGGGACCTCCGGCAGGTAGGGTTCCCCCGCTTTTGTAAGGTATCCAATCTATCTATACAATCTCTATTTCTCTTGATCGCGTTACATGTAAGGTGGGGTTTGGGGTGAGTTTTTTCATGTGAAAGCTGCGGAGAAGGGTAACCCGCCTAACCGGGGTAATCAAGTTACTGCGCCAAAGCCTGCCAAAACACATAGCACTGAAAACAACATTACTGCTAACCGCTACGAACGTGGCGAAGTATTTCGACGATTTCGCCACCAAAACGCTGATGAAATTGACAGTGCTGGTGACAATTTAAGCGTGGAATCGGACAATAAAGCTAATCAGCGGAATTAATCAAACCAACGTTTTGCCTATCGGGGCCCACCTGAGGTTATTTCTAGTGCGTAAGTCCCGAATTGAGTTAACGACTGCAAATAAAATTTAGCAAATGCGAATAAGCTTTAACGAATGCGAATTATGCAGTTAGCGACAGGAAATAAAATCTAGCGAATGCGAATTAAATTTTGACGAAAGCAATGAAATTTAGCGAATGCGAGTTAAGTTTAGCGACAGCGAATAATATCTGGCGAATGAGAATTAAGTTTAGCAAGAGCGAATGAAATTTAGCGACAGCGAATTGAAGTTTAACGACAACGAATAAGAATTAGCGAATATTGAAACAAATAGACGACCATACTCGGGTACCCGATACGATATAACTGGCGCCTCAATTTCGGTTTCAATTTCAGCCTGAAGCTCGAGAAATTAACCACTGTAAGCTTATATTAAGCTGCATTTTGCTTCAAAATATAAGCTTATAACTGTGAGTATAACTCGATGTTAAATACTATTACATACATTTATTTTTTTCTTGGCTTGTGAGCGGGCGGAATTCTCTAAATCCTGCAATCTGATTGGTTCCGGGAGCGGGCGGAAATTTTCGATCTTGCCCGCTCACGGAGCGATTCCGCCCG
>Ga0126337_10002105_pt1 | contig 12478 bp, 11 predicted proteins | sample DipCmetagenome_FD_92527 | JGI IMG/M metagenome (GOLD analysis project Ga0126337, IMG submission 92527) | Coral microbial communities from La Bocana,Puerto Morelos, Mexico - Diploria C A metagenome | ecosystem: Host-associated > Invertebrates > Cnidaria > Coral | place: La Bocana,Puerto Morelos... | reverse complement strand
CGCGTGCATTGCAAGAGATACCCACTGGTTTGAACTTATAGAACGATTTATTAAGGTAAGAAATTTACTGTGATGTTCTTTTTAGCCTTTATTTAGACCCAACTTTTGAGATTTTCTCTCTCAAATTTGACTACATTTTAGTATGTGATCAAAGGTCTCAGAGTAGGGTGTCTTCCAGCCTCGCTAGTAAGTTAAGAATTTTCTGAAAAGTTTCCATATTTCACCAGTCATAGTAATGAATGTACCTTAGAATTCGTGTGAAAACAAAATTCCGTGAGCTGTATTTTAGGGGACGTAGCACGCTTTACAAAATTGGTGAATTTTACCTTGCTATTGACGGTTGGCAACCTCAGTTCAGCCAAAATTCAATTTTGGCTTGTAGCAAAGCAAAAATAAGGAACTGGAAAATAATTAATTGCTTTTTTATTTTTATGTGCCAAACCCTTTTTACTGACAAAAAATGAAGGAAAACTATTTTTGATCCCGAAGTCGAGTGGACTGCTTTTAGCGGGACTGCCACTTAAATGTTGATCAAATTTTTGCTCATGGATGACGTAGTTATTCTATGAGCTTAGATAGCAGTTCAATGGCACTCTCTCCATCCTTATCAATTTATTCATTAAAGTTGAATTTAACATTTTTCACCTACATCCCCCTGGCAAGTATTGTTTTTGTCCAACCTGGCATTTATAAACTAGTGGTTATTTCAGGTGTCCAGAACCCTAATTGTTAGTAATATTTTGTATATTTTTGTATTACTTAATGAAAAAAAAGGGGAAATAGGTGGTTCTTGTGTTGTTGTTGTATGTTGTTGTTGAATAGTGTTCAGTCATCTTCAGGAAGGTTTTTGACAAGGGGGCCTAGAAAGGTGTACATTTGTCTGATAATGGAGAGCATGGAAGGAATTTGTCAAGCACCTTGCCATTTTTGTCTCTTGTGTTTTTCTTTTGTAAGTATGTTGGTCTTTACAACTATTTTGCAGAATGCGAAATAGGAGTTAAGTGAGCGAATTCACTCGCTTAGTCGTTTGATTGGTCAATCCTTTCTTCCTTCCTTCCTTGGGTCGTAAACTTTTGTTTGTATTTCTGCTGACCAATGCACAACTTGACTTGATGAAGAGAAAAATGTTTTCGAATGGTTCAGCAAATGTGAAACATAGTGGAATAATAATTAGTTAGGTTTCTGCTAGGTATGTGGTGCTAGTGGTACTTTCATCAGTTCAAATCTTTTTCCTCTGTGAATAATTCCTGAAGAGGCGAGCGCATTTAAAAATGCCGGGTTGGTCATTAGTTTGGAATGAACTAACTAATGACCAAACTGATGACCAACCTGGGACTTTAAAATGCGCTTGTGCACGAAGCAAAACTTGTCCTTTCATTCACGACGCCAAGAAAATATCGGGACCCAAGCGCTCAATTAAGATCACTGATCACTTCACGTACACCTCCACCAACGTCATCTATTAGATAACTTGCACTTAGTGCAAAAAGATATACATTGGCGAAACAGGACGACGACTAGGTGACCGATTCAGAGAACATCTTCACGACGTAAAAAGGAATAACAAGGACGCATCAAAACCAGTCGCTAGACATTTTAATTAACCTAATCATTCTAAGCAACATATGGCAATCTGCGGCCTTTCGTTACATTATTTAGATAGCTCGGAAAGCCGCAAAACTCTTGAACAAAAGTTTATTTTTCAAATCGGCACTCTTAATCCCATAGGTATCAACAAACACTTTTCATTCTACTATTTTATTCATGTTTTTCTTGTCACTATGTTCCACCCACACACAACCCACAATTCCTCCATTCGCTCTGACAAAGGGCTAACGCTCAGAACGTCAGCTTTATAACTCGTTACGGTGGCCAATTTACATTTTCAACTTGGTTGATATAACCAAATTACCTTGTTACCCCCACCAACGCAGCAACACAGTTTCTTTAGAAACTTTCACCCTTTATCCTTAAATCTTTGTTTGTTTTCTCCAGAGCTGAGGTAGCTGTAGCTTTCCCTTTGGAAAGCTATAAGTCTGTCTTAGAGAGGCATTCTTATGTTTCTTGCATCAATGTCGTTGAGCTCTTTGTTCCTTGAGCCATTGTAGATGTTTAAGTTTAAACCTCCAGTTTGTTCGTTATGGCACTTCAAGTGTAGATGTTCATGTCCAAGTCTGTCAAATTTCTCTGTGTTGATTTTGTTCAGAAAAATTACTTGAACAACCCTTTCAAAATAGTGACCCTTTTCCCAGACCCTCACTCTCAACTGCTTTGGAAGGCCTTCATTTCACCAGAACATTTAAAAAGGGCATTTTTGCAGCCTTATTTTATGGAGTTATCTTGGGATCTATGTCGTTTATTAAAACTCGACCCTTACCCTTATCCAGGACTGGTGACGTTTGACCCACAATTTAGCCATGCCATTTCTTTACAGATTTCCTATTATGAGTGGATTTGCTGGTCTGTGAAATTCCACTATTAATTAGTTCTATTGTCAATATATTGCTTTATGTTGCTTAAGCATAGCCACTTAATAGAAATGACCAAAAACTTCCAGGATGCTGCCCAAATTTGTCCAGCTACTGTATGCTGTCAGGTGGCATTGATTTGAAATTTGAAATATTCTCCTTGAACTTTCTAGAAATACTGATACAGATCTTCGCCAATTACCAGAACACTGGCTGTGGACTTTATTACAGGACCTTGGCAGTGCAATTCCTTCGGAGACTTTGTGTGGCACAAGGAGGAGTGCTGGTGTTCCATTTTTTATTCAGGTCAGTATGTACTGTATTAATGTTTTTAAATAAGTACAAGATCTGTCTTGAAATGTACACAGACATGATTGATCACGATAGTTACATACACAACCTAGCAGTACTACAGTTAATAAGGGGTATTCAGACCCATGACCTCTGCTACATCTGTGCAGTGCTCTACCAAGTAACCTCTCATGCCAGTTAGGAGCTGGTCAGGAAGATCTCGCCAAGATACAAGAAAAATAATACTGAGATTTTGAAATCTCATGAGACTTTGAAGCATATTTGAACTCCATATAGTTCCATCAAATGTAAATCCATCATAGGGAAAGAACATCCATAGCAGTATTTTTGTTGAACTTTAAGGTGACCCTGTATAGAAATGACTTGTGGTTGAACACTGTCATTGTCTCACACTCCCAAGGGTACATTACATTTAAATTAACTACAAGATGTTGTAGTGAGATTACACCTTTTTTGACCACTTGATCTTGGATCTCACAATACAAAAGTAGTCACAATACTAGTGAAAAATTTTGTTTCATCAAATGTGCTAATAAACTGCAACTTTGATATCAACTTTGGGGTGCAAGTGACCACAAAATCTTTATACACTGGTCAGCAGTTTCACTAAAACATTACAGTAAAACCTGTATTAAATCCTTCGCTCTGACGAAGGGCTAATGCTCGAAACGTCAGCTTTTTAACTCGTTATGCTGGCAATTTACTTAAATCTGCAGTCCTATATGTGTTTACTTGTTGTTTGTTATCTGCAGGAGTTGTAGAATTAAGTTTCAGTCGTAACTTGTCCTGACTAAAATATCATGCAGATTGGATGCAAGGTCCAAATTCTCACATTTCGTCTATCTGAATGCAGTCCCTCTCAAAAACTTTAAAACCATATGTATTTCCAGCCCATATGATCAAAAATCAGTTTTATAGGTTTGTTTACTCTTTTTACCTCTGTGGTTCAATGAATTTTGAATTAGTTTCTGTGCCATTGACATGTTTTTCTGAAAAGTGTGAAAATGCAAATCAGTGTTAAGGATCCAGTGGATACAAAACGCTTCTTCTTTAAATCATCATAGGTTGAATAAACAGAAGAAGATGCGAACTATTCTCGTAGGAGGTCTTTATTTTAAGTGGACATTTCGACCCATTCAGGCTTCTTTAACACTAAGAATATCAATACTCAGAATGTTCTGCAGCACTGCCATTGAGAATCTTTCAGCATTTACAGAATTTTATCTTTACCTCTAGCTCAAAATTTGCCAAAAAATAACTGAATAAAGATTTTTTCCTTGCTGATACAGTGAAATTTAGCTTTATATACTTTTGATATTAAAGCGTGAAATATGAAGGGAATGTGTGGTAGGAAGGAAAGTGTAAAAAGAGAGAGAAAAACTTCAAACTGGTTCAATCTCACTCTTCTGTTGTTGTAAATAAGGATTAGAATTTTTAATTGTTTGGATATTTCCATTGCTTCTGAAAGCCAAATGTGGAATCTCGCAAGTAACAGAACAAAGTTAATTGTTATTAGGGGTGATCGCCGCCAAAATCCTATTTCAAATTCTGGTATAAGTGAAGAATAGCTCCCAGAATAACCTGTTAGCCGACATTACCAACAGTCAACCAGCAGGTCACCGACAGTTGACCGACAGTTGGCCGACAGATACCTTACAGTGGTGAAATCATTATATCTGTGTTGGCTTTCAACAGATATAACTTGGTAAATGTTGCCTGCAGTCAAAGTCAAAATAGCTGACTTAAAACAATGGAAACAATGAAGCTCATTCAATAAAAGATGTCTCCAAAACTGATCCCACAAACTTGAAAAATCTCTACATGTGTTACAATTTCCCTTGGAGTATTTATTAAAGTGAAAAACCAATGTTTTTGAGGCCAATTGTGCCTTGTTGTTAGTAATTAATGCTATGAAGTTTGTATCGCCCTATAATGCACTGCGAACCTTTCATGTATGTCATGTATGTGTAAATAATGTGTCAAACCTTTAACCATTTATTTAATTTTATTCTGTCTTAGAACACAGGTTCTGGTGCTACTCCAACCCCTTATTTCTGATAAATTAATTAACTTATTAAACTTACAAATGTATCCACTCTTGTTGTCATTGTTTATTTTGGCTCAATCATTTAATAAATTTTTATAAGGAAACACAACTTAACGTCACATTGGTCATAGACTTTTCAGTTGGTGGCTCCTAAAGGAGCCATTTGTTTTGTGAAAAACCAAGCGAACTCAGTTTACAGTTTACAGTTTACAGCAGTGTGAACCAGCATGTGCTCAAAGTGGTCTCCTGGATAATTTCTCTGCCAGTTGAACTCGTCAAGGTAGCCCGGAAGTTTACCTTTCGCCATGCCATTCATTGCCTTCAGCTTTCTTTTAACTTGACTCCAGTCTCCTTCGATTGTATTGCTGTGAGCTGCTGTATACGGGCCGACAAAATTTTCTGAATGGTTCACCATAAAGATGAATGTATCCAACATCGTTTACATTGAAATAAGGTGAGAATTTATCAGAAATAATCACTGTTCCAGGTTCAACGAACTTGCGTACCAGTCTGGTAACCAGGTTTTCTCTGCTACAATTTGGAACACAGAACACAAGACTCTGTCCAGTAAATCTTTCCACCATTCCAAACACCCAAGTGCCTTCTGAAACACGACCGCGATTGTATTTACGTTTGGTTCCGAACATTGACTCGTCGATTTCCACAGTCTTTCCATGGCCACCCAGCTTGATGTTTCCATTCAATATCTTCCAGGAGCAGATGTTATGAAGTTTCTCAAGCATTGTCAGGACAGTTCGACGAAATAATCCTGTCAGTAGAGAGAGCCTTTTGTTTGATTCATCAATGGACCACAGGAAAATGACATACAGCCACTGTCCAAGAGGACTCTTCGAGTCTTCGAAGAAAGAGCCGGTCCTGATGGATCGCTGCCTCCTACAGGGTTTGGCTGGACATTCCCAGATAAAGCCATCTAGGGTGTTTTGCCTTTAAAACCATATCCAATCCGCACAAGCATTCACTCCTGGATGCAATCAAACCGTGATCGACCAGGAAAGTGAAGATTGAATGAAAGCTCTGGAGTAAGGTAAGTAACTCGAAATGACTCATAATGGAAAAGTAAAATGTTCTCTCGTCAGGAGTTCTTATAATCTCGGTTGGATCCAAATTATCCAATCAAAAAGGATTTATTAAAACAGGAAGGTATTCATATACAAATACAATTTCCACTTTTTCAACCTTTGTTTCTGAAGGTATTCATATGCAAATACAATGTCCACTTTTAATGACCTTTGTTTGACATCTTTTACGCGTGCTGCTAATTGGTTAATTTAGATCCACGTGTAGGTTATAAAACACTGGGCAGGTTATAATTTATCTCATTACGAGTCTCTTCAACCCAGTTCAACATGTCTCAGCCAATTCTGAAATGCACTGTTTGCAGCGGCAATCAATCGCGCTTTCATTGTTAAGTTTTGTGCAACAGCTGTAATGGTGATAAGCAGAATTGCTCGTGAGTCACAGTTGCAGGCAAAAGACAAACGTAAAGTGCCAGCACCGCAGTCCAATGCACCAAATCGGAAAAAGGTGGCAGACAGGAAGGGCGAGGAAAGCGACGACCAACCAAGCTACCAGGAGCTTGACAAGCTGTACGTTAATCTGGTTAGGCAGCACAGAAAGGTTGGCAAGGCCTTTCAGACGCTCCAAAAGCAGAATGAAGCCCTCGCAAAAGAACTTAAAGCAAAAGAGAAGGAAAACAAGGTGATTGACCGTGATGCCCGGGAGCTGGTGGACCTCGTCCGGACAAAAAATGGAGTTTGATATTCGAACTGCAAGAAGAGGTACATCGTCTCCGACAACAACAAACAAGCCAGAACGCAGAAGATGAACCCACCAGAGAGCAGAATCGTGTCAGTACGAACAGCCTGACAACCATCCACCAGTGGTACAAGGAGGTACTTGCAGTATTACGAGAGAACTCCTGTAGCATGGCCAACGCGTTCCGCCCTTATGGGTGTCCCACAAGTACGCTCTGTGACTTTGTGGCAATTGCAGGGCTTAAGATCGTTGATAGAAGGGAGCATGATCAGTATTGTCAGACTGGCGAAGCAGATCAGTAAGAGAGTTAAAGGTGGCATGCAGGAGGCGATTGAAGTGCTATTTCCCTGTTGTAGCAGATATGCGGTGGGAGGGCAAACTGTTGCCTTTAAAGTTCAATGATCGATTTTACAACTGAACAATGATGTTCAAAAACAACGGCTCCTTTAGGAGCCATGAAGTTTTCAAAAGTCAATGATCAATAATGAAAATCATTTCTATTAATAAAACAGTAAAGTTGCATTTTTTTTTCCTTAACACACCGAAGCTAAGCCATTTGCAAAAAAGACCGGGCAGTGGGACCTAACTTAACTTGAAACTGGGGGCTGGGAGCTAACTTAAAAATCCAATATGGCTGAACATTATTGTGGTTGACGAAATGCATTGAAGTGATGTTCCACTAACCAAACAATTGAAAGTGATTGTTCTGAGAAAAAGTGTCCTTCCTGGGTTAATTTTGGATCCAAGTCTTATTTGCTGAAAGCTTTGAATATGTATTTGTTTATGATAAATTCTACCGACAACATACCAACATTCATGTGCACAAATTCCGTCGGCCAACTGTGGGCCGTTTGTTGGCCAACTGTTGGCCGTTTGTCAGCCGACAGGTTATTCTGGGAGCTGTTCTTCACTTCACCCAAATTCTGTTATGTATAACCTGTGTAGAAATAGAATTTACAAAGACAGAACTGAATTTACACAAGCAAAATGGAATCATCACAGACACAACATAACATAAATTGGAGCAACAGAATAGAAATTGACGCTGAACCAATATCTGTTCTGTTGATCAACCAACCAAGTGGAACCTGGGAAAGACCCAGTTGAACATTATAATTTATGAATGTATAAAATGCGATCGTTCCCACGCATAGAAAAGTTATTCCGCTTTGAAGAATGGCTGCCGTACTTGGTGTGTGCAACTTTATGTTTATTCAAGGCATTTTGAAAGGGGTAACCACAACGTGGATGGTTTAGATTATAGAGCATTTTGCCTTGATTGAGTGATTAATGTCCTTGTAAGATACTCGGGTACAGAAGGACTTGACCCGAGGGTAATCGACCTTCTCTGTGAGGTGAAGGATACAATTACTTCAAGTCAATGTACAAGTTCTCCTGCTGTGAGAACTATATCTGGGTTGACTAGCCTACATTACTTCTACAGTTCGTGGTATTTGTACATTTGCCGTTCTCTGTTCGGTCACTGGACCTTTTTTATTGCCTCACTTGTGTTTATGAAGGGCACTTCGTGTTGTACTATAAGGAGAAATTTTGAGTGGAATTTAGATCGTGTTATGGGAAAGTTTTATAGGTCATAGTTCTATGTGATTTCCGCTGTTATCTGCATGTCGCTTCTTGGAGTTTGACACCTCTGTAATTTGCCATGTGTTTATGCATTATTTTGGCTCGTTTCTATTGCAAGCCATGTTTTTAAGTCTCCAAGTATTTGCTTTCAAGGGACAAAATATAAAATTAACTGTGAAGGTGTTGTTTACTTGAATTCTACGTTGTGACGACGGCCCTGGCTGTGATTAGAACTGTTTGCAAGTCCAGTAGTAGATTCTTATCAGATATATTGTATTAATTTTGTCCTCATACGTTTTTCTTTGGAGACACAGTAGCTTTATTCTGAGATAGCTATACGTTTGTCTAGAGACATTTTAATGTTTCTTGTAGCTACCTGATTGACCTTATGTTTCTCGAGCTCCATGTATAGGTTTATTTCTCCTTTGGTTGTTCGGCTGGCAGAAGCACAATTAGCTTCTGAATAGGTCTTTCATGGAACGCAACTGCTCTTGTTCTTCTCCCTTCATTGTCTAAAGAATCATCAGCTACAGTAATGCATACTGTCCTTACTAGGCCATCATCGCCCAGGTAGGTCTGATTTACACGGGCCAATTTCCAAAGGTTCCTGGAGCTGAACTGTTTTCTTTCAGGATGAGAACATCATCTACTTGGAGGTTTTTGTGGCATGTTGTCCACTTCTGGTGGCTCTGTAAGGATTGTAGGAAACGGTGTTGCACCCACTTTCTCAAACACTCCAGGAGGTGGCAGCACCAGTTGAGACTTCTGTGTCAATATGTGATTCCTTGTTAATACACTGGGTGTCTCCTTACAAGTGATTTCGTCAGTGGTAAGTGGTCGACTATTGACTATAGACTCCGCTACTCTTATAAGGGTTTGTAGGGACTCATCGTCCAGTTGTCTTCCATGATCATGCAGGAGAGCATTACGCACACTTTGTACAGTACGGATTTGTCTCTGCCAGGAGTCGCCCATATGGCTTGCAGAGTGGACATTCATCTTAAATACGATCCAATAGCAAGAAGTCCTTGCCATCTCTTTCTTCAGCATGTCTCCACCGTGTCATGTCTTTTGTATGTGAACTAAAAATGCTAGCAAGGAACGCTTGCTAGCAAGTAAATTAGAACAACAGAATTCGAGTAACATACGAGTCTAAATTTGCATGCACGTGAGATTTTCTTTTGAATAAGTATTTTTCAACTAAACTGTTTTCTGTAGGCAAGTCGGTTAGTTCACGAAGTTTGAAAAGAAAAGTTATCACATAAGTTCAGAGAATTTAGAAGCATAGAAATTCTGTTTGAAATTCTATGGCTTCATCAGACTTCTGTGGATGAAGTGATAGTTTCTGCAAATGGAGCCTCACAGTTTGGTCGAAAGTGGCAATGTTCAAGAGCAAAGAGAGGCGCAGGAAATGATTGTGGACTGGAAAATGTTGAAACCTGATCACCTCGGCGAGATGAAAAGATTTTTAGCCGTTTAGATGAAGTGCTAAAGGATCATCATTTCACAAGCGAAGTAATGGAGTTGAGTCATTGCTTAAAGGATCAATGGGTGTGGTTTTGTTATTTGTACAATGAAGTAATGAGTCATTTACCGGAAGATAGCGAAAGAGCAGATGAAAGAGACCGCTTCAATGACAAAACTCAAGCATACGAAAGGTATAGCTTTTTGATTGAGCAGTTCCTAACCCGTGCAAAGCTTCAGACTGGAGAGACAAAAAGAAGCAGAGCCCTCTCAGTTCAGGAACCAGGTGTTTCTGAGGAGCATGTTAGTCTTCCTAGACAAGCACAAAGTTCTGTTTTGACCAGTTCTCAAAAATTGAGACGTTCAAATGGTAGTTCAAGATCACATGAAAATGCTGCAATAGAAAGCTGTTTGGCAGAAGTGAGATTAGCGCAAGAGCTAAAGAGAGAAAGTTGAAACAGCAACTGTTACAGTTAGAAAATGAAATTGCTGATGCTGAACAGGAGGCTGATTTAGCTCAAATAAAGATTAACTTTTAGGAACATTTGGATTCAGACAAGGGAAGCAAAGGTTCTGAAGAAGTAATTTGGTTATGTCAACTAAGTTGAAATTGTAAATTTTCCACTGTAATGAGTGAAACGAGTTTTAGCTTTTTAACTTGTTATGGTGGCCAATTTACAAATTCAACTTAGTTGATATAACCGAATTACCTTGTTACCCCCACTGATGCAGCACCACAATTTCTTTCACCCTTTACTTATTGGTATGAAGAGGTGCCTATCATCGATAAACCATCTACTAAGCCAGCTGCTTAGGAGAATGTAGTCCAGCACCCTGATTCGCAAGTTAAGGAAAAGTATGAATCATTTATTCTTGGATCTTGCCTGGATGAGCCTCAGTCACGTACCATCATTCCAGATCCGAGTCTTCTGGAGGAGGCCCAAAGATGAACATTGAACCCCAATGCTCCTACTTTCCCACAACCAAACAGTAAATGTGGAGCTTTACGTTTAGAAATACTGACAGTACTAGTGTTTTCAAGAGTGTTGTCACTAACATGAACCTAATTGCTACAGGGGCGAGCTTGCCCCCCCCCCCTGGAGGTAGTCAACTGTTCTAGCAATCTGCCTGCAGAAAAATCACCTCCTCTTGCACAAAGCTGTTGACCCCCCTTGCCAAAGCCAAGACCAAGTCAAAGTAACTGCTAGCACAATGATGAGCGACGGTAGTGCATTCTCATTAAGCAGAAACCAGGACCATGCTAAAGTATCTGTGAACGTGATGACAGCTGATGGTAGTACCCCAAGAGCCTTCACCTGTGATCAAGTTACCAGTGAAACCCCAACGAATAGTACGGTAAATTTTGCGAAGTCCACATCCTACAGTACCGCTCAGAAATACACAAACATTGCAAACGCATTGTTAACAAACCCCCAACGCGTTAAAATTGTCTGCGTGTTTTTGCCAACACGTTAAGGACACATGTTTCTGCCAACGTGTTGGGCTTTGTTATTCATAACCAATATTCCTTTTGTGATGCATTGTTATGGTGAACAAAAGGTGTTTTTTTTTAAATCCAGCAAACCACAGCAAATTATCAAGCTCAGTTGAAAAGTTGACTGTTCACAGAGCAGCGAAACATTTTTCGTGGTTTAAAGCACACCACAAATGAAGCATTCTCGTTCAACCACTCTTCTAAAATTGTCAATGGAAAATTCGCTTTTTCGAGTTAAGGATAACTAGGCAAATACAACGAATTAACGACAAAATTCTTTTCTTTATTGGAGAAATTAATGATGCACCAAAGTTCTATTTGAAACAACTTGTTTACGTGGCATTTTGTGGCCTAATTACCTAATGTTTCCTTCAAACGTTGAATTAATCTTCTTCATCGCTTCGATGTCTCCAAACTGAAAGACTTGCCGGTCTCATCAGTTGTCTTTTCTAGCGTTGGCATAAAAATGTTTCATCCAGTGATTTGTAAATCCACACAAATTGAAATTCAAATCAAACCACAGTTGCAAATTTGACTGTTCACAGTACAGCTTTGTACCTCTACCACTGAAACAAGGCGTCTTAATGTTGATGAGATGACAAACAAATTCGAAAACTTTCACATCAAACCATCACAGTTAGTCTGAAACTTTGAATTCACTAACCTGAATGTGACAACTAGTGTTGCGACATGTATGTTATTTCAAAGTGTATGATTCTCTCACACTTTCCGTTGAGTTCCTTGAGCATAATCGTAATTTCATTTGATACTGAAAAATTTCAAAAGTATTGTGTGGCACAAGTTTTAAGTATAGGTTATTCGTTCAACTTTTTTATTATTTCATATACCACAGAGATACACATGCTGGTAGAAATTATGCAAATCGCAACAAAATAAACTACAGATTGAAAGCCAGACGATCTCAGTTAACCCGGCGGCTATTACGCAACTCGGGAGAAAAGTTGTAAATTACGCGACAAAGAAAAAACCTACATATCTTAGTTAAGAAAAACTAGACAGTTAACGGCAAAATTAACGAATTAACGGCAAAACGCTTTTCTTTATGGGACAAATCAATGTTATTGTTAAGTTGCTTTCAATGATGCGCAAAACTTTTATTTTAAAGAACTTGTTTACGCTGCATTTTGCGGCCTAATTAGCTATCGTTTTCATGACCGCTTCGATGTCTCAAAACTGAAAGACGTTTCTGATGAAATATCTCATTACTGATGGAATGAATGAAAACACATTGTACTGGTAATGTCGTGGACGTTGATAACAGCTGGAACAAGAAAAGTAAATATTTGCCTTTTGTCTTTTCTAGTGTTGGCG
>Ga0126337_10002104_pt1 | contig 12486 bp, 9 predicted proteins | sample DipCmetagenome_FD_92527 | JGI IMG/M metagenome (GOLD analysis project Ga0126337, IMG submission 92527) | Coral microbial communities from La Bocana,Puerto Morelos, Mexico - Diploria C A metagenome | ecosystem: Host-associated > Invertebrates > Cnidaria > Coral | place: La Bocana,Puerto Morelos... | reverse complement strand
TCCAAAAATTGTCAGCTAAAAATAAAAATGTTCTTGTTCTGCTTGCAGCAAAAGCCACCAAAACTCATTTCTACTGGGCCATGCGCAACAATGATGGCACTGAAGAAGGCTTACAACAGTACTTGCTCAACATTGTGGATCATTATCAGGTAAGTCAAGTAATGTACACCAATTCTTCTACACCTAAGATTTGATTTTCTCCAGCTATCTCTATGGGTTTTTTTTCACACTTTTTAATTATGTCCTGTGCTGGTTACAGCTCAATTGTTACTTGAACCAGGTAAGTCTATCTGTAAACTAGGGAATATAGTTATGGATCTACATACAGTACAGAAATTAAAAGAAATCAAGTAAACTAAAATGCATTAAAAATCATATACTTACACATTCACAAATTGCAGTACCTCCCCTTTTTGGGTGACCAGTTTTAGCCGAAAAGACCTGATTAATAAATGGTGCATGTTCCCATCCTAGGGAAAACATTCGCTTTGTCAACAAGATTCCAGGTGCAAACAGGAGGGTTATTTATGCTCAAAGAAGACAATAACTGACCCTAGAGCAGTGCTGATGTAAGGTATGTGAGGAACTGACCCATTCACTATCTAAATGTTATTGCTTTTGTTAAAATTTCCTACAGTGTCGTGACACTTTTTACATTGAGTCCTTCCATGTGGTAATACTCATCTATGCTGCAAAAAGGATTCACTTTGGAGATGAAACATATGAGATGAGGGTGCACCTTACTGTATTAGACTGGGTAAGTGCACAGGCTTCCAATGCGTCCCTTTTGTGGCATATTGGTTTTCTTCACACTTAGCCAAGCACCTATTAAAAACACTTTGTCTTTCTTGTTTCTTGTTTTGCAATAATATTATTATGTGAGAGTAAAATACATAACAACATTCCGTGCAACTTACAAATGGAACAACCTTATGTTCTCTGCAATTTCACAATGAGAATGTTGGGAGAGAAGTGCACTCTGTGCAGTACTATCAGCACTCGCGACATCCTGGGAGAATGGCCCCCAGTAGAGTGCTACGTCCAAAGACATTTGCATTCCGACAGGCCATATGGAAAGCAGTTTCAAAATAATAAAATTTCAGCAGCTCCTCTGGCAGTGTGAATAGGTTTGATGCCTGACTAAAGTGTTTGTTATCCATTTTTGGTCTAGAAATGAAACAGATTGTACACACACCACCACAACCTAAATATCAAGTTACAAAATTTATTTCATGGAACTGAATTTTTTTGTTGTTTGTAGATATGTTATCAATCGTTAATAAAACTAATAATAATGAAAACTATAATGATAAAACTCTGTAAAAGATAATAACGTTGCAAATGGTGGTAATATACAATAGCCATATAAAACGTTTACTGTACAGTGTATGTACATTGCTAATGGCGTTTCTTTTTTTTTCTTGTTTCAGTTACCATGGCAGTTGCTACACTTTGTTTCCTCCACAGTATACAAACAGCTCCTCTAGGAGCCACAGCATATTAAAAGTGAATGGTCCAGAACATATTTTCCTAAGGCGTTTAACAACATAACTGTTCACATTATACATGTATATAGCCTTCTGATGACATGTATAATGACACATACAGTTCTGTTGAAATATATCTGCTAAGCCTGCTGACAGTTGATGTGATGTTTTTGCCTTATCATTTGATTTCTTTATACAGGAAAGGAACACTGGAAAGGTCTGGAAAGGAATTGAAAATTTGGCCTTGGAGACTTGCGATAACAATGGAAGTTTGCGAGCTAAGTGATCTTGTATCTTTGAAATTTAGTGACAGCTATGTCTCTTCTTGGATATAAACTCTAACTCCCAAACCATGTATGTTGTGCATGTGGGGGCTGGGCTTTCCCTTTCCATGGAAACGGCAGCTGCACCAAACCATATTACTAGAGATCACAATACAAGTTTCGACACTTAATTTGAATTCGTAGAATGATCAAAACCCTGGTCAAAAAGTTATCGCATCTTGCATTGCTAGAAATTACTTCTGGAAGGAAAATTTATACAAGAACAGAATGTGTCAAATGACATCGGATCGGTGGCTTAGTTGTGACCATACTTTTAAAGTATCAGCGAACATCGGCTTTTGGTTCAATAAGAGGTGGGTGAAGCTCTATGACACGCTTTTCATCGTCTTAAATGAGGACAGAATTGTACTAACTTGGAAACTTTGCCGTGGTACTAAGTTCGCATCAATTGAGAATCTTTTACAGCTTTAAAAAGAAGAGTTGACGCACAGGGCAAAGCGCCGTCTTGTTTTTTTTTTGGACAATTGCTGTCACTGGCGGAACAAGTTCACAAGCATATTTCCAGATATTGCTGTAAAACTGGACACATTTCATGCTATTCAAAGGGTTGTAAGCAAAATTCCCAAAAAGAAAGGATGCAGTGAAACGCTTAAACAGCTTCGACGGAAAATGATCGAATCATTTAAACTTATCATCCGTGATTCTGCTGATAAAGGGAAAGTGAGAACAATGCCAACACCTTCAGTGGAAGTTATTTTGAACAATATTCAAACGTTTATGAACCAGTGGAGAACAGTGGTTAGCACTTGCGTTTTTAGGAATATTCTTCTACAAATGGAATGAAAAAAAGCTTTCGAAAAAGAACTCCGGGCTTGAACGCTGGAACTTCATACGGCCTGTGGAAATGTACTGTGAACAAAAACTCTTTATACCTGAAGAGGCCGAGAACTTTGGTGCCTCTCTCAGCATAGAAGAAATCATACAAGCAGCAGATTGTGATTTTTCGGATAACATTTCTGAAGCTGGTGACGTTGTTAACTGCATCAACTACCTGCTTGAAGAAAACTATGACACCTCAACTGACGATTTCCTTCCCTCCGACGACCAGACTGAGTACGAAAACCATGAAGACTGTTCTGATTCCATAAACAATGCGTGTGTTGCCAGTATCATTCAGTCGGCATCTAATTTTGCTCTTCTGGGTAAGCAACTCGAGAATATGAAAGGCTATGCGACTTTTGCTGGGATCAAAGATCATCTGATAGAACTTAAAAACGTATTTAGCTTCTTCTCAGCATGCGAGTCAAGAGATGATTACGCTAACTCTGATCTTGACAGTTTCCTTCTGGCAAACAGCATGCGAAGGGTTCCTATACCAGGCGATGGAAACTGTTTTTTTATAGCATTAGCGAGGATGATTCTTAAGCAACTAAGCAATGGAGATTTAAGTCGTGAAGGAAGAGCACACATCGAATGTATTGGGGTTATCAGGGCTTCAAATGCACAAGCTAAAGAAATGGCCACTGTTTTGCGTTGATTTATTGTAGATGAGTGGCTTGAAAATAGAGGTCACTATGAGCCATTCCTAACTTCAGGACAGAACTATATCTCAGAGGTGATGGCGTTTCTACAGGAAGGTCACTTTGCTGCAGAACTAGGAAACTCTATGCCACTGGCTGCTTCGAACGCACTCCGTATCCCAATAGTGGTGTTTACATCGATGTTAAATTTCCCAGTTTTACCGGTATCGCCAAGAAAGATAATTTTTAGCGAAAACCCAATTTTTCTCGCCTACGACATGAATTATGCTGGCCATTATGATGCTGTTGATTCCATTCCTCAATTAACCATGGCACAAGAGGTGTGTCAACCTCTATCTACACAAAATATGGCACCCAGTCGGCCCGAAAGCGTACCACTGGTTTCTTGTAGATGTGGACAGGGTGCCAAGAGAAAGAAAGAAGGAAGTATGTCCTGTCATGAATACAGAAGTGGTTGCAAGTGTTTTCAGAATGTATTGGGATGCAACGATAACTGCCAATGCATTAACTGTTGTAACCCCCGCGGGAGAAATCTAAACATCAGCCAACCAACTGCACAAATTCGGTCACGAAAACGGAGACATCACGAGAACACAACACTAGCAGTAAGTGGGAAATTGTATTCTGAACAGAAGGCAGGGGGGACAACAGTGGTGCACTGGACCCTGTTCGAGCAGCTTGTGTTAATGGGGTTAATACTCGCTCTCATGGACAAAGATCTACTGGAACCAGATTTTCTTCACGAAGAATTCAACCACGTAGTCTGTATTGTCCAAGCAACAAGTATCAAGCAGTGTTTAAGTTCAAAGACCCGACAACAGGTGGCGCAAAAATTTTTAACACTTATTTCAAGCAAAAGGGCATTTGAGACACTAATGAAAGAGCAAGCCCGTCTGAATGGCCAGTGATTGGACGATCTCCTGAAGTAACCAAAATGAAAAGTTCCCAAAAACAAGCTCCTCACAGTAAATTACGAGAGCAGAGTATAAAAAATTCTTCTGTGGAGGAAAGAGTATGGGCTAAAAGTTAACTGATTAAGCAGTTGGTACAGTACATTTGACTGCATTCTTTTAATGGCGTTCCATCTCTCTTCTTTGAGTCACCCTAGTTTGTGGTTTTGTGCATTCGCTACTAGTCTAAGGGTGCAGCTATCATTACACAAAAGACGCAACTTAAACGTCATTGATATATTTGTTGTTGTTGTTGTTGTTGTCTTTGTTGTCCAATTGAGCCATGTCAGGACAGTTTTGTTTACGGATACAACTACGTGTGGTTTTGTCTTATTTTGCACATCAGTCATCGAGCTAACCTTGTCACCCAATCTATTGTCAGCCAGATTGTATTCACACGATAAAATCTATAATTATAATTTTCGCATTTGCTTTCGCCACATGGTTTTATCATACGGAGATAGCGGTTCTATATCACCAACATATGTGTATAGATGAAAGTTATTCTTCGCGTGTTTTTGCGCGTTTCCACATGCTTTGCAGAATACCTTTCTGACTCGCATGAATTAATAATGGCTGAATTACCTTCTTTCTTGGTAATGATTAGCTTCAGGGTCATTGAGCAAAGAATTTAGACTAAACTGTCAGTTTGAATAAGCCAAAGCAGAAAGTATTCTAACTGATCTCAAAGATATTCCGGCTTGTCCAACGTCAATTAAGTCATTAACGTCTGTAGGGTGAAGCGAAATTAAATTGTATCAGTTAAAAATGAAAAAATATCATTTTGGAGGTCTAATATTCGCTTGTAGTTCCAACTACAGAAGGTTGAGATTTTGAAAAGGATGTAGAATATTTGCACCCTAAAATCGTCAGAAAAAATAAGAATATTCAGCCTGGATCGGAAAAACAACATTCCTTTTAAAAAAGTGTAAGTGCCCGGGTTATGTGCCAATGGGTACATACACGTAATAAGAGATAAACATATATCTCCTTCGGGCCTCCTGATTCAATAAACTAGTGGAGGGGTATACTTGCTCAGAAGTCGAGCTCTCAGAAGCGCGATGGCGAGCGTGAAGCCCGAGAACTCGAGCGCTGAGCGCGGGAGCTCGACTTGTTTCCCTGGCAGGAGAATGCATCAAACGATGTGATTTTGGTGCTAAATTTTCTGAGACGGCAGGGTTTCAAAACTGTCTAGACTTACTAAAAGTCGTTCGCTTAACTGTCAAGCTGTCAAACTTTCTTTTCGCAAGTAATGGCTTTTGGAGGCAAAAGCAGCTCATTTCCGCGCTTTCGATATGTAGTAAATATTACGCTCGGAGCTCATGGCGGAGGAAAACACATCAAACCGGAAACGAGAAGCGAACAACTTTTAGAAAGTCTAGTGGAGGGGCTCTCAATTTTACATTTAAAATGTCCGGGATTGTAGGTCGGAGCTGGATGGGAAATACTTTTTCCGTTTAATTTTAAAAGTACGTGTTTTGCGCGCGAAAATGGAAGTTTTACTTGTTTCAGCGAGTCCTTAAAAAATAGCAAGCATATAACTTGCTTTAAAAATTCATTTCCGGTCTGTGATGGGACACCATGGGTGTTAGATGAGATTGCAAATATAGAAATATAATAGATGTGAGATTAGGTCCCAGCAGAGGGTAGCCTGCATAGCTGGCAGTATTTTGGGGTTCGCAGACTAAGCAGAGGGATACGTTATAGTAATATTAATGTCGAGTTATTAGTCATACAATAGTAAGTCATTCCTGAAATCAAGTATCGTGACTCTATACATGACGATACAAATAAATTTCAGAAAATTAGTATGTGTTCGCTATGTTGGTGTCCCTCACAAGAAAATGCACATTCGGTCTGGTTGTGTTTTCAGTATGCCGATTTTCTAGCTAACAGCTATCTTTATAGGTGTTTATCCACGGCACACCGACATTTGACACATTTCATTTATTTCATTTATTTGTCTTTCATGCAATATTTGTCTTCACTGTGAAATTTAACCCAGAATTTAAACTGTATTTAAAGTCAGGTTTGAGAGTGAGTGTCTGGCAAATAATACAGCCAGATTATTTGTTAGACGTTCACTACGTGCAAAGCAATTTTTTATATTGGCTGCAGCATTTATCAGTTATATAATTATACCATACATGTCGCGAGGTAGTATTAACCTTGCGTCAATTTCCAGTCATAAAGGGGAGATAATTTTTCTCGTGAAACAATGTAAAGCAGCTTGCATTTTAAACCTGCTAAACACAAGACGAGGTGTTTTCACTGTATTTCTGGCCTTTTCTGAAAATTGTCCGAATGAAAAAACTCCATAAAAACTGAAGGAGTCATTTTTTGAAACCTCACGTCCTAGTCTCGATTTCCGATTTCAGTAAACTTTGGTCGGTCGCTGTCAGTTTTGGAGTATAAACAGATCATTTATTACTTGCAGAAACCCCGTCGCCTTTGTTCATTTCAGTCGGATCGTTATATATAGTGTGCGCAGAAAACAACCTTTCTCTTGGAATATTTCTCGGTAGGTAGCCCATTCACATTGCTTTGCTGTTTATTGAAAGTTTCAAGACAAGAATTTCATTGATCCTTTCCTTGCAGATTTAAACATTCGGAATTCGAGTGGGCTGACCACGTGGCTGTAGTGGAGGACTCATTTGCTTGTCTATTGGTGGATATTGTAAGTAAAAACTGACTTTGTACTGAGTTAACTATAAAGTGACCTCGATTAATGAGTCCGGCAGTCGATAATCGCTTTATCAGGCCCGGTTCAAACGTTGAAATCGCGAACTTCACGTGTGACGAACCTAAATTATTAGTTTCGACACATGAAAAGTTGAACGTATAAGTTCTCTTTGTTACCACAGTCACATCCCACAATAATACCTGATTTATATTTGGATCGACCTGCCGTTCTATTCAACCGGGCTTACCGCCAGCTGTCGAATAGAACGGCAAAAGTTCGGTATATTTGGTGGGGGAGGGAAAGTTGAATTCGAGCGCGAAGTTCCCTACGACATCCAAATGATCGCGCTTTGCCGGCCACGCAGGCTACCAAATGTAATGCATAAATTACGCTCATGTATTTATAAATATAAGGGGGTTTGCATTTGGCAATTAAGGCGCGGCATAACGTTAAAGAGTTACATTTTTTTTAAAAAAATTAGATCTGTACCGCAAAAACTCTCGGTTATCTGATGCCATTTGCATCTGTTTCGCCTGGTTGTTACTAGCCTTTTCCAGCCTCTCAATTGGTGGTAGCGAGCGAAAACATCATCGAGTGAAAAAGCAAATGAGTCAAGGCGAGAAAGTCGAGAGAAAGGATCTTCCCAGACGCCCCTCGCTTTTTCTTCCGCACTCGCCGTACGACCCCACCGACTGAGCCCCTGGAACAGGCTAGGTTGCCACTCAAATCAGCTCAGCAACGAGGAACAGGAAACGAGAATGGGGAATGGCAGTCTGGGAACGAGTGGACAGTGGTAATCTTCTTAAAATAAAGAGAAGACCAAAGCAGAGAAAACTGTCCAAAAAGGCAAGCTTTGCATTAAATCTTAGTTAAGGGCCCGTGGTAGTATATTGTTGCCACGTTACGTGGTTACCATGCAAACACAATCATTTTACTTTCGGTTTTTCTTGTATTTGCACGTTTCTCCTTGGCGGTCAAATTTTTCTAATTGGTTGTTGTTTTTCAGTTAGAATCTTTTTTCCAATAACGAAAATGTGTTCTGCATTAATTATAAAAAGAAAAATGCGTGAATTCAAACAGAAAACATTTGTCCCATTGAATGTTTACAAAACATAGGAAACCAATAAGCTTATCGGAAACCGCCGACATCTCTTTGACAGCACCGATGCGTTAGAAAACATATGAAGATACGGAGCTACTGTGTTTTAATAGTTTATTCTTCAGCTTGCTGAAGAGAAGAAACTAATTTGTTACTTTCTCATTTTGTTTCTTCTTGTTTTAAACAGGAAACCTAGAACGCATACAGACAGTTTGGCGATGCCGAAAACAAGAGGGTTTCAAGCCTCTCGTGTTCCAGCCATCAAGGAAGAAGCCAAACAGTGCGACTTTCCATGGCAAGAAGTTTTTAATGCTCCCCTATTAGAATGGTTGGAGACATTCTCAATAGCTCATAACACTGTAAAGGAAATCATATTCTCGGCTATTCTACCTACAGTTTCTGCGCTTCTGGGACCAAATACTTGTGTCGAAGTGCTTGAAAGCTATGAAGAGCCCGTTAACATTTTCCTTGTTTGTTTGGCAGAGCCAAAGGTGGGAAAATCACAGAGTATGCGGCTTGGATGCACCCAGCCACTAACAACCTTTGTCGAGAAAAGAGTGCAAACAGAATTACTGGTGCAGTCGTTTACTGCAAGTGGAATGAGGAAGCACATGCAGACCTGCGATGGCCATGGCATCATAGCAAGGGATGAATGCCAAAGATTCCTGAAGGATGTCCTCAATGAGAACAAGAAAGACTCCCTTGATGCAACCATGCTGGTCTTGTTTCACGACAACAGCCCACGGTTCTTTAATTCAGGGCAAGAGAAAAAGAGGTGCATTGAGAAGACTGGTATTTCCTTCTTTGGGTATAGCCAGCCGAACTCATTCCTTGAAGTGTACGCAAAGATGGTCGACAGAGGAGACGGGCTGATTGACTGATTTCTGGTGTCAGTCCCTCGTGCGCATACCCTTTCTCATGCAGAGGTAAAAGGTTACGCCGATAAACTAAACAGCAGTCTGGTGAAAGATCTCCGGTATATTTATAACCAGATATATGCCATTCATCATGGTCAGTCAGGTGCTCAAGGAAAGGTAGCATACACGTTTTCGCCTGAAGCCAAGAAATTATTCAATGAGCACACCTCCAGCACTGTAGCAGCTGCCAATGCAGTATTCAATGGCGAGTCACAGGCATTTATTGACTCAAAAGATGAAAAGCACATAATAAGATTGTCTTGCATCATTCACGTGCTAAAAGATCCATTACACAATGCATTGGGATTGAATGGAGGAGGTCGTGGTGAAGCAACCAGGGATGCAGGAGGTCGGGATCAAGCAGAGACGACCTCAGCAGAACATCAGGCGTCGAGTGTCGTGATACCACCGACTGCAATGAAAGGTGCTATTGCTGTTGCACAGTATTACGCAGAACAAAAAAGCATACTTTCAAAGGTATTTACTTTTTAATGTATTTTTCAACGCTGTTTATTATATATGGAGAATGTTTTGTCACTGTTCGACACATTCTGGCGTGAAGCCCAATCTCCAACACTACAATAGTACGGTATTCTCCCGAATACCTAAACTCGTGTTGACATAACTGTCATGCATCAAAGAATGCACAAATCAAAGAACAATTGTGCAAAATCTAAACCTATCTGAAAACTGAGAAAGGCTGACGCGGTATACTAAGAAATGTTTGCAAAAGCCCTATTCAGACTGCGCTTATTTTGAACTTTAACGACCGTCCCGACGAATATTGTCTTCATGAAAAACACTTCCACAAAGAAAACTAGGGGAACATTACCTGTGTCTATTATTCTTAATAAATAATAAACCTCGTTACCTAGGCAAATCTGCCTCTAAAAATATCTTGCAGTATTACACAACAACGCTGAAAAACACCTCTATATCTTTGGTCTGCTGACACAACTGAGCAAACTGTTATTATGTTATCACGGATGCCAATTATTACGTGTGTTTAGTTTAGGTATATGATCATCGTCCCATTAAAAAAGTTGGGGTGTGTGGTACCCGGAGTAAATAGAGGGGCAGGGGCAGGGGCGGAAGGTCAGAGTGAAAACGTCTCTGGCTTTTAAGGGGGCCCTCCACTACATCTGCCACTGAAAAGGAGATGGATCTTTTCATAACATGTTATTGTACAACTTCAAATCCTTCTGACTTAGAACTCACAAACATCTCCATTTCCATATGCAGGTAGCCACTCCAGGAAGTATATACAAGGAAGTCGAGCCATACAAGATAAGAAAAAAAATCCTACTGTTCCCATCACCATTCTGTCCTAGCAAGCTGCTCTACACCGAATTAAAGGTCCAGGCAGCCACCGTTCACGAGGAGATGAGGGCGTTAGAAGAAGAAGGGCTGGGGCACGTTTATTCTTATGGAAACAAGACTATCTTCTCCAAGGTTGTCCCCGGCACAGTGGACGAAGAAAAGCTGAGAGGCTATAATGTTGAAAAAAGTGCCTTCGAGAAGCAGTTCCTCGAAACAAACAGTAAAATCGGCGCTGAACTGTTTGTATCATTGCTGCAAAAAGCTCCTAACTCAGATGAAATTAACAACATTCTCTATCCGGGAGCCGAAGGATAATTTTATATACTTACATGAGAATTTGAGAAAATCGTACAGGTGGAATCAATGAAGAATTCGAACACATTTTTTCATGGTCTACACTCTTATAGACCATAGAAATGACGTCAGAAAATGTTCAAAACTCAAGTGGAACCACGAGCCGTTAGGCGAGTGTTTTCACTGCAAAGTTTTGGATAGACCATGAAAAAATGTGGTCGATTTGTTTTATACCATAACAAACTCGGAGAAGAAAGTTATTTATCAAAAGCGATGTCTGACCGTAAAGAAACTTTACGTGTCGGGAATCTGTACGTCCCGGCAAAAACAACAATGATACAAAAAAAAGATGAACAAGAATTCAAAGAATAACAATTTTAATTATCTTTCATTCTCTCATTGAGTGCGTACCAATCGCTAGAAGCGAGCAAGATAATTTTTCTTTCCGAAGATCTTGTTTATAGCGCTCGTTCACTGAACGTCAACAGTTCTTCGCTGAGTCCGCTGGCGGTTCGCTAGCACTTTTCTTCTCAGTTAAACAAAAAATTCAAAAGCCTCGTAACTTTTCACCTGAGTAGAAGCCCAATCCTGAATTCCGAAAGCAAATGCGTCCTTGATTCAATCAAAACAAGATGAAATTCGCTTTCATTCAGAGACCAAACTTACACATTTCTAGCCCGCGTGTGCGTGGCGTGATTTGACGTCACTTTATGGTCTATACTCTCATCGATCATAACTTTGGACAAATCAGTGCGCGAGAATTCTCACGGTTATGGTATAAAACTTCTTAACATAATCGGGGTTAGGATGAATTCGAATGCGGAATAGCTTAAATCAACCGGATCTCCTAGAATAATTATTTGGCCCTCCTGTGTTGGGCTGGCGATGTCAGTTTCAGACCTTGATTGCGAAGTTTGTTAAATTGTTCAAGTTTTGTTCGAGTTTGTTACTGTTTGAGAAAAGCGCGATAAATATAGATATATAGGTATATATCTATATATATGGGACATTACATTTTCTCATTAATTATTTTGAAATTGTACATCTTTATATATATGAGACATTATATGTGACCCTCCACGGGAAAGTAGGGAAAAAGGTGAACGCACGGGCACGCATGTGATGACACGGCACGCTAAGCGTGTCACCTATCTCTCAGATATGCGCATATGTAATAAGCAAAACAAAGAGTGTCACAGTAGATATTGTTTTGCATGCTAAAGCTTTTGTCCAAAGCAGTGAGCTGTTTGACACGCTTATGTGCGAAAAGACGCGCATGCGATATAGCACGCGTGCGTCAAGACAAGCTTCCCAAAACAGCCACCTTTCCGATTCGAACCTTTCAACGTGACGAAACTTACTTTTCCTGGTACGAGTTGAGAAATACATGACAACATATGTTTTTCATTTGTTTATTATTATAAAATGAACACACACAAGTTTACTTCACTTACTTCCCGGAGGGCATACAAGGCTCTTACGATCGATGAAGTGGACTCGTCGCCTCGAGTGACGGTGTTGCATGTCAACCTGTTTCACCTGTTGGACTGTAATTTCGAGTTGTAAGAGACGTGTATAAAATGAAAATAAAAACCCACGAGACCTCGAGACCTTGAGACTCAAAAAAATTAGCTTGGTAGGGTCTTGACTTTGCGACCACGGTCCAGACCTCTTGCAGGTAACCTCGCTCCCAGGGTCCTCACTCGTTGCTTAGTTACAACACCAAAAGCCGTTGTTGTCGTTGTTTAGTCTTCTTAAAAGTAAATCATGGAGAACACACAAGGTCATGAATTTCCCTGCTTTCTGTCGCGAGAAAACGATTTAGAGTCTGTTCAAGAAGAATATTTCAATCCTAGACTAGCTGAGGAAGAATTTAATGAAGACGAGGACTTTTCTGACGACAGCAGCGAT
>Ga0126337_10002103_pt1 | contig 12487 bp, 7 predicted proteins | sample DipCmetagenome_FD_92527 | JGI IMG/M metagenome (GOLD analysis project Ga0126337, IMG submission 92527) | Coral microbial communities from La Bocana,Puerto Morelos, Mexico - Diploria C A metagenome | ecosystem: Host-associated > Invertebrates > Cnidaria > Coral | place: La Bocana,Puerto Morelos... | reverse complement strand
TCCGTCCATCCGTCCATCAGTCGACCGACCGTCTGCAAGCGAGGCAGTCTTCTCTAACTCATAAACTTTTGCTTCTGTTTTTCAAATAACGAATGGCCAAAATCAATATTTATAGAAAGATAGCAAACGATTGTTCAGTTATCATTTGTGTTGTTATGTTATTATAGGGTATCCCAGGACTCCCAGGCCTTCCCGGCAGAGCTGGCAATAAGGGAGAGCCAGTAAGTGATTCCAGTCAAGATTTATTTTTTATTATCATTAAGGATGTGTTGTATCAGGATCAACTCCTTCATACTCTCTCTTTCCCTTTACACCTGTAATGGTTTTTTACCTGTTGTTCTTCTTGTTCACTGGAGTAATAACTGAACAATGTATTTGACACTGAGGGTTACATTGGATATTTTAAACTTTTAAAATTCATTCATTTACAGTGGAACCTTGGCTTACGGTCACCTCGTTATTACGGCCCTTTTTTGTTCCGGTGAAACGACAGTATATTTTTTTATAAGAAAAGCCCGTTCAAGTAATACGGCAAACGTCCACATTCTAAAATCCTAACCTGAATAATCCTTTTTAATCAGTTTTATTAGACAACTCATAGAATCCGAGCCTGCCTGTTATTTCAGTCACCACGTTAATACGGCTAAATTGTCGTGGCTTCCTGGTATTAATTGATTTCCACTGTAGTACTTATTTTCTGTTAAATATGTTTACATAGGGAGGTCGTGGACGTTCTGGCCTTCCAGGATCAGATGGAAAAGACGGTCAACCGGTAGGACACTGTTACCATTTCAAAATTTTAAATCACCGTTTTGACTAACAATAGACGGATCAAAACATTCTAGAACCGACCAATGATACTTGACACGAGGCTTTCAGCCAATACCATCATAGCTAAAGTGACGGACCAGACTTACAATATCATCGACTGACTAACACTATGCACTTGACTCTGAAGATGACTTCTGCCCAGATTGCCGAAACGTCGGTCACCAACAACAGTTCTTTTCAGAACTACCCCTACCCGGACTCTTGGACTCAAACCATTTACTGTTTTCTTTGTTAAAGACATTCATCAACTGATGTGTTATTTTGTTTGTCACAAGGGTTCTGATGGAGTTCCTGGAAGCATTGGACCCCCCGGTTTACCAGGACCAAAGGTGCAGCATAATACATCAGCCATAATAAATTTGCATTTTTGTTTAAACCGTTCAGTGTTCCCTGCTTTTTTTCCAGTTTAGTTCAATTTAAAAAATACTAAAACTAATTGTAAAAAATAACTGGGCTACAACGCGCGCTCTCATTGGTCGATAGGCGTGTAACTTGCTTGCTTAACAACAATTCTACACAGTAGGAAAATCATCCGGAGTGTTCAATCATACTAGGTATACCTTCATTCGTTCAATCCACAGCTCATTTAAAGTGGAAAAGAAATAACAAAGTAACAAATTTAACCTACTAGGTTAAAGAAATTAGTCTAGGTTGAAATCACTCTGCACAACCTAAGAACATTTGACGTTCCAAAAGAAAAAGAAAAAGCAGTGAGTGGCAATCTTAAACCATAACCATTTATCTGTTTCTCTTAGGGACTAGATGGCAGTCCCGGAATCCCTGGACGGCGAGGCAAACAAGGCGAACAGGTGAAGAGACCTTGTCAAACTCCTGTCTCTTAGAATTGGCTGAATCCATGGCAAAGACGTTGCTCAGTATCTTGTAAAGTAAAACGGACAACATCGAGCCAATACTGCAATTTTTCACGGCGTCATGATTGACTAGCCAAGTCACTTTGGTATTTTTGTGAAAGAGTATATTTTGATCGACTGACAGGCTATAGTCCTCCGGGGGGGGGGAACTTCCTATAAATGCGCTAATGGCGATGTGCGGCTGGATGGGGTCCCATTTTCACGACTGGACTGACTATAATGGGGCCACGCATTTCCGGGATTTTGAGATTAAGAAAATTCTGGCAAGTGGTGATTTATAAACGGAAAGATTCGCCGAAAAAAATGTTACCGTATTTATTGCTGTTGTTTAATATACGGTAGACGCAATAACAAAAAGTGACTAAGTTGGGGTCGTGAAAATTACATTTACCCAAAAGTGACTAAGATGGGGTCTATAATTGGCCATACACTATGTAGGGGTCCTGAGAGGCCAGCGGCACATACCCAACAAAGATTGACCCAAGTACCCCCCGGGCTATAGTGGGGGTATTTTGAATTATTTTGGCCAAGTACAAAGTTGAAGGAAACCTGAAAATAATTGTTACCTATGATAGAAAAAAACAGCAATAAGATATGAAAAAACCATGAAGGAACAAGGATGGAGAAAATAAATACGGATCACAAACGACGAACTTGAAAAATTTAGAGTAAATTTTTCAAGATTGCACTTGACAAAAGATGCGACAGTAATCCTCTGTGGGGAAAATATGGTGACTGGTACATTTACCCATAATTCTTAGCGCATCCTTAACAACGCTCATAACAACGTGCAGAAAAATTCTATCACCTTCAAACCAAGTGTGTGCAATTAGATCCTCGTAATCAAATGTTAAATAAAAACCCTGCTACAATTTGCATCATTTGCCTTTGCTTGGGGCGATTGATGTGTAAATAAACATCTCCCCCGCAAAAAAAAGCAGTACTGAAAGAGGCGATAAAGATGATATTTATTTCCTAGTTTTCCAATCACTTTTATAATCGTCGTTGTATCTTGAAAACTTGCTTTATAGTAGCTGAATTTTACTACGGACAAAATCTTACCGCATCAATGAAAATCTTAATTGAGGCTAATTAACCTCTAATAAATCACGCCACGCCGCGTGACTCATTTAGTTGTCTGTTTTTCACCATGCAGGGATCTCGCGGCGTCACTGGCTCACCAGGCACTCCAGGACAGATTGGAGCACCGGTACATACGTTTTGTTATTTTAAGATGGCTTCCCTTGAACATTTGAGCAACAAAGGCCAAAATAAAGTTCTAAAAATTTTCTCAAAGTGTGGTGAACTTAAGACGGCTTCCCTTGAACATTTGAGCAAGGCCAAAGTTTCCAAAACCCCTCCTAGCGTGGTGATGATTAAATGTAATTATGCGGAACTTATCGAGACTCTCCAGCTGACCCTGCGAGAGAAAGTTGAATTTGAAGTACGTTGTCCATATTTTAACAGTTCAGAACATTTTTACGAGCACTTTAACGAGGTGTGACATGAACTAAACAAAAGCATGATAGGACCAGGAATTAATTGAATTAACTTGATAAATGCTGGAGAGGGGTACCGGTAACCACATTCCTTTAAAATTGGAAGTTATTAGAAATATTAGCCGGCAGCCTTGGCAAAAACGACCAAGTTCCAATATTCCCCATGCGGTTCGGTTAGTAAGAAGTTATTATATGGCATTCAGGGCAAAATACACACGCAGCATAACCCCGACTGAGAAGGAAAGAATCAGACGCGCGGATTGACCTCAAGATTATCTTGCTGTATTATAATAATTAATATATCTAGCTCTTTTTTCGTGTTTATTTTAGGGGCCTACAGGACCGCGTGGATTACAAGGCACTAAAGGGAATCCCGGCGAGCAGGTACCAGACCAGCTTTTATTTCATTGTAATGCTATCTTTTATATGACAATCCATCATGTACTGTCGAACCCCAATTAAGCGGTCACCTTAGGAAATGAGTTAATAGGGGTATGTCGGGAATTAGCACGAGGCTTAGTACGTCAATTTATTCAAATGGAAACAGTGTTTCAAGGCAACACGGAATCATATGGGGACAATTATAAACCTGTATTTGAATGTTTTTATCAGAGGTCACTTTCTGTTTCGGACTGTTATCGCCTTTTTCAAAAGACACCAGCTTTGTGTGTCCGTAAGGACAATAGAAAACCGGGACATGACGACCAAAAGGTGGTCGCGGCCGCTTTATGGTGTTGGCCTTTCTTTTGTACAATATTGCTGGTAACTTCGTGACTTTGATCACTGGCCATTTAATAACGGGTGGCCGCATAAATGACGTTCGACTGTTATCATTTGAGCTGTATTTCTGTAAGGATGCAATTTACATAGGATTGAAAAGGATGAACAATGTTTATGGATGTTGGGCACTGTTAGATATTTAATGGCGTACAAATTATGCGCGAAATAAATTTAACTGTCAGACGACTTTTCGTCATGGAGGAAACCGGTTAAACGCTCCAAAATTAAGGAGTAATTTGTCAGCCGTGATATAACTGGGCAACCTGACCCCATGTACTCCCCAAGAAAATTGGGTGGTGGTGTGTGGCCCGGTTCCCAAAAACCTTAACCTATTCATGTCCTGACCAAAAATCTGTTATCCTATTTATTGCCCGACCCTTTAAACAATACCGTGTTTCAGACAAATCTTATAATAAGTTACCTAAATCAGACCAATGTTAAAGGCTTTGTCAAGGGGGTTGTTGATGGTCGTAGCTATAATGATGAAAGAGTAGCTTCTCCTAAAGTACAAAACCATTTCCTATTTATGACCAAAACAGCCAAAAAACTAAACCCTTTACGGCCACACATACCTGCATTGCCCATATAATGGAGTACTCACCGGCCTAACAATAATCTTTACATCCTACTTCATACGAGGTAACTTTCTCTGATATAAATTTGCATTATGTAAAAATTCTGAATCACCTGACGCGTGTGTGTATTTTTATTTTTTTCAGGGGCGTAAAGGGGAGACAGGGGAAATAGGGGGTAAAGGAGAAGCCGGGGGCCTGGTATGGATGGCATTTTAGTGTCATGTAGCTCGTGTCCTTTGTTAGTGCAGTTACTAAGGTTACTAAGGTGGACAGTAAGACTTACCACAGTAGGATTATCAGTTGAAAATACAACGTGAGTGTTTTTGGAACTTTGATGTGCCTGGAGATGTGGTATAACACTGTCTCGAGTGTTAAATATATCTTCTCAGTCGAAAAAAGTGTTAAAAAGCTGAAATCTTGTGTTTTTGGTACGTGATCACCGACTGTTTATCATTTTGAAGTTGCCACGTTAGTCTTGTGATTCTAGGACACGACGTCCCACACAGAGAGTTTTATGACTTCAAGCTGTTTATCTTAGTTTATCAAGAGTACTTAAGCTCCGAACAAACGCTATCGATGGTCATGTTTGGGTCGTCTACTGGCGTTCTGTATTGTTTGGGTTGCTAGTTCTCTAAAATTAAACTTCTATTGGTTGTGTCAAGGACTTTGTTGTTCCCTTCTGAAAGTCGGGTGAAAGAGCTTTGGTTTGCATTTAAGAGTGTTTCATCCTCCAAAGTCAGTCTGTCAGTGGCCGACACATGGCTATACCGACATGGTATTTAGTGCATGCAAAGTAGTACGAAGTCGCTGACCACTGATCTGTCTAAGATCGCTGACCACTCATTTCACAAGTCGCACCAGTCGAGCGTTTTGGCCTGTCGTATTCCCATTACGATATCGTATTGCCATTAGGTATCAGAAACTAATTTTGATTTAGTTATTAAGTACAAACAGTAAGTTCCATAATTCATTTTGTTGTAAACAGTATTCACCCAGCGCGTGTTTTCACAATATAAAAATATACATTCCTGTTTTGTTTGCATTCCTAAGGGAGATCAAGGCCTAGCGGGTGTCAAAGGAGATCCCGGACCGGGAGGATACCCGGTTAGTAACCTTGAACTGTCATTCGTTTAAATGTATTTCTCTGAAGTACTTAATTATATGTAATTGTAGCAATTTTAGCACGGCTTCCTCGAAAACTGATTCTGACTGTAATTCTATGTCGAAATAAAAATCTCTGTCTGTCTTGTCCGCTTTTAACCGATTTCTTTTTTATAGGGCTTTAGGGGACCCACTGGAACATCTGGCCAGGTGGGAGCCCAGGGACCCCCTGTGAGTAACTACTGTATCTGTTCTTTGTGTTATGGCATGTCAGTCAGTCGCCTTACCAGGGAAGATTGCTATTGCTAGAACCAAGTTGAAGCACAACACCAACAGTAAACGGCTTCTTCTTTGATTAACCCTGCAGGGCAATTTACCACTGATTTGCTACGTTTCAAAAAACGATAGTGAGCGCATTTTTCTCTCGGTTTCGCTGAATAAACTTCAACGTAAGAAAGCGTACCACTCGCGAGCTGTCATTGTAAGGACGTTTTAGCTCAGTGTAGACAACGGAGGAGCTATTACTGATTTGAAAAAACGGTAATTCGGAAAAACTAAATTACTTTCAATATGTAATAATTTTATACACTGTTTACCCAAGCGTGGGGCTCCGAATAACCAGCCATGTCCCGCCACATAATGTATATAAGTGAATAAAGATGGTGAATTTTAAGCTCGGTAATGAAATGTGAAAGGTGAATTGATCAACATGACTCGAGCGTGGGACAGAGAATGACCTCCCGAACATCGGACGGGCCCTCTATCTACGAGAACCCATACAAAGCAAGGACACTTAACGCAGTTCATAGGTTCATATCAGTTCATATCTCAGCACACTGACTTCAGGACAGATAAAGTTTTTCCCGCCTGCTGAGTCCTGTCAGTTCAAATTTCACTGAGACGCGCCAGCCGTATGCAAGGCCTGTGTTGCTACACTGCTCATGCTCAGGTTTATTTCGTTTCTCTAGGGACCGGTCGGGCCAACCGGACATCCGGGACAACCGGGCATTCCCGCTGTAAAGGTATTGTTATTTTGCTGTTGTAAACTGCTGCTTTCCAAACAGTTTAAGAAGTTTAAGGAGTTTCGGCGTTGTGTCCTGGTGTACCGGTACATAGAGGGAATAACCATTGTACTCCTTTCTTTACGAATCTTTGTTTAGCTGTTGAACATTGTTGGGTCTTTTGTTTGTGAACCGGTACACGACAATACAAACTGTGATGCTGCGTCGGTGGTGGTAACAAGTTAATTTGGTTATATCAACTAAATGTAAATTGGCCACCGTAACGAGTTGAATGACAATGAACAGATTTGTTTAAAATATCGTGGCCAAGCGAAATGGGGTCTTTGCCGCGAAAAGTCGCTGGGGAGTCAACAAATTATGAGGATTATGACACCTTGGCGGTTTATTAACTTTTATTAAAAAAATCTCTTTTTGTCGATAACTCGCGCGCGTTTTTATATTTTACCTAAATTTTTTTTGGAAATGATACCTTTAATGACTAACTTAAATTTTATTGAATAAAAAAAAATCCACCGATGTAGCCCCGCGAAGGTTTGAAGTAACCTTAAAGTTGACGTCATTCCAGGGCCTCCTTGAAACCATTGCGGAAACTGGAGCTTTCTGGCTAAATATCATTAGTTATTATTATGAATGATTAGTATTGTTGTTTAGTCATAATTCTGTCATACTTCAGGGTGCTCGTGGATTGCCCGGTAAAAGTGGCTTGCCTGGACTCCCCGGTATTCCGGTAAGAATGTGGAACAAGCATATCACTGTATGCTTTAAACTCATGAAGCCACAGCTATGTATAACTATTTCATGCCGTCATGCCTTAAGTTTACCGTATACCTTAAGAGGTGTCTGTAGTTTGTCTGGTTTAAACTGTAGATACCTGAACCTGAATGTCAAATTAAAGTTTATTGAGCTGGCTATCAAACTACACCAAGAATAAAAGAAATTGTTGAATTTTTCATGACCTCAAAATGCGAGCGTCCGAATCACATTTTGAAAGCTACAAGTCAAAGCGAATTTTATTTTTGTCTTTCTTAATTTGTTCCTCTGGGCGTGTTACATCGCTTGGACATGCGACACCTCTACAGGTATACGGTAACCTAAAAACCATCTTTTTAATAGCGTGCCATAAACGATGCAAGACCTTACAAGTAATGATGTATTTCATGATCTAAGATTATATTTTTGGTCAATACAATGTGTTTTTTCCCTCCCAAACTGATCAGCTGATTGTGCCTCAGGTCTCATTAAAAACAAATAATTAAATATTTACGTTATTTCAGCAACCTGATCGGAATTACAATACACTGTTGTAACTGTGATCTTATTTGTAATGAGAAACAAAGATTTTTATTGTTTTTATTGTTCAATTTACAAGCGAGGTCGTTAGTTGTCTTCATATATTTTATTTTTAGGGTATGTCTGGAAGAGATGGCCTGGATGGAACCCCTGGCGGAGAAGGACGTGTGGTAAGTCTTATCCTAACCCTGATCAACGCTTTCTTTCTCCTCACAATTTCAGTTTATTGTCGAACATACTGGTAATGAGAATAAGGACAATCATCACCTAGTAGCTACTGCCTTAATGTAAAAGTAGACTGAATCTGCTGACAGTTACCTCATTTGACAGTCTGTCTTTTTGTGCGTTTGTTCGTCAGGGAAATCCTGGACCAACTGGATCATCAGGGCCTAAAGGAGATCGTGGTCGCCAGGTAAGTCCATACCAACAAACCACGGTCTTTTTTCATTATTAATAATAATGATAATAATAATAATAGTAATAATAATAATAATAATAATAATAATAACAATAATAACAATAATAGTAATAATCCATATCTAGATTGTTCCTTCTCTTAAGGGTACGCGAGCCTCTAAGGCATAGAAGTACTGCTCTCAAGATTGCAAAAGAGGCTTTGGCTCTGACCCAAGCGATAGTCGTGGGGTAGTCTTCCCCTTTCTTTATTGCCAAGAGCTCTGCTAGTCTCTAATATTTGCCATCCAACATGGCGGCTTCCTCGAGTACAGCCTGTAGATGGGCAGATGCGCTTGTTTCCTTGTTACTAGAAGCATTGCGACCTAGGGAAAATTTGTGGAATAGTCGCAGCAAGAACTATAAGAACCGTAATACGAAAAAGAAAGAATACGAAGAGATTCTTGCCATACTAAGAGGAGATAGGCCAGACGTAGATCTTCCCGCCATTAAAAGTAAGGCCAATGTGTCTTCTAGTGGCTTTCGCCATCTTGCTTTGTACCCTAGCCTTCCATGGACATCTCTGCTACGCGAAATTATTTACTAATGCAAATTAACAACAAATATTTGTCGATCATCTACACAAGCAAATAAAAATTGCCACATAAAAATTGCTCGTGTAGACGGGGCTTTACTCTTGTGATCTGGGGCAGGGGTCTACCGCAAGAAAACAGAATTTTGAACTTTGTAAAAATTCTAAAAAAAATGCATTTTATCTAAATCGGAAATTTTTTTCGCAGAAGTTCTTTAGGTGAAATGTAGAATTAAATGAGCGAAAAATAATTTTTGACATTATGGGCACTTTAAGAGTTAAAAGTGATTGCAACCTTGTAATAAAACGCACGTTTCCAATATCTAGCCTATTTTAATCGACAAAAACACTAGTATCACTAGTACCATCACTAGTATCATTGTGCTGATAGACCCTTCCCCCCCTAGCTGTACGTACCAACTGTCTAAAAACAGATGTATCCGATACAGTAAATAGTATTGCGAGGAATGATTTTCCAACAAACAGCCTTGAGATTGCATGATCCACCGAAGGAATAACCACGAAATGCCTTCGCTTTGTCATGAGTTCCTTTGGCACTTTCGTTGACTGAAGCATTTATCAGAAAGTGGCAGACTGTAAAACACAAAAACAAAACATCAAGACGATACGAAAGCGGCGTTAATATTGTTTTGCTGTATTTTACCAATCAACCATATGTCGGCCAGGATCTACTCAAGCGCATATGTATATTTGTGAATTTTTTGTTTTACGTTGTTAGTTTTTGTCAGAAGCTTTTTGTGTTTCATTTTCTTTTATTTTTGTTTTGCATATTTAGGGTGCCCCAGGAACTCCCGGCCGAATTGGACCGCAAGGCCCAGTCGGTGAACCGGTAAGATGCCGTGAATTATAATTTGGTTCGGTTAGCTTTGGTTGGTAGGGCGCCAGACTGCTGTGCGAAAGGGCGAGGGTTCGAGCCCCAGACCGGACCAGCACTCTGGATCTTAAAACAACTGAAGAGAATGCGCTGCCTTTTTAATTACATCTGTAGACGGTTCGACGGTCAAGTTTTCTTGGATAAGGACTATAAACCTTAAGCCCCATCTCCTTCATCTCCAGTGTTACAGGGTTACATGGGGACGTTAAAGAAACCACACACTTCGCAAAGAGAAGGTCACGGAGTTCCTGGTGTTGTGGTCTGGCACTGTCTCAGGGGTTGCTGCTTCACATAGGGTTTATCCCATTGCACCATCCCCCCTTGGACGGAAATTGAAAAATTGTTATGTTTGTTATGTTAGTTCATAGCTTTCACACGTGTCTCTTTAGGATTGTTGTCTAACATTGTGGATCTATCTTCGTTTGTCTTAACTCTCTAGGGTGATGTAGGCGTTGCGGGCTTAGACGGATCTCTTGGCGAAAGTGGAAGAACTGTAAGTGTTAAACTTTGTCGTAGAGTACTTGAGCTGCTTGTTTTGATGTTTAACAATTATTGACCACTTTCACTCTAGAAGATGGACAAGTCGTCTGATGTGAATTCAAGATGGGCAACTCACTTTGTGTTGGCTATCGTAAATTCTTATAATAGATCGTTCTTATAATATAGATCGTTTTAATTTTATATTTATTTCCTTTTCAGGGCTTTCCAGGTGCGCCTGGAACTCCTGGGGTAGATGGGCCAAAAGGACAACCTGTGAGTGCCTTGCATTGCCTTGATATGTTCATAATAAATGCAGCCAATCAGAATTACAGGAAAGCCATTGTATATTCCACAGTATTCCACCCACCTTCCCATTGAGCACTGCGAACGGCGCCATTTCCAGATTCTTTCAGCTATTGTTAGAGCCATTTCAGAGCCACATTTATCTCTTGGCTTGAATTTGGAGGTCTGCAATGCACAAGAAAATGAGGTTTTATAACGTTGTTATGATCGGAGACCAAAGGAAGCCAGTTCATGGCCATTGAAAGTGGCCTGGATATTCCATGCGGGAGTAAAGTAGACGATATAGAAATTAAAAAGAACGTCATAATCATGAGAAGTTGTAGCAAACACTGCTGAAGAGTGCTCAATACACATTTGTGTAGAGCGGTGTATAGAATTGGGTTACTAAATGAAAACACACATGATTTACTGCGACTCTGAGTTTCGTGCTTACGCACTCATCAGGCAGATTTAATCTGCCTGATGAGTGCGTAAGCACGAAACTCAGAGTCGCAGTGAATCATGTGTGTTTTCATTTAGTAACCCAATTCTAAAAAGAACGTCATTCTTTTTTTTACTCCACTTTCTTGTCTTCATTTTGTTGCTTTTCTCTCTGTATTTTTTCATCGTTTGGAGTTATGTTAAGGTGTTTAGGAGTCGTAAAATCAAAGAGCATATGGGTGATTTGGTACAAAGTATTTACCTGGTTTTTATAAATCCAGTCATATATATTTAGTATACATTTGTGTACACTTTATCCAGCACTGTAATAAAAGATAATCAGATAGCTGCGTGACTGTCCGCCTGTGTGTAGTTAAGTCGCTGGTGAACTTGCTTGTGGTGTGTGGGTGTTTTTTAAATACATCGCAATTTTTTTTGTCATAAATCAGGGTCCTGACGGAGCAGACGGAGTGGATGGTGAGCCTGGAGATAATGGAGAAGAAGTAAGAACATTCGTTATCGTAATTAAACACGGTCACCCTGAATGAGGTCGCACGTCAAATTTATAGTACATTTTCCAGAGCTGATGGATAAAAAAGCATTATTTAAACCGTGATTACACCGACTAAACTAAATCACTCTCTAAAGGGTTTGAATTTTATCTGGATTTCCTTTTACATTAGAAAATGAAAATGAAAACTTACCGGACATAACGTTCTGATCAGAAACTCTGATCAAACGGAGGCGCCCCATCACAAGAGTGCTATGACATCACATTCTGTTACAATCGGTCCTCCCATGAGAGGACATCCCAAGGCCGTTACGTTACGCGTTAAGGCAAGTTTCTACTGTTATTTATCCGTGTGAGTTACACAATCCCTTCACCTTTGTAAGCCCAATGACAACTACCAGGAGTTGGAGTATCATTAATGACACAATGTTTTTACAGGTAAGGTATTTTTATAATGACAATTGAAGATTAGTTTTCAGCTCCTTGTGTCTCGTGATTAAGGAATTGTCGTTTTTATCGTTTCGCCATGGGTTTCTCCACATTCATTAGTATTCTAATCAGCCTTTTTATTTACCATCAAGTTTAACCTGTATGAAGGAGGTGCGGTGGCCTCATGGTTACTGCGCTCGACTTCGGATCGAGTGGTCCGGGTTCGAGCCCTGGCCGGGGACATTGTGTTGTGTTCTTGGGCAAGACACTTAACTCTCAGAGCACCTCTCTCCACCCAGGTGTATTAACGCTGGGGGTAGCCCTGCGATGGACTAGCATCCCATCCAGGGGGGAGTAGCAATATTCCTAGTCCCTTAATGCTACGGAGACCAGGATAAGCTCCGGCCTGATGGGACACTTAGGCTCGTATACGCTCTGACGAAGGGCTAACGCTCGAAACGTCAGCTGTTTACCTTACCTTAACCTGTATTTCT
>Ga0126337_10002099_pt1 | contig 12498 bp, 7 predicted proteins | sample DipCmetagenome_FD_92527 | JGI IMG/M metagenome (GOLD analysis project Ga0126337, IMG submission 92527) | Coral microbial communities from La Bocana,Puerto Morelos, Mexico - Diploria C A metagenome | ecosystem: Host-associated > Invertebrates > Cnidaria > Coral | place: La Bocana,Puerto Morelos... | reverse complement strand
TTAAGCAATTGGAAGAAGAAGCCTGAAAAAATCAGGGCTTCAACGGGATTCGAACCCGTGACCTCCGCGATACCGGTGCGATGCTCTACCAACTGAGCTATGAAGCCACACATTGGGAGCGAGTTCATATCTTCCCGTGAGGAGTGAAATGTTGTAAAGTTTATATGAAAATATAATAAAAAAAATATAATATAAAAATATAATATATTCAAATATGAATTATTTCATATAAACTTCACATCAGTGGATTAGTGTTAACAAAACAAACTACGCTAGTCGCTGGATAGTGTTTTATCCGGTGGATAGCGTTATCTACCTTTCGAAACAGTTTCGGAAACTTTCAGTCCTAAAGTCAGATAATTACCATGTATCGGTTTATCTTCGGAAACCTTCGTTGACTTTGAAAGACGTCCGAAAACTCGGAACATTTTCAGAAGTGTTTGCACCTGCGTTCGAAAAACATCGGAACATTGCTTGTAAATGCTCGTATTATTTAAAGTTCAAAATTCTTACCGATATCGTGGGTTCTCCATTCATTTCCAGTCGGTTCTTTATGTATGGCGCCATCTCAAGGTAAGCTATGAACTCGTTTAGAAACGTTTTAATCCCTAGGAATCTCCCCACAGTATTGCAGTCGGCCCAGTCCACTCCCATGAGAAACGCAAACGGCATGAACGCGTACGAGCAGATTGTCTGAAGGGAAGGATGAGAAAGGTAATGGACAAGTTAGTAGCCGATTTATTGTTTTTATTCAGGTTTTAAATACGTTTTTGTATGAAAATGCATACGCTTTGATACTTTTTCGCCTATCATTCACACTAAAACGCCCGAAAAATGCTGATGAAAACGGAGGCTTTCGATAACCAAAAGAAGAGCCTTTTGAAAACGCTCTGTTTTTAGTCTGGACAGGTGAAAACGGAGGCTTTTGAAAACGATGATCGGACGAAAAAAAGCGTCATATACTGTCAATTCCATCAGCGTTTTCGCAGGGCGTTTTAGTGTGGACAATAGGCGAAAACACATCAATGAGTATGCTTATCAATTCTAATGAAATAAACCGGTGTGTACAGGTGAAAACAAAACACAAATGCTAGTATTGCCAGAAATATTTTGTTTTCTCTGAAATAAAAACGGAGAGTGTGATGGGTGTGGTCGAGACCAAAAGGACCCTGGCAAACAAATTTGCCTAGCTTTCAAGTGGTAGGACCAACCTGGTTCCCAGAGTCCTCTCTCTTCCTCCCTCGAGAGAGGAACCTGGGAACGAGGTTGGTGGTAGGACCCGATCGCAAGCAATTTCATTGTCCATTTATACTAGTTGTTATGTCACGTGATACGCTCTCGCCAAATTGGAACATGATGCCAAATATGATAAGTTTAGGAATTTCAGTTTATGGATACGATGCTTATAACACGATCTCAACTAAATTAACAACGAGATGAAAATAGAGTCAAAACCAACTTGCCTGAAAGCTGAGTTCTGGGTATCCCAGCATGCTGCCCAAGTAAGACAGCACCGCGTTGAAAAACGCGATGAATGCGAAGAAAGTGATAAGCATGGCGGCCACATTGGCAACCAGAGAGATAGCAGTGGACGCTCCCTTGGCTGCAGCCTCAATGACATTTCTTTCCTCTCTGAAGAGATAGATAAATGAAAATAGACAATGCGAGCGAGCACATTTACGACAGAAAAAGTACTTTTAAAGCGTATTGCAATTCAACGAAACAAGGACAAAAACCCACGTCTCTCATTGGGCGCGAGGACTTCACGCGCGCGATTCGTCCCTCGCTCGGGAAACGTCTTGATCCGAAAAATTCCATACTGATGATAAAACGCTTGTACGATACATGAAGCTTTGGTTGGCTTTTTCTCGAATTTGAATTTTCGCGCGTAAGTGAGAGCCAATCACAGACACAGATCTCTGTTAACACTGTCTTTCAGCTTATAGCATGATTTGGGGTGCGTTCCTTTGAAATAATCCGATGATCCCAGATCACTCGGGTCAAAGAAACCCTTGAATCGTTGATCCTGATCATTCTAAAGGAACGCACCCTTTAAGAGACGTTAATCATAGAAAATAAGGGATAGATTTTGCGAAGCTGTACACAAGAAATGGAATGAAATCACCAGGACACAAGGATGGTAGGCGATGGCAAGAATGGTAATGTGGATGTGTCAGGAGCCCATCACTAGGAGCGTGCAACTCTCATACTAAGCCTATATCACGGATGGTCTATTTTTAGACTCTTTTTCCCGCGAAGTAGGTTAGTTTCGCGCATTGGTAAGGAAAAATGTCCGTGCTTGTGATTGGTCATTGAGGTTCCTGCGGTGGTCTGAAGTCGCGGTGACAGGAATATGCGGTAGTTGTACGCTCCTAGTGATGGGCTCCAGAATCTTGCGGTGACAAAAAGACCCCCTGTGGAATCAAGTGGCCAGAACACTTACGGTTTATCGAAATGTATATCGTCCTGTGACCTAGTCTGTGGCACTTCTGTCTCTGGATACATGATTTTAGACACAGCTAAAGCAGCAGGCGCCGACATCACCGAGGCTGCGACCAAATGAGAGGCTTGAATCCCAACACCAATATAGGCAGCCATGATTCCTCCTGCGACAGTGGCCAGGCCTCCTGTCATGACCGCGTGGAGCTCGGATTGAGTGAGAGCCGCAAGGAATGGTCTGATCAACAAAGGTGCTTCAGTCTGGAGAAATGAAAAAGAAAATCTGTTTAAGACTGACGAACACATGGTGTTGATGTTATATAAGGTGTTCACTCAGCTTTCGATTTGTCACACAACAGTAAAATTACCTGTCCTACGAAAATATTGCCAGCGGCTGAGAGAGACTCGGCAGCAGAGGTTCCCATGGTTTCCTGCATGAGCCAGGCAATCTTTGATATGACCAGCGGCATCACACCCAAGTAGTAAAGCACCGAGATAAAAGAACTGAAGAAGATGATGACCGTGAGGACCTGGGAGAGATTACGAGAGAAGTCAACGTCAATAGGGCAAGACTTCTCATTGCAACGATAGCTTTTTCAGCTTGGTTGCAAAACAAGTTACAGTAACTCTGCTGGGCAGTGAAATACACAACGATGTAGCACCTTTTATTATACGACTAGCTCCGCGAGCGGGCAAGATGAACAGAATCTCGCGCTGTGACTGGCTACCCGAGCGGGCAAGATGGAACTATCTTGCCCGCTCGGGATACGGGTTATGTCCCGCAAGGAACATTTATCATGTTATGGTGTTTTATCCCGTATAGTAAATCCTTTATTGACCAAGCTTGTTCGGTCAAATGGCTGGATGTTGGCCTCGTTCTTTTTTTGCGTGTTTATGGACCTCGACCGGCTTCGTCTCGGTCCATAAACACGCAAAAAAAGAACTTGGCCAATATCCAGCCATCTTGACCTCACGCTTGGTCAATAACCCATATATATAATATAAGGTCCTGCCCACACTACCCTGGAGTAATTTGAAAACGCAGCTTTATTTATACGGTTGGGCCTATCGTCCACACTAGTCCGTCACCAAAACGAAGCTTTTGGAAAACGCTGTTCAAACCGGCATTGGATTAGTTAACGTTCAGTTAACTAACCAAACGCCTGAAAATGCGGTTTCAGGGTGAACGGAAAACATTTTTATAATTGAGCTTTTTCGAAACGCTGCCGTCACAATAATCACGTGATTACCTTATACCCGAGTCCCTCAAACACAAATCCAAAACGGCCGGTCATTGTTGCTTTTTGCTCCAGCGTAGTATGAACACCATTTTCCTAGCGCTCTGCGAGACGAGTTGCGCAATCGTTTGTACAATATTAAACTAGACAAAATTTTGATCGATCGAAGGGTTGATAAAAGATAGGCAATTTTCTACTGCCAAGAATGGTTACTTATCAAGATTATATTTCATTATATTACGTCGCTATTAGTTCTTTATTGTACCTTAAATGCGATGTAGTGCTCCAGAAAACCTTCTCCAAACACAAATGCTGATCCAACATCCGTGTAGTCGAGAAACCTTGCTACTGTGTCTCCAACAAATTTAAAAGCTGCGAATCCTTGAGAGGTCCTGAGGATAACTAGAGCGAATACAAACTGCATACCCATTCCCCACAGGACGGGCCGCCACTTCACCTGAAATAACAAAAAACTCATCTTTTATTTGAAACGCTTAGAAAAGTCGCAGCTATTTTGGCGCTGTTTTAACTACAAGAGGCAGCCGTGTCCTTGCTAATCAGCAAGGAAACTAGTAAATAGTCCAATTAGTGTCTTACTGCACTTTTTATTCAATGGCATTCGAGACGAAAACTTCCTTAAACCAATCAGAGCCAAAGTAATATCTCTTCAGTAACTTTCAGCCAATCAAAAGTAAAGCCTTCAGTCAGGTGACTTTCCTCGTCTGTCTTACTGCACTTTTTATTCAATGGCATTCGAGACGGTAACTTCCTTTAACCAATCAGAGCCAAAGTAATATCTCTTCAGTAACTTTCAGCCAATAAAAAGTAAAGCCTTCAGTCAGGTGACTTTTCTCGAGCTTGTCACCCATTTCACACTTTTAGATGCAAGTCGTGATCGGTTGATGGAACGTCATTTACCTCGCGGGCTGTTATCTGTTCTCCTCTTGACGATGCGAGCGCCCCCGCCGTCTTGAAGAGCAACACAGACAAGACCCTGAAAACGAGCTTGCTTTTTTTTCTGAGAAAGCCGTTTGAATAAATACTCCTTAACTTACTTTTCTTCGATGCTTTGAGAACACCCAACTGATCCCCACATAAACCAGCATACCAAGTACAGATATAAATCTCCTTGGCTCCTTAGCCGTGTCGAGACCAAACCATAACGCGAGTAATGTCAGTACTACAAGCAACACAATCCTGTAGGAGACAGGAGTAAATTTACACTAACGCCATTAAAAAAGAAAATATGTCAAACGATAATTTTTTACTAATGGAGGAAGCCTACTTGGGAGGGAGTTGAATTCCTCTTTTGGAGTGTTTCTCGGCCTTAGTACTATTTCAAAGTTTGGTTTGATGTAGATCCCCAAATTATCTCTGACTATTTTTCCCACGGGTGAGCGCACTTCTAGACCACGGAAAAACAATTTTGCTAGCCTTGAACTTTCATACCCAATTTGATTCACTCTAACTGGAAGGTTTTTCATCGATAGATTTTCCTTGATACAAGAAGATACTCCTTTTTGTACCATGCTATGGAAAATGGAGCCAATCAGATCACAGAGAAGGCGTTGCGTATTCGACTGTATTACACTTGAACATTCCCTTCGCGCGCTGCATTGATGGTGCTAAATTGCGCTAACTACTGTGTTTTCTAACGGGACCAATCGATGAATTTTTATCGATTGCTGATTCCAATTGCTGATTCTAATTTTCATCAATTTTCATTGATTGCTGTCGGCAATCGAAATCAATTGATATCCGACTGTTTTCGATTAATATCAATTATCGGTTTACCGATTGATTACGCCTAGCGTATTGAGTCAAGTAGGCTTCTTGTTAGCCTCATAAGCGCAGCCATCATCACGCAACGCTCCCGGCCACCCTGCTTTTAGACACTAACTCAATAGCGCCGGCGAAAGAGGCTAGTAAATCAAGCAACCTACCATCTAAGGAACTTCCATTTCCTTCGCACCAGAGAGATAACAGGCAAGCAGCAAGAGAGGTAAATGGTCTCGCCGCAGTGGTCACGGACGAACATATATGTCACGCAAAACCAGAAAAGCAAGGAGAGGACGAAAAGACCCGTTACGTGACGGAACCCACTAATACTTATTGCTGAAACGATTAGAAAGAAAATAAAAACATAAGGCCGAAATAAACGACTAACGCATCATGATTACAGGGTAAGAAAAAAATCACTACTTTCCCTGATTTTACAATAAGTCAGGGACTGACACGCCCAAAAAACTCCGAGTCTGCGAAGGAGACAGCTTTGTTAAAATTAATTGACGTCTGTGCTACGGGGTGGTACCAGAAATCAAAATCCATTTACAGTATTTTAGGACCACTAGCCTGCCTTTTTGTTTACTTCTACCCTATTACTACACTTACCGACGATTGTGTAGATAAGAAGTGTAACTGCAATTAACACAACAACGATCTGAAAGGAGTAATCGATCCAGAGATTATGACAATTTCTTAACCACCGATTGTGGGTTCTTTCCGCCGAAGCTGCCCGCGGCCTCCCATTCTCGATTGCTTCCGTGATATCAATGCTGCTCGTCTTTGTGGAATAGGAAACAGGGACCTGGAATAAACAGATACACTGATGGTGAAATAGTCATATGTAATGCATATGTAATGCATTTATTACGTTCTGATTGGCTCAAAAGCGGTAACTTGTCAACATAAAAAGGTGGGTGTAAGCTTCTGCGGAAAACTAAAAAGTAGTATCTCTGCAGGGTGGGTCGCGGTCTTGGGACGTAGTTAAAGATAGCCTCCTCCAAGCCAAGTGGGCAGATCACTAAGCAGTCACCCTAAGATAAGAAAAGCGGCTTCTACTGCGCATGTTACGGTCGTGTATACACCCAATCTTGTCCCCAGAGCCCAAGACAAGGGTAACGTGGGCTCAGGGGACGAGATTGGTATACAGGCTGTGAAGAGTTTCCCAGCTGAGGTATAAGTTGAAGGAAACCCGCGAGGTAAACTAGCCGAGTGTGGACCAGAGTGGGCAGCTTTTTCTCCCTTTCGGGAACCTACTGACCGAGTACTAAAGATAAAACCCAAACACCACATCTAAACCTACTACAGCCCCAGACCATTTCCACTCCTCTCCGAGCCACACCGCTAACGACATGCAATTAATCCCCGTCGAAAAAATATTTTCCAACCGAGACTCTATCTGTAAGGCCAGGGAAGCTTTTTTAACTCAAAAAGGCAGAACAAGTTGATCCCGATGGTCTCAAAATCCGCGAAGAAACATATTAATTGTTTCCTTCTATTATACTATTTCATTATTTTAATTACATATCAGTGCTTATCTTTAATTTAGACTGCCGATTGAGCTACGTATTTCCGGTAATGCAAATACACTCCATGAACACCTCTTCCGATGTAAAATTCTCATTGTATACGTAGCCTAAGAAGGCTGGCTTGGCCAGCCGAAATATAGCACACCTTAAAAATAATCCTATGCCGTGTCAGTTTCTGCAATTATATTCATCACCTCCTATAAAACGTCCTCCGTTTTCTCTCATCAACCGCAAGTGGTTCCCCTACCCTTCCACCAACCACTTCGCAAAGAAGTCCATGTAAACCCTGCCAGACAGATGCGTGGCTTGAAGGAAATTTACCCATAAGACTTTTAAAATTAAATTAAATTTGCAATATGTATCCTTTATTTAACAATTATCGCATTGAAGCGATACAAAGCCTCCCTTTTCCCATTACCCCTTTTTTGCACGATGGCCTGAAGAGGGAAACGAAAAAAAAAGTCTTGAAGGCTACGGGCTTAGCCCCGCGTGGCCAAAAAGTAATTATCAAGCAAATGAAATGGCTTGCCTTGAGTTGGGTGGCCAAACAGTGAAAAACTTGAGTCGACTTGCGCGCAAATTTGATCTCATCCTTAGCCCTAGCCCCCGGGGTGGGAGATGACTGACGTTTCATATTAAAAGAGTTGACATGCCATACGTCAGGCGCGATTATCACTGATAACCGCACTTCTCCGGCGTCTGATCAATAAACCTTTGATCAATAATCCCCCGAGGCTCAGACAGACGCGATAGGTTGACAGAAATGAAAATGATATGATAAGTAACGTCTAGAGTTCTACATAAATTATCGCGGTGTATTAATATGAAATTATAACTTCATGAGAGAGGTTTTCAAAGCCATACTTAATATCGTGTGACTTGATGATTATCACTCAGGATATTTTGTCAGATATCAAGTGACTTTTATAAATACAGTGACAGTCAAGTGACAAGGTCCTGATGTCGTCCACTGTCATATTTGCATTATGCATTTATCATATTTCATATACGGAAAAGTTTTAAGAGAACGTTAAGGTGCGTTTGCACCCGACATCGAAGAAAGTTAATTTCAACTTAACTATAGCTCTGCCATCTCCTTGTTATCATTGATGTTTTCTAGAACTTACATATGCTGACTTTAAATGTTTAGTTTATAAATCGATTATCAAACCCGCTGATACCGTCAACAAACCCAGATAAGAATTAACACGATCTGCTGTTGCGTTTATCATAGTGGCGAATAGAAAAACGATCGTGAGATGTTATTGGTTATCTTCATACGGCAACTGAAGACCTAAATATTTATAACAACTACGATTATACTAACCTCTCCGTATCCAGGATCCATTGCAAATTATTTTATGTCCGAGTGTAGTGAAGCGCGCCGCATACACGTGTTGTGCCGCAGAGATAACTTTTTGTAGTATCACCGGCTTCGGAGTTGAAGATCTGTTCGAGAAAAACTTTTTCTTATGAAACCTCTATCTTCTTCTTTTAAAAGTTCATGCGATTTTCAGAGGTAAAGCGAGCAATCGACGGTACGTACTCTTAGTGTTGACCAGTTGATCGATTTTTAATGAGCATTTTAAATAGTTATGCAAATTATTTTGCAAACGATTGGGCAACTCGAACGACATGATTGGGTGGTTCAACGAGTGTGGATTTTAGACTGAGTAAAGCAAAACGTAGAGAAAAATATTTGTTTAATCAAACTCTTTCCTTTTCGCTGTCTGACGAGTGATAGCCTGTGACAACTCTTGAAGTTAGCTTGCTTTTATTAAGTCGCCACTTGCGGCGCGTTTAGATTACTAGCGCTAAAAGTCATGGATGCCAGTAATGAAATGGGACATATAATCAGTTGAGAGGCTGGATTTCAAACGAGAAAGGGAGAAAAGTGTGATTTTGGCCTTTATTTCGTCAGTTTTTAGGTTGATTGATGAAATAGATGAACAGTTGACAGTTTTTAGTCAGTCATTTTAGCATCCAGTTCAGACTTGAAGAGTAGAGAGAATTTACATAAAGTAACTGTACATGTAAGTTCTTATGATAAGATCTACATGCCCATATTCATGCCATATAATATTCCTCAATAAACAAAATACACACAAAAATAGTTTATTGAAAAAAAGGGATTTAATCCCATAGTTATCTCTGGATCAGCTTTAGGCTCGATTTTCCTTTTACCTTTGCTTGCTCTCCTTTAAGCTTGACTGATGAACGATTACTGAAATTTACAATTGCGGTTTTTAAGTCAATCGTGTCCGTATCAGACTCTCCACACGAATATTGTGCTTATAGCAGTAGTGACGCGCGCTTTAAATTGCTGGTTAAAGGATTTGCAGAAGGCTATTCAAATACGCTCATCTATTGTTTTTGTAAACAATGCAAGACGTAGGAAAATAACCTCTATGATAGATATGCTCACACTCTCCGAGTGAAACGTGAGAGGAAAAAACACACTCGAGTGTGTCTGGAAAAACTTCGAAAATTCTTGACATATTTGCAACGCCTAGGCTTCGGGTTCACAATGTTTTTCGTACTTCTCTCGTCTGTTACTTAGAAGTTACACAAGAACCTCCTCTGTTCGTTCCGTTTGTCCTGTGGTGTCGCACGGGATTGATGTTCCTATCCTAATTTTAGAGTCTACTATCCCATGATACATCACACGCTCAGAACATGTGCTCGAATTACAGTGATCACATAGCCATGTTGAATGGGATCTTGGTAAGTAACGCCATGTTATGTTCATATTGCATGTTGTTTACTTGTAGCCTTTATTTCAGTTAGTAATCAGTTTGTTTACTGAACATTTATGACCAGTAAAACAAGGGGTTTTGTGAATTCGCCGGGATAGAACTGTTCTAACGAATGAATATTGAGCAAAGTTGAAGTTGGTCGAGGACGCTAGTGAATGCTTTTGATTAAGAAAGCGAATGACAACATCGATTTACTTAACCTGGATACAGTACTAGCTGTAGTGGATTTTACCTCCCAAATAACTTTGTGTTTTTGTTATGGAACTCAAGCAGTTTCAAGGCCATTTTTGGTACCGTATTTTTAAAATAAGAAGAAGTGCTTGACCGAGTTGCTACAGAACTTAACACGTGTCTTTGTGGACCTTGTCTTTTATAGTTTGATTGGCCCTTCAGTAGTATTGCAAGGTTTTGCTGATGATGGCAATGTCAAAAAATAACAAAGATCACCAAATATTTAGCACTAAGCACTGTAGTGACTCTCAAAATAGTGCACCCCAGAAAAAACAGCTTGACCATCAAAATACTTCAATTCAAGTTTGCTCAATTCATCCAAACATTGACCACAAAAGGAGTAAAAATACAGATCTTAAGGGCTTTCCTTTTATCTGGGGGATTGTGCATTGCATTAGAAAACTGGGGTATTCAGTTTATATCTGTAGGTAACTTTAAATAATATTGGGACAGCTGAAGTTCCTATAACCCCAAAATATTTTTAGTCTAAGAAAATATTGATACACTTTGATCATACTTGCTTTTGGTTGAAAATGCAATTATTTATGAATTTTCGCGAAAAATTTCCATAGAGAAAACCATTATGGAGTTGAAGAACTAGTTGAAAGAATCTTGGTCTAGCGCTTTTTGTGACATAATTCAAGGATATCAACTGCGCAGTGTTGGCACAGTTATACTTGCTTGCCTTGAGTAGTTGTAACATTATTCTTGGCAAAAGAATTGGTATTAAACTGTGGGAGCTGTTCAAATTCTTGGCAGTGTACATCAAGTGGTACCTGGTCTAACAAGAATTGAAAACATCTCATGGTCAGTTTCTATTGATTGGTGCATCTGAAGTGAAGAATGAGTAAAATTGGCTTGTTTGGGTGACAGACTTTTGATAGGATTCAAGTTAATTTATCTTGATGATTCAAAATATTAACTTTGTTTGAATGTATTAAGTGATTCAGACTGGTGAATGGGACTGATTTGAATCAGAGTTTCAAATTTTCTCAGTCTGTTTGTGCTAAATAATCCCGACATAAGAAATTCATGAAAATTGTGATTTTAAACAAAAACAAATTTTTTGTGGTAGTTTGCTCCATACAATACCAAGATTGAAACCCGGTAAAGAACGTGTTTGTGGTTATAGGCTCTTTAATATCTGACTCACATTCACCTTGATGAACATTATAAAGACTCATGAAATGGATGATTAGTTCATTAACTCTCTTTCTGAGTGAATGTGATTAGAAAATAAGCGCATGACAGTTTCGTCATTCTAAACTCATCTGATTTATGCTTGTGCTTGTACTTGTGTGAACAGGTTCTGTTTGTTGATCTTGCATGGAAGTATCATTTCTAAACAAAGGTAAGCAAAAGAAAAAGTGTTGTAAATTAAAAGCTCTATCAACTACCCTCCTCTTGAGTTGTTTCATGAAAGTTGGTAATCCATTAATGGCTATGGTTCACAAGATTATCAATACATTGTATCTTTTACAGCATAATCTTAGCCCCCATCCACACTGCGTCAGAAGAATTTGAAACCCAAAGTTTCTCCCTGAAAACTCATTGCCGGCCTCTTTGGATTTGTGTTCAAGGAAAATGCAGCCAGGGAAATCGCATGAATATTGCGACCCCATGGTTTTCAAGCTTTGTTTCAAAACGTCATCCGTCTCTATGAAAATGAAAAGCTCGTATTTTCAAATTCCTCCAGTTTGAAGAGCATAAAGCTCAGTTTTTGATATGGGTTAGTGTGGATGGTAGGTCCAAACGCAGGAAGAAATCTACATTTTCAAATTTCTCTGGTGTAGTGCTGATGCCACCTCATACACCTGTTTTTTTATGTATTTAAATGTTTACATGTAAGCTGATTTTTGGTTTAAGTCAGTCTTCCTTACACTTACCTCATTCTTTTAATCCCACTTAACAAGGCCCCTCAGCTGTTTAAATATTCACTCAGTTTATGCACCTGACAAGTATGAAAAACTTTCTTTGTAGTGATTAGCTGTGATGAAAGTGCAGGGGTCCTGAAACCAGCTACATATGTGAGCTGGCTGACATTCTGATGCAGTCTTTGCACTTGTTGTAGAAGATGTGTTCAGTTTGCTGGGAATGCTGCATTTGCTGAGCTGATTATCAAACACTCCTGGAATCTAATCTCAAGCAAAAATCAAGAACCTTTTTCAAGGGGTCATTAACATTTTTGGCAGCAGGGCAACTGGTTTTAACTTGCAGGGAAAACTATTTGAACTGATTTTCTAATATAAGAAAACTCTCCTCTAGATGGTCAAACCAGACAGGCAATATCATTTTCACAACTGGTCAATGTGTCTGGTGCCTGACCCTTAAAATGAAACCGCTGTGTGTTTAGTAAATGTAAATGGAAACTGGTTAATCCTTACATACTACAGAATTAGCAACTGTAAAAACTTAGTTCTTCTACGCTTATTATTTTGTGTCAACTCATGAACATCACATGGCCAGATCATAAAGATGCAATGTTACATATATATAGTAATTATGTTGTTTTAATTTGCTTTT
>Ga0126337_10002098_pt1 | contig 12500 bp, 5 predicted proteins | sample DipCmetagenome_FD_92527 | JGI IMG/M metagenome (GOLD analysis project Ga0126337, IMG submission 92527) | Coral microbial communities from La Bocana,Puerto Morelos, Mexico - Diploria C A metagenome | ecosystem: Host-associated > Invertebrates > Cnidaria > Coral | place: La Bocana,Puerto Morelos... | reverse complement strand
CCAGAACGCGTTAAGAAAGGACAAATTCGGACAAATACTGCAATTTTTACTCAAGACACATCATTTACTCTGTTGCAAATATGCAAAGAAAACTTCGTTTTTCACCTTCCGTTCTCCTTTAAAGAAGTCGTGGGAGTGATCAAACGCTTATCAAAATAATGTTCCTTGTGTAAACATTACACATGAAAGCTCAACAAATCTCAATAATTGTAAAATGATTTTTTCCGATGCTGTAAAATCAAACCATGCTTTAAAGAGACAAGAGGTTACCATTATTATTCGGATTACATGAGACATACCTCTAACACATAAATACATTGATAATGAACTCTGGAGGGCTGGCGTAGGCCGGAGCAAGGTAATTGGTAATGGTCGTTTATTCGTTTGGTCACTGCAACACAGACCTATCATCGCTTTTACGATTCGAAAGCAGAGAGCCACAGTACATCATGTTGAACAAATTACAAATTAACTGTTGCTAGGCCTTCTCCTTCTTAAACCAATTTGAAACAAAAATTCCTCTTGTCTTCCCTGTGGCAGATGAGCTACATCAATAAAGTCTGATTTTCTTCCGTTAGCTTGTTTTATGATAGAAGTGTCTTCTTCGTAAAGCGTATGAGATCCTTCCTTCTTGCCCTCCCACTGGCGAGCGTTAAAAATATCAAATGATTTTATTACATGTTGACAGATGTCATCAAGATTCACTTCTACAGGATCATCTTTTTCCGCTTCCTGCTTCTCATGAAAGTTGTTACTCAAATCGTTAGCCTCTGATTCAATTTTGTCCTGTGCAGCATCTTGATATGGTGCTTCCACGCCCCTGATTTGTGTTATTTTACTTTTCTTCTGTGTTATTAGCCTTGCAAGCTCTTCTTCTTGCTTCACTAGTCTAGCCTTAAGAGTCGTTATCTTACTCTCTCGATAGGTCATACGTGATGAAATTTGAACGCCAACGTTAATTCTTCTACCATTCCAATGTTCTTTTCTTTTATGTTCGTTCTCGGCGCTGTTGTTCGTTTCTTCTTTCCTCCAATTGCTGTTATTGTTTAGCTTATTTAACCTTTGTTCACCATTTCCGTGATAGGTGTATTCCTGTTGGTCATTTAAGGCTCTGCAGTGAGTTTTGTCTTGGTCAACTGTGTTCAGATATTTATTGGCATCTTGTTTCTGGTTTTTTGCTGGACATCTACTCTTACATTTCCTTATATTGCCAAAGACACCCTTACGTTTGCTCTGGTTACTTTGCTTTCTTCGTCTTCCACATGTGTCCTCCCTGGGTTGATCAAACTCACTCTGGTCGCCTGCGTTAACGTCTCTTCCACAAAGACCGTCATCACCTGGTCTTGCTATGTTATCGTCATTGCATGACGTTGTTTCTTCTTCTTCGTCGATTGTAAGGTCTATGAAGTCACCCGATACCAAATAAGGCTTCATCTGCGAATTGTAAGTGCATGTGTTGGCATCTTGAAGTAAGCTTTTTGAAGGCTCTTTGGCAGACGTGTCAATTTTCCTTATAAATGTTTTCTTATCCTCACAGAAGAGCCCACCTTGGGTGTTGCTCTTAAGCCCAGGTTCTTGTGCGTTTGACGTTCTGGAATTCAAGCTATAGACTTCCACAATTTTAGGAAGGTGGAGGTCCTCTGGTCTCTCAGTTAAAATGCTGTTATATGTCCACTCTCCGTTTTGCTTGCCACCTTCCTTTAGACTAGGCAGCGTATTCACTGTTACTTTCACAGGAGTATTCTGGGGAATCATTTGACCGTCATAGCAGACAGGAAACTGGCTACGTAATTTGAAGTCTTTATCGATGATCTGTTGATATCGTTTGGCTACCTCGTGCCATACAGGATCATCGCTTGAGTACCTATAACAAGAAATGGAGATCAGTGCTAAAAATGATTAGTTAACAGGAGCCGTGGCGCCTAGTGGCGCTACTGCATCGCACTCCGGAATGTCCTGGGCAAATCCTTGTGTTGACAACAGTGAGATGAAAAGCACTTGTAAGTCTTACCCACAGATCAAGCTCTTTAATAGCATAAACTTATTTAACATCAAGCCCGCCAACTTTGACATACGCTTGATATGTTTCTTCGTTTAACACAGGTTTACTTTTCCTTAGAATTTTGCAAAAAGAATTCGTTGTTGCGTTCTTGGGACAAAGGTAACTTAGTAACCAGGCCTTACGTCTGCGACGATAACAAAGTAGTTTCAAGGCTCTTCGCCTCAAGTAGGTTGGAACGCCTGGACGTTAACATTTTTTCACGAACGAAATGGCGTGTTTTCGTCTCTGTTTTAGAAGAAAAAATACTTTAAAATAATCAATCTCTTTGAACGCTTGCCCTCGCATCATACGAATGTACTCAACGAACTAACCGTTCGTTGAGGCGCGAATTAGTGCACAAATCCTTGTTTGAGAACCCCAACGGACTACTAGGGACTGTGTAGTCGTGTGTGATTGGTCTCTTGATAAAGCAATTGTATAATTGGCGATAAATGGCTCTCACTGGGTAAGGAAATCTCCCGCAATCTATAACCGGAAATGATCCGCGAGAATCAAAAATGCAAAGAAATGTGGAATGCTGCTTTTGAAGTGGTGAAATCCTACTTCGAAGTGACCGATCTCCTTCCTGATCATTCTTCCAAGGGAAAAGTGTTTTTATCTACCCACTGGCTTTGGAAAATCCTTGATATTTCAATGCCTTCCGATCATCGCGGACATGGTAAATAACAAACCCCAAGGTACAAATGCCCGGTTCAAGCGTCGTTGTCATCTCGTGCGCCGTTGCGATCGATGATTGAGGACCAAGTTCGGTACTGTAAAGTCTACAACCAAGTCGGGTATTCCAGCTTTTTCCATAACGAAATCCGGAAATCATTCAGCAGGTTTTAAATTGAAACTACAGTTTTAGTGTTTGGTTCGCCTGAATGGTTTGTTGTGTTAAATTAAACAAACTCCTACGGTTCATGGCATTTGCAGGCGTTTCCGTTTTCATATCGGTATGCTTTGTTATCATTAGGACTATCAAGCCATTTGACCGTTTCGCATACATTGTGGCTCTGGCATGGTTTATGTTATTTGTCTATAAATAATTTTTCGCAGTCGTTTGCAGGCTCCACAGGAGTATTGGTAATAACCAATTAGAACTGAGAAAGAATTCGACTGTGACTTCTGGCGTTTTCTTCGTCGGGGGTTAGAACAAGGATTTTGCGCTACTTCAATAACACCAGTAAACCGCGGTAGGTTATTTCGAAGTTTGTTCCTGTGGCTTCCGGCGTATGCGGGCTAGTTCAAACGAGTGAAGGTAATTAGGTGTAACACTTGCGGTTCATTTGTGTCTCGGTGTAAGGGTTAATTAAGGTCACGAAAAGGTTAGCTAATACCTGTGAACATCGGCTGCTGCAGGGTTGGTATGGATATTTGATAATCAACAAAATGCCCCTTGAGGGAGTAAGCGATATTCCCGAATTGTCTTCGAATTAGCCTGCGTAGGAAGCGTTTCCGTGGGGCTGGGGAGCAAAGAACCCTTTTTACAGTACTTCCGATGGATGGCCGAGGAAAACTATTTTATTTCAAGATTTGTGCGACAACAGCTAATGGCACTTTACTGTACTGAGTGCGGCTTGTTTATCGCAGGTCACAGGCCACAGGCTGGGAATAGAGATAGGAATTCGGCATTCCTTGAAGCAGCATCCAATATCTTACTATAATCACGCAGAATTGGTTTATTATCCGAGAGACTAGGTTTTATCAAAAACTCGACATGCGTGCTGAATACGATGAAATTATAGAAAACAATGGCAAAATCACTCGTGCATGAAATGTGACCTCGGCGGGCGGTGAACCGCCATCAATATATTCATCGAAGTTTGAAATCTTCCATACTTAATGAAGCAGTAAAAGGAAACAGTTAACCAATATTTTTGTCTTTAACTTTATACCCAAGAGATCATGGCTAAAAAAACACCTGAAAATCGCATGCCAAACAATATTTTCAACGGTTTGCGGAGTGCAGATACTCACGTGGTTATTTAAAATCGCTGTCAGTTCACCAAGTCCGTTTGCAAAAGAGCGAGCGCCACTTTGTCTTATCTTCCCAGCGAGTTTAAAACGCGACAAAAATTATAAGAAACGTTTCTACGAAGTTAAAGGAAGGATGTAAGACTGATTACGATACCGCAAGCTGCGAAGGCTGTTCGTTTAGCTATTATTATTAAGTGAAATTAAAGGTCGATATCAATTCGTCGTGGTCATTCTCATTTTCAAACCTTGGCAGATACAGGAATCTGGCTTATTCCAAGGCTAGTCATAAAATTAGTCATTGAAGACCGTTGACTACCATATACAATTCATGGCACCATGTTTGACATATTCATTTGACCTTTATCTACGTGTGTTCCACTGTGTTCTAAGCTATCAAGTCAAGAATGCGGAATGAAATGTTCCGGACCAGTGCTAATTTTTACTTTTCTCTGCTTCGAGTCCTAAATCAAAGCATTCGTATTTATTATTTAACCCATTAGTTGGGATCATACAACAACGCAACAGACTTTCGTCAGGACCAATTGAGTGACAAACGGGGCGCCAAGCCATGTGCTGTCGGATGACCTTGAGCGCGCGATGGCGTTAAACTAAAAGCTATTCAAAAGTAAAAAATTCGCTATACATACTGACACACTACACCAACCTGTTGATTGTCGATCCAGAATCATCAGACGAAACCTGATCAATACGAGCAGTAGGCCTATAAGTGTTCATGGAAGGCTTATTTGTACCTCGGTCGTTATTCATCTCGCCATTGTGAACCCGCGTGGGAACATCGAAACAGTCGACGGCCCAAGATGACACATTGCGAAGGTTGTGCTTCAGTTTATCGCCGATAAAAATTTCTAATTTTTGACTTTGGAGCATTCAGTTGCAACTACTGACCGCGGTATCACCTGGGCTTGCCGAAGATGATATTCGTTGACGTAGTAGCCGTCAGACCGACCGTAGTGTCACTCGTGGTGAGTACAATGTGAATTTTAATTGAAATATGACCAAGTTTCTTCTCATCGAAGCGTTGCGAACTTTGAACTGTTACTTAATATCGCTACTGACGTTGACACGGTTGGGTGGTTATGTTGGGTACAGACATGACATCTGGAAAATTGATGCTCCAGGAAGGAAACTTCTGACCTCGTGGTAATCATAGCTAATCCATGGTAATGTTCTGTTATTTACATAAAGAGAATCTCACGAGGGATTCATGTGTGATGCAAATTTCACCCCTTGTCGTGCATTTTACATATTAGATATATTAAGTATCCTGTGTCACAGTATTTACTACATACTAATGCTCTTTTTTTCGGGCGAGAAAAGTTGCTGACCACTTCCTGTGGCCTGAATACTTGTGACGGCACATCAAGTTCATCGGCCAAAAAGAGAAAGTCGTCAATGAATGCAATCATGAGTGTTTCTTTTGCAGGAGCGGGATAAATAACAACTGTAAAAAACAACCGTGGAGATGTCGAGAAAAAATCCTTCCGTGATTAGTATTCTTGGTTTTCTTGATCCACTTGTGATAACAGTATACATAGATATGTAAAGCATAGGCACGCAAGGCGTGTAAGGGTTATCAGGTGAATTAACAGTCTTAAGAAGTACACGCTTTAAAGTAGGTAAGTCTAGGTCAATACTTTTCGATGTGTTACCAAGCCTCTTTCTATCAGGGTTTTGACCAGTAGCTTTGTCTATTAGAAATAAAATGTAACTGCTCACAGCAATGGAGTCAGCAACAGTAGAGAGATTGAGTATGTAAAGAATATTACTCGGCAGTGGGAAGATAAAAACTTTACTTTCGAGTGATGGAAACAACATTTTACGAACGAAAGCAGAAAGTGAGTTAAACTAAATATTTTTTCACAAGAGAAAGAAGACTTCACGTCTTTGAGCCACCGTGTAATTGTTTTTCGTTACATGAACACGAACATACCGTTCGTCATTTTCACTGACTGTTTGCACAAACTTAACAACGATGAAATAGCGGTAAGTGACGTCATCCATATCCTCGCTTGTATATGATAGGATATGAAAAATACGTCACGCGGGTCCCGGAAATTGTTTCGTATATTGTTTCGAGTGGTGTATTCTCCAGTAAAATACTCGGGTATATAATAACAAAGATATGTTCCTCCTTTGGAGGAGGGTTTGGCGTCCCCAAGAATTGGAAAACACGCTGGAAAAAAGAAACAAAACCCTGGCTCCTTCCCTACAAACACCAAAAATACGCCGCATACTATTTGAATGTTTTAATTCGTAACTGGGCCTATGGAGTGAGCCTGTGTGGAGTACATGTCAATTCCGATACTGCAATATTCCGTCGAGTGAAGTGGTTTTTAAATTTTCTCGTTCAACTTAGTGGGCCACAATGTGAAACTATACTAGGTCATGAGTAATTGTTTTTTGAACCCAATAAAGTTTGCATCGCAACAAGCCTTTAGAGACTTTTAACCTCACGGTTAGATCATTGCCCTTGACTTTGATAGTTGGAGAAGGACTTAAACCCTCGCCAGGTAGCGGGAGGAAGAAACATTGGGTCTGCAGTTTAGTTGATTGGCAATTAAAACTGAGTACAAAATAGCATGCAACACGAGCAAACTGACAAAACAGCAACAGTCGGCAGTCGATAAGCAGGAAACAGAACTGATATTACACACTGGCTGTCTTTACAAACCACTGTATATATACATAGGTCCACTTGAAAGTAGAGAACAATTCACCGCCCTTTCTTTCCTTTCCTGGGCAGGAATACATGTTAAAGTCCAGCAGCAGTCCACATGACCGTGCTTTGGAAAACTCGGGGTTGTCCGACGCCAACGCAATCATGTTGGATTAAAGCGCCACTGAAGTTCGGACAGTTGTTATATTTCAATACTTTTTCTACAGGGCTAATAGCAAAATCAAAACATTGCACGTGTTCCTTTCAGCCCTCGCTATCAATTTAAATTTTAAAACACATGAAAATATACTTGTCTTAATGGTGTGCAATATAAGTGTAAAAACTAGGATGGATTTGAGCTCAATTTTCATTGTATTCTAAACAAGCCAAGCTGTGACAAAAACTGCTCTTTACTAGAAATATCCTGTGGTGCCAATCTTATCTTGTTGTTGATGCCAGCAAAAACACGTTTATCAATTCCACCAACGACATATGTCATTCTTTGGAGGTGATCATAATCTGTTCCCCTTCCTGTTTGATACAACTCGGTATCGAGTATTCTGAATGATTCTATTTCTTTCTGAAATGTGTCTACAAGATCCTCCATTTTGCCAATGTCAAAATCGTCGTCGTTTTCTTCATTTTGGGCCCAGAAAGTGACGTCTATCGGGCGGCTGAAATCAAAAATTGTTTCGTATTTGAAGAGCGCACTGCTATCCTTTCCCAGATTGTCCTCAACAAGTTTAGCATGGGACGCGCAATTTTCCTCTTTTACATCTTCAAAATCTTTTCTTTGCCTAAGATTCTGAAGTTCTTGTTCCTGTTTCGCAAGTTTTGCTTTGAGATCAAGGATTTTACTTTGCCGAATATTATTACCATGAAGAGAAGAAACAAAAGTGTCTTTCAGGTTTTCGCTGTCTATCGTACCTGCACCTTTAAGTTCCGTTTGGCGAGCGTTAGCGATGTTGGCGTTTTCCTCATCGTCTTGTTTTGATTGATTGCTGCCGTTTTGAATCCTTTCCTGACTCTGCTTTTCGCTGCTGTTTCCTTTTTCGTCGGCGCTGAAATCGTCGCTCTTACTAGCTGCCTTTTTGAGAGAACTGCTGCATTCAAACTGCAAACTTTTTTCTATCTTGGTACTATCCCTTGTGGGTTCGTCTTCAGGTTCATGTTGATTATTTGCTTTGACGGTATTTGTATTGTCCATAAGGTGTCTCTTTTTGTTCCTCCTGAGGCCAAATATGGCTCTACGTTTTCTCTTTCTCCGTTTGCTTTGGGCCTTAACGTCAGAATGTATCTGCTCCGACAAATCTTGCTTGTTCACAATGATCATAGCCTTTCTATCGCACATCTGTTCCCCCTTTGTAGAGTCTTGAAATTCACAGCCACCGTGCATTTCAATGGCGTGCGGGTTTCCTTCCGCCAAAGTGCCAATCGTAGTCACATTCTGACTGGCTTCAATATCAATGTAATCAAGTATATCAGCACGCTGATTTATTTGGAAATTGTCATTTTGCGTAAATTTCTTATAATCGTAATTAACAAGATTTCGTTTCTCCTGAAGGTTTTCAGCCCCTCTGGCGAAGGAGTGACCATGAATCGCACTCTGTTTGGGTGCAACTTTTGTTAACGATCGTCTACCAACAGGCTGTGCAATTAATCCGTCTGTTGTTAACCGAACTGTAACATTGTCTTGAAAATATTTAGCAGGCAGTGAGGGATTTAAGCTGAAAACGTCAACGATTCTCGGAAAGGTTCCGGGTTCATTTTCCTTTTGTCTTGCAGGGACATTCAAGTAATCTTCCTTTTGATAAACCACAGGTAAAGAAGAGGGCGACAGAGTGTGGTTATTTCCAAACTGAGTATTTTCCACCCGGGTTGGTATGTTACAGTCAGTTTGGAAAGTTTTGATTGGATTTACCGGCTGACTGGGGTATCGAAGTTTGATGTCCTTTTCGATTATCTGGTGATATCTTTTGGCGACCTCTAGCCACAGTTGATCATTACTTGTCCTGCATCAGATCAAATTACAAAAAGTTCATCAGTTCATTGCAATCATATCGAACAGATAAAACGAGGGGTTACATGTAAGAAGAAATATTCACACCCTCACACCAAATAAGCAGCAGGGAAAACTGCTCTGAGTATTTCTTAATACCCTAAAGCTTTTTTCGAAAATAAACGAGTTAAACTTCGCCAAAAAATAATGCCAATGAGGAAACCCTGAGAGCAAAGGCATAGAGTTTGTAAACATTCGCATCGTCTGTTGACGTTTTGAAATATTGTATGGAAATGCATACATTGGCAAAGAACCTCCGACCGAGTGACTGATATTGGTTTGGGGCGAATCCATCCGGCTTAGACACATTTCTGTTAAATCAATAAGTTAAGTATTTTCACAACTGAGGTACTGAGTGTTGTTCATAAAAATTTAGTACCTTTGAGATGTCTGACGTTGTTAATGACTTATGAACTTCTAAACAACGCGACCACATTCGACAAGGACTGACCAAACCCGGCAAAGCAAACTAAACAATGTTCCTCTTTCATACAGACTGACAGAAACCAGGGTCACGACCTGATGAAGTTTTCATGTAAATCTCCTGAGTGGAACGAAACCACAAAATGCAAACTTCGCTGTGATCGGTCATGCGAAATAACATGAGAAAGCGTCAACGTACCTTTATGGGACCTTTAGGACTTATTTCTCTTTTTAGATAATTGCATAAAAAGTTAAGCTGTTCTTTACTATCTACCGAATTTTGTGATTTAAAGTCAGGGACCGTATTGATGTTCTTCAGTTATATTTAATTGTGGCGTCATGCAGCAATGCATGACGCAGGAATAGATTCAACAATAACAATATCGAAAGTGAACGGTATATTGCAAGCTTTCAGTTCATATAGATTAATTATGAAAGAGTGCATCTCAGCCGCGGCACAACCTAGGCTCGTGTTTGACATATATTTTTTTTGTTTTTCAGGAATCGTTATATATTGACCTTGGATGACATATTTTTTATGTCAAAGCAACGTTCTGAGATGATTCTATCATATCAGTCGTCGTTCCTTATTCAAACCAATCGTTCACACAGTGCCATCATGTGACATATATTTCTTTTATCTTCTTCATTAGCTGCAAACTATTCTTGGTAACCTTCTTATACGAAGCTATTTCAACTGTCAGCACACAAAATGCCCGCTGAATTTCATTCTAAGATCTTCTCGCCAACCCTAATCTGTTGACGTTATTCTCTACTTGATCATCGCTGTAGTTCGATTCTCTTACCTGTTAACTGTTAACCCAGAACCAAAGGAAGACTGCTGCTGAATCATGGTGCTTGGAGAAAAGCTGTTGCAAGAAAATTCGGCCCATTGAGACGGCGGGTTCATGCTAGTCACGATGTTTATCTCGTGACAGCGGCGTCTGTCATGGTTTCGAGAAATTACGCAACAAAGCAACTTTGATGCCAAACCTACAGCCTATTTTGAGCAAATATGAACTTTGATCCTTGTGCAGTTGAACTAACTCTTGTCCGAACAGACAATCACGAGACGGGGGTTTCCTCCGAAGTTTCCTGTAATGAGTACACAATACATATCATGTAAACTGTGTGGTCGGAGTCCGTGAAAAACGTATCTGACTGCTACTAACTGAGGCAAGCGAGTCACGTGCACGGGTTTGGAGATAAAGGGTCTCAATAAGCTCGTAGATTTTACGGTGAACGGTTAATATTTTGGCTTCTTTACAGCTAATGGTTAATTTATTTTCCTTAAGGTTATCAGAAGTTTTAGAAGTAAATTTTAAAAAGTTAAAAATCAACTCTAATCGCTTAAAATGGTATTATTATAAGAATTGTAGACTAATATAGCTTACAAGCCGAAGACACAAACGAGTCCTACCAATAAATCTTGAGACATTCACTTTCGTGGCTAAAATGTTTTTACGGTTAACATTTTTTACAGCAAACGCTTAAAATTGCCCAACTTTTACGCCAAGTAGCTAATGTTAACGGTTAACGGTTACTGAACCCCATTCGGACTGTCATAAAACAAGTGTGTCATCTGCAGAAGCCGTGCAGGATCATCAAACGCCAGACGACTTAGACAATGACTATAGAACAAAGTCTGAAAAAAAACACATGTGGTTCCAAACACTTGACCAGAGAAAAGAGAATTTTACGGTTGTGCGCCTCAATAAGAGTTTTTATCTATTGGTATCCCAAAACAAAGCCATTACCTGAATAGTAATGTATGATTGGGTTGATACAAAGCGTGAATCCCTTTTGGACGCCACCCCCCATTCTTTTTGGGCCTACTTAACCCTTCTAAAATCTGTCTGTACCCCATTCTAAATCCCAATTTTTCGTCCATTAAATATGGCCACTATTGTTTTATTGCCAAGTGCATTCTCAGTGATCTGTTTCATGAAAAGTCATGAGAAGTCTTGAACCAAACTTTTTCTCATAGTTAGTGTAATTACGAAAGTGATGCAAAAGTTTTCAGAGCCAGTCGCTTAGCCGTTTTAGAGTTCAGTGCAAAACTAAACCAAATCAGTGTGATTGATGCATAAGCTTATAGGAGGCCCGGTTACCTCGTCGTTAGTTCGCTCAGGTCCAGCTTCGTGCGCCTCTTTCCATGCAGGTTTATAAATTTGATAAGTACCGGTGAATTTAATTCTGGATGCAAACTCGTTCCCAGGGCCTTTTCGCTGAGTTGGGGTCGGGGTGGAAAAAGTCCCTGGGATCGGCTGGTCACATGATCTCAGAACACCCAAATATCCTGGGTGGACTAGATTAACCGGGACTTTCAAGGTGGCGGTCTCTTCGAGTGAACCATAGTTTTTAGTAAGTGTTTCGTCAAGTAGGAGTTCCTTTAAATAGCGGTAATTTTCCATCTTTAAATTTAAAACCTGTTCAAATTAAGTGTTTTCATTATATGCTGGAAGATATAAATATTATGCGGCGAGGGTTTCGGTTTCTCTTCCGCTAAGAATTATTTCAAATTTCGATGTTATTTCATTTTTTATACAATTACTTCACTTTTGTTCATCATCATAGTGGTCAACTCTGACATGCCTTCTTAATATATACAGAACAAATGCTGGAAAAATCAGATGCCCCGAGCGGGATTCGAACCCACGACACCCCGATCTCATGAAAGGTGCTCTAACCACTGAGCTACCGAGGCAACCACAATGGAGTGAGTCGAATATTAGCTGCAAAGGAAACATCGATTACCAGACATTTGCTCCCAGGCCTCTCGGTCCGATGAGCATGCGTCTCGACGACCAACAGAAGTGATTCCCAGTCCGAGAGGCCTGGGAGCAAATGTCTGGTAATCGATGTTTCCTTTGCAGCTAATATTCGACTCACTCCATTGTGGTTGCCTCGGTAGCTCAGTGGTAGGAGCACCTTTCATGAGATCGGGGTGGCGTGGGCTCGAATCCCGCTTGGGGCATCTGATTTTTTCCAGCATTTGTTCTGTTTAACAAATCGGATATTGCCGTGCGTCTGTTCAATAATAGATCACAGATGACGTCAAAATGTGGTACATGTAAGAACAAAAAAGTGGGCAACATGGAATCTATTTGTTTTATACAATAAAGAAACAAACTACTACAGCTTTTTTATTTCAAAACTTTGCCCACTTCGGCGAACACGAAAAAAGCCATTTGACTTAATCTGTTGTCAAAATGAAAATGAAGCAATCTCATTGGTTGCTATGCGTAGCAAAAGAATTGTGATTGGTCCAGGAAAATCACGCCACCGTCAACTTGACTTGAACGGCTTCCCGTGAAATG
>Ga0126337_10002097_pt1 | contig 12503 bp, 9 predicted proteins | sample DipCmetagenome_FD_92527 | JGI IMG/M metagenome (GOLD analysis project Ga0126337, IMG submission 92527) | Coral microbial communities from La Bocana,Puerto Morelos, Mexico - Diploria C A metagenome | ecosystem: Host-associated > Invertebrates > Cnidaria > Coral | place: La Bocana,Puerto Morelos... | reverse complement strand
TTTTATAGATTCCATGAAATGACTGTCGCATTGGAAAATCAAGAATCCTTGATGCGTACGATTAATTTTTTTCTTTGTTAGTGGTCTGAAAACATGTCTGTGATTTGATTTCGGAAGGAGTGAAAGTCGAGATCGGTAAGAGATGAAATGTAACTGCGGGTGATCTTATCAAATTCTCTGTAAATGAAAGTACATTATAAACCCGGCTAACGACGAAACATGCTGTACTGTAATTGTTTGAATTTAGTTTTAAGGCTACTTTTGGTTGTTTATCAGCCTGCATGGCCACTCCTGCATTCACGAATAACAATTACATAGAGTTAACCATACTTATGTTACAAAAAGAATCACAATACCTTCTGAAGTAAATTTATTTCGCGCCCAAAAGTTGATATCAAAATTTTTATTGATTGAACTTATCCCATACATGTAATACCTCGAGATGAATCAACGATCTCTCCACAATTGTTCTTTATCATTTCATTCTGTAATGTCTACAAAGTCTTACACAATTAGGGTAAATCCTTGATGCGTTAAGTTCTTTGTAAACAGTCTAAAACCCATCAATATGATTTACAAATTTGAAGCCCATTTATTTGTCGCCAGAAGCAAAATGACTCCGTTGGTCACTAAGAGAAGAACGCGCTCAAAGTTTCTTACATAATGGATTAAGCATTTACAAGTCAAAAATAGTGCGGGTGTAGGTTGGATCTCAAGGGGGAGGGGGTGTTATGGCTGTTCTATTTTGTAAAAAGTTACCTGAGTTAGTTGTAGGAAATAACATAAGAGAGATAAATCAGCCTATGATGATAATACAGGCAAAGCTTTCAACAAGTAGTCATACCAATCGAGTTGTGCTGTACTATAAGATATCTTTCATTCATGTTAAAACTAGTTGATATTTTTAATTAGTATTGTAAACAGTCGCCAGATCGTTTCAAAATGTTTTCATACTTTTAAACAATTGAATTTTTCATGAACATCGCCATTGAAATATTTAAACTTTCTGGCCATCTATTTCCCGTTAACGTTCTTTTGCTTGGCTGCCAAATCAAAGTAGGAATTAGTAAGATTGTCCCTTCGTTAATATTGGAAATTGACTGAGCAATCTTCATAAAATTAAGCAAAGACAGGCGAGACTCCTTGTTTCTCCCTTGTACTGTCTCGCGAATATTCTGGGCTTTCTCTTGAGTGGAAAGAAGCCTAACTCCGTATCTTAGAAAGGTCAGGGAAATCAATCGTGGAAAGTGAAGTCAACTGGAAACAGCTGACAGATTTCCAACTTTTAATTAAGCTGACCGATAATTCTTTTGTGTTAAGTGCATCTTAAGAAAGTCTGCATTTAAATTGTTTTATGAAGCTCCATGCTTTTTATTCCTCACAAGGTGAGGTGTTAAATCATCTTGCAGAACCTAAAGGTAAGCAAAGCCCTATTTGTGCTCTTTCGTGATGTTAGTCAACTGTCAGGTAGGAGAATACCATAAAATCCCACATTATACCCCTGTTTTGTACTTTTCAATACCAATTCTCTTCTGAGATGCAAAGAAATATGCGTGTTTTGTTGGATGGACCCTGTTCTGGCTCGCTGCGGATACCCTAAGAGAAGCAGGCTTCAAACGAGCAAGTGAATTAAAAAACTGACTTTTCGCTAATTATTTCGCGTTACAGACAATCCTTTTAATTGCAAAAACAAAAAAAATTTCCATCTTTAAGGAAAGCTCGTTGCATTTAGCTCGTTTATCGAGAAAAGTCGAAAAAGCTCAAACAGCTTGAGGTATTCTCATTATGGAAATTCTATATACACTTAACGTTTCATTGATCAGTTCTCAAGCGGACGCCGCTGTAAATAGTACCGGCAAATATGGTGATTATTGGTAGTACGATTGAGTGTGGCCCCAGTAATTTACTACAGGGAATATTACCGAGTTACTAGCAAACGGTAACAAGTTCTGCAACGGAAAAGTTGCGAACTCCCCGTTGGCAGATCTTGAAGGCGGTTAGCGAAATGATGCGGCACATTGATTTTGACTAATGCAATGAGTACAACGATGTTAAAATGCAGTTGTTCCTCTTAGATACAATGTAAACTCGTCTACGGTTCTGGTGGATTAGGCCGCTGTAAATATCTCTATCACTGTGAACAAGAACACAAAAAAGGAAAGTAAATTCAAGAAATGACTTTGCACCTATATTTCCTGTTCACGTCCCTTTGGCGTGGGAGGATTTTTCTTCAAATGCGAAATCTGTTCTAGTAAACTTGAAATCGTGGACAGCTGTTGACAAATTCAAGTTCTTGTTTTGTATCTTTCTTTCTTTTTGACGTATTGACTGATTTCTCTCGTCCTCTGATCAGAACACGTGTGTGTTTCCGCGCACTCGAGACAAACTGATTCAAAATCAGTTTTCAGACCCTCGTCTGTGTCAAGAGTAACATATAAACGAAAGCGCAAACGAAAGTAAGTTATTCGGAGATCGAGTTTAAAAATGGTTATCAGTGGAAACAGTGGAAAACCTGGCCTGAAATGACCAAGAAAAGTGATTCTCATTTTTATGAAGCTGTCATTCTCCGTAGCTGGTATATAGAGGAGATTTGTTCAGTAATGTTTATAAAACAGGGAAACGATAAGCGTCAATCGTCGCTTCTCCATTGAACCGCGTGATCCACGAACGTCGTCGGCTCTCATTGCCTGTTTTCCTCAGGCTTACACCATAATTGCAGACCGAGTTAACAAATGATTATTACTGGCGAGAATAACAGTAAAAAGCGCAGAAGAATGTGTAAGAAGCGGAGTCATAGGAATGCGTTTTGCATAACGATCGAGACACCTGAACAGTGGTTAATTCACTGCAGCAGATTTTTTCAATTGGAAACAAGAATTTTCAAGAAAACAACGAACGGCATATTAATGACTTCAAACGTCAGACAGTAGTTTGTTTGCATGAATGCACCATAAGGAAGAGTGTATTTGAAAATTTGCCTCGAGCTTCAAGCTGCATATTTCACACAAGGCGCCGCGTAAGTGTCTTGCAAAACATGACGGTAGGCGACTCGCGATGTGGCACAGTGTAATTATGTTTTTCAGGATCGGAACTTTTATCCGGTGCTATGAACTCTTGGCACACGTATTAATTTTTTTATTGCTGTCGCTCCGCTCAGCCCCATCTTAGGGGTTACGTTTGTCAGTTGCTTACCATTGTATCACGGACGGAATGTTAAAGGAAAGTCAAAATGTGTGTTGAGTTTCTGCTGATGTATTTTCTGTTTAAGTTCCTTCAACTAGCAGATGTAAAGGTTTTTCTTTAATTACACGCGAACTGATCTGGTCATATGTGTTCGTGCAGTTGTCATAACATGATTCAAAGGACAAGAAACGTTTCAAGTCATTTTTTAAAATTGTTTGCGTTAAAAGTATTATGGTCGTGCGCGCAAGACGTGGTGGGTCTTTAATTAGAGTAATTGATGTTATTTTATAGGGCTTGGGGATCGGGTTTCGTATCCCTTTCTCTGTTTTAGATTGGCAATCGAATTTTGATCTTTGAAAGACTAGGAATTGACTTCTACTTTATCAATCTGTCAGGCGATAATTCTCGTTTTTCCATTGAAAGCAGTGCCCCACGAATATTTCGGGCTCTTTTTTAATTGAGTACAAACTCTGAAAAGATATAGTGGGAATTTAAAGAGGGTCAACGAAAACATTCGTGGTCGGGCGCGCAAGAATCCATGGTCGCATTTCAGGTCGGGCGCGCAATCTGACAAAAAGAGCACCATCTCAAGATAAATTCGTTGTAATGTTGTCGGAAGATCTCAAACTACTGAAAGATACTCATTACGGACATGTTTTTTACCTCTGTTTTGTTTGTTACGCAGTCACGAGCTGATCATGAGGTGAATAAGGAAACTATGGGTTGAATCAATTTACAGTTGAGCGTAAGATTACCGAGTTGTCATGTAGTAGCAAGATCAGTTCTCTTGAGAGAAATGCTATTCGTGTTTTGTTTCCCATATGCATCAAGTGGGACCTAATAAAGACAGGATTATACGGATCCACTTAAGAGGCGGGCGACGATTCTAAGCATTAGATTATCATCATCCTGTTTGTGGTCAGGTGAAGAAGTTTGCCTCGAGCTTACTGAGTTCTCCGCCTTTCGTTTATTCCATATATATCTATTCCATACATACAAGACTATTTCGCTTACAGCTAACAAAAGCTTTATGTTATTTTTGCGCCCTTTATGTGTTGCCTTGCTAATCAGTAAAATGCAGACCTACCCTTGTTCGTGTTTCATACTAGAGGAAAAAAAAATTTCAATCAGTCCTAAAAAAAACTTTGGTATGCCAAGAATTTCCTAGGATCACCAGAAAACGGGGATATTGGGTTGGTTTTATGGATTGGGTGACTTCTTTTATGCTATATAAGGTAGATCTCCAATGGTTTTACACCTATTTTGCGGTGCTTATGCATTATTAGACCTAAGACTTCATTATTTAACTTATTTTTAAGGCTATTTTTGGTTGTTTATCAGCCTGCATGGCTACTCGTGCGTTCACGAATAACAATTAGGCAGAATTAAACATAATTATCTTACCAAAAGAATCGCAATGCCTTTAAAGTAATTTTATTTCGTGTCCAAAAGTTGACATCCAAATTTTAATTAATTGAACATTACTTGAACATACATATACTACCTAGAGATGGATCAACAATCAGTCCAGAAAGCTCTACAAAGTTGTTCTTTACCATTTCATTTTGTAATGTGAAAATCCTACCACAATTACGGAAAATTCCGTGATGCGTAAAGTTCTTTGTAAACAGTCTGAAACCCATCAATATGATTTTTAAATTTGAAGCCCACTTACTTGTCGCCAGAAGCAAAATGACTCCCTTGGTCACTGAGAGAAGAACGTACTGAAAGTTTCTTACATAATGAATTAAGCATTTAACAAGCCAAAAATTGCGCGAGTGTAGGTTGGATCTCAAGGGGAAGGGGTGTTATGGTTGTTCTCTTTTGTAATAAGTTACCTGAATTAGTTGTGGGAAATATCATAATACCATTGTTAAATTACATAATTGCAGACCGAGTCAGACAAATGTCACTACTGGCGAGAATAACGTTAAAAGCGCAGAAGAATGTGTAAGAAGCGCAGTCATAGGAATGCGTTTTACATAATGTTCGAGCCACATGAACAGTGGTTAATTCACTGAAGGAGATTTTTTAATTGAAAACAAGAATTGAAAACAACGACCGGCACATTAATGACTTCAAACGTAAGACATTAGTTCGTTTGCATGAATGTACCGTAAGAAAGAGTGTATTTGAAAATTTGCCTCGATCTTCAGGCTGTTTAATTCACACAACGCGTCGCGTAAGTATCTTGTAAAACATGCTGACTCGCGATGCGGCACGGTGTAATAATATTTTTCAGGAACTTATATCTGGTGCTATGAACTCTTAGCACACGTATGAATTTTTTGATTGCTGTCGCTCCGCTGAGCCTAAAGCTCATTTTCCCGTCCTAGGGGTTAGGTTGTTTTACTTGCTTGCTACAAATATTTCTTCCATTGTATAGACGGAATGACAAGATCAGTGTTGAGTTTCTACTCATGTATTTTCTGTTCAAGTTCCTTCAGCTAGCAGATATAAGATGTACTCCACAAAACTCTACAAAGTTGTTCTTTGCCATTTCATTTTGTAATGAGAAATTCCTACCACAATTACGGAAAATTCCGTGATGCGCAAAATTTTTTTGTAAACAGTCAAGGCACATCAATATGATTTACAAATTTGAAGTCCATTTCTTAGTCGCCAGAAGCGAAATCACTCGGTTGGACACTAAGTTTGAGAAAATAATTTAAGCTTCTTACATAATGGATTAAGTACTTAACAAGCCAAAATTATCGGGGGTGTAGGCTGCATCTCGAGGGGGAGGTGGTACTATGGTTGTCCTGTTTTGTGAAATTACTGCAGTTAGTTGTAGGAAAAATCTGTTTTCATAAGGGAGATGAATGACCCTGTCGTGATGATAATACAGGCAAAGCTTTCAACAAGTAGTCATACCAATCGAGTTGTGCTTTACTATAAGACATCTTTCATTTATGGTTACTACGTTTATATTTGTAATTAGTTTCGTACTCTAGACAGTCGTTGCTATGTAAGAAAACTTAAGCCATTGCCTTCAATCAGAGTCACCGACTTAAGGTAAATACGGCCAGATCGTTTCAAAATGTTTTTAACAAGTGCTAAAAGGTCTTATATCATGCAATTTTTCATGGTACGTACCACCTTAAAGCGGTGTGCATTTATAGACAAATAATTCTACCATTGTCTAAGACAAGCACTTGAAATATTATGGCCATCTATTCGCCGTTCACGTTCTTTTGATTGATGCCAAAACAAACCAGGAATTAGATTCTCCCTTCGTGGAGTGCTGGTCCCTGGTTTCAGTATTCGAAAATGATTGAGGAATCTTCATAAAATTAAAGAAAGACAGGCGAGACTCCTTGTTTCTCCATTGTACTGTCTCACCAATATTCTGGGCTCTCTCTTGAGTGAAAAGAAGCCTAACTCCGTATCTTGGAAAGGTCAGGGAAATCAATCATGGAAAGTGAAGTCAACTGGAAACAGCTGACAGATTTCCAACTTTTAATTAAGCTGGCCGATAATTCTTTTGTGTTAAGTGCATCTTAAGAAAGTCTGCATTTAAATTGAATTATGAAGCTCCATGTTTTCATTCGTCACACGGTGAGGTGTTAAATCATCTTGCAGAACCTAAAGGTAAGCAAAACCTAATTGTGCTCTTTCGTGATGTTAGTCAAAGTCAGGTGGGAGAATACCATAAAATCCCAAAATATACCTCTGTCTTGTACTTTTCACTACCCATTCTCTGCTGGGAGGCAAAGAAATATGCGTGTTTTGTGGATTGCACCCTGTTCTGGCTCGCTGCGGATACCCTAAGAGAAGCAGGTTTCAAACGAGCAAGTGACTTTTCGCTAATTATTTTGCGTTACAGACAATATTTTAATTGCAAAAATATTTCAATCTTAAGGAAAGCTCGTTGTATTTTGCTCGTTTATCGAGAAGTCGAAAGACCTTGAACAACTTGAAGTATTGTCATTGTGAAAATTCTATCCACTTAACGTTTCATTGATCAGTTCTCAAGCGGACGCTTATATAAATGATAGCGACTAATCTGGTGATTATTGTAGTACGATTGAGTGTGGGACTAAAATTTTACTACAGGGAATATTTCTGAATTACTAGCAAACAGTAACAAGCTCTGCACTGGAAAAGTCGCGAACTCCCCGTTTGCATATCTTGAACTGAAGGCAGTTAAACGATGCGGTACATTAATTTTGACTAATGCAACGAGTTTACAGTACACCGTTGTTAAAATGCAGTTGTTCCTCTCAGGTACAATGTAAACTCGTTTACGCCTCTTGTGGATTAGGTCGCTGCAAAGATATCTATCGCTGTGAACAAGAAACACAGAAAAGGAATGACTTTTGCTCTTATTTTTTCTGTTCACGTCCCCTTGCATTTGACGTGGGAGGATTTTTCTTCAAATGCGAAACCTGTTCTAGTAAACTCATGGTGGACAGCTGTTGACAAAATCCTTTTCTTGTTGTGTTTCTATCTTTGCCTTTGATGTATTGATTGATTTCTCACATCTCCTGATCAGAACTGGTGTGTCCCGCGCACTCTGACTGATTCAACACTTAAATATTCAAACCAGCTGTTTTCAGACCCTTGTCTTTGTCAAGACTGAGTAACATATAAACAGAAGCGCAAACGAAAGTAATGTTATTCTGTGATCGAGTTTAATGGTTATCAGTAGAGAACCTGGCCTGTAATGACCAAGAAAAGTGATTCTCATTTTATTAAGCTGTCAATCTCCGCAGCTGGTATATAGAGGAGATTTGTTCAGTAATGTTTATAAAACAGGGAAACGATAGGCGTCAATCGTCGCTTCTCCATTGAACCGTGTGATCCACGAACGTTGTCGGTTCTCATACCCTGTTTTCCTCAGCTTTATATCATTGTTAATTAAATTACATAATTGCAGACCGAGTTAACAAATGATCATTACTGGCGAGAATAAAAGTAAAAAGGGCAGAAAAATGTGTAAGAAGCGAAGTCATAGGAATGCGTTTTGCATAATGATCGAGCCACATGAACAGTGGTTAATTCACTGCAGGAGAAAACAAGAATTTTCAAGAAAACAACGACCAGCACATTAATGACAGTAGTTCGTTTGCATGAATGCACCGTAAGAGAGAGTGTATTTGAAAATTCGTCTCGAGCTTTAAGCTGTATATTTCACTCAAGTATCTTGCAAACCACGGGTAAGCGACTCGTGATGCGGCACAGTGTATTTGTGTTTTCAGGAACTTATATCCGGTGCTATGAACTCTTAGCACACGTATTTATTTTTTTATTGCGGTCGCTCCGCTCAGCCCCGTCTTAGGGGTTACGTTTTTTAGTTGCTTGCTACAAATATATCTTCCATTGTATAGACGGAATGTTAAAAGGAAAGTCAAAATCTGTGTTGGGTTTCTGCTCAAGTTCCTTCAGCTGGCAGATGTAAAGGTTTTTCTTTAATTAAACGCAAACGTCTGGTCATATGTGTCCGTGCAGTCGTCAAAAGATTATTCAAAGCACAAGAAACGTTTCAAGTCATTTTTTTAAAATTGTTTGCGTGAAACGTATCGTGGTCGGGCGCGCATGACATGGTAGGTCTTTAATTAGAGTAATTGATGTTATTTTATAGGGCTGGGGATCGGGTTTCGTATCTCTTTCTCTGTTTTAGATTGGTAATTGAATTTTGATCTTTGAAAGCCTAGAAATTGAATTCTACTTTATCAATCTGGCAAGCGATTAATTCTCGTTTTTCCATTGAAAGCGGTGCCCCACGAATATTCCGGCCTCTTTTTTAATTGAGTAAAAACTGTGAAAGACATAGTGGAAATTTCGAGAGGGTCAACGAAAACATTCCCGGTCGGGCGCGCAACAATCCATGGTCGCATATCATGGTCGGGCGCGCAATATGACAAAAAGAGCACCATCTCAAAATAAATTCATTGTAATGTGGTGGGAAGATCTCAAACAACGTGAAGGATTCTCATTACGGACATGTGTTTGGCTTCTGTTTTGTTCACGGTTACGCAGTGGAGCTGAGGTGAATATTAAGGAAATTATGGTCGAGATTACGATTAGCAAGTTGTCATGTAGTAGCATGATCAGTTCTGTTGAGAGAAATGCTATTCGTGTTTTGTTTCCCATGTGCATAGAAGTAGGACCTAATATATAAAGACAGGTCGTTACCAATTCACTTAAGAGACGGGCGACGATTATTATGTATTAGATTTTCATTATCCTGTTTGTGGCCAGGTGAAGTAGTTTGCTTCGGGCTTACTGACTTCTCCGCCGGTCGTTTATTCCACATATGTATTGTATGTATTCCATACATACAAGACTATTTCGCTTACAGCCAACACAAGCTTTATGCGATTTTGCGCCCTTTATGTGTTGCCTGGCCAATAAAATGCAGACCTACACTTGTTCGTGTTTCATTCAAGCGAGAAAGCAATTTTTCAATCAGACTTTGGTATGGCAAGAATTAATTAAGATCAACAGAAAACAGGGATATTGTGTTGGTTATATGGATTGAGTGACTTCCTTTATGCTATATAAGTTACATCTCGAATCAAAACACATTCCCATATAGAGTGTAAGGAGACATATAACAATAAAAGCTATTTTGCGGGGCCTATGCATTATATATCAGAGCTGGTTGGTTTCTTTAATTAAGGAATGAACATAACAAATCAGCCCATTTTCAAAGTTAGGAAATAACTATTTTGATTGCTTTCTTGTTTTAGTTTTTTGCGACCTGAAGATGAGGCTCTGGCTATTTGTCATCGCTTGTGTTCCAGTGTCATTCTCAGGTTAGATTTTTATTCGGGTATAGGTTTGTTTGTTTGTTTTTTGTTTTTTAATTAAGAATGGCATTAGCATATTTCACCCTAACCTATTCAGACCGGGCGTTCCTTTTTGCCCTCTGGTTTTTTTTTTCCCACTTGTGACGTCATACGCCGGACAGACATTACCATTGCGAAGCCCGCCGCCATCTTTGATCCGCTATCCAAGATTTATGCTATAATATAAACTTTACAAACACCTACTTAAACTACTCTAAAATAATCATAACACGAAAAAAAATGTCCATAATGTTCGCTCTATAAAATGTTTCTCATAACAAGGCTAAAAAAGTTAAAAAGTTAAAAATTGCAAAATTAAAAGGTCAAAACCAAACGTTTTCGGCTGTTTGCCATCATCATCATCTGATGATGGCAAACAACCGAAAACGTTTGGTTTTGACCTTTTAATTTTACAATTTTTAACTTTTTTAGCCTTGTTATGAGAAACGAAAAAAAATATTTTTGCACTGTTAACAGGAAAATGAAAAATTAAAATGGGTGTGCCGAAAAACCGTTGCCGAGTGGAAGTTTGGGAGAACTCAAAAAAGCTGTGGAAACACTCGCCTGCGGCTCGTGTTCCCACAGTATTTCTCGTTCTGCCAAACTTCCACTCGTGTTTCTATAACTCGATAGCAACACGGTACCTGTTTTCTATTTCTTAAATAATACTCATGGAAGGTTTCTTTACTTTTTTTTTTATTGATATCCTGCAAAGTTCTAGTGTTGTACTGTTATTAATTACTATTGCCACAAGGGCGATGGGTAATCGATCGATTGAGAAATCTTACATATTTGCAGTTCGGCCTTGCGGTTACACTCCTTGGAGTTGCTGGTCTGACTGTGACGCTTCTTGTGGAGATAGAGTTCAATCTCGTGAAAGAAGCTGTACCAATCCTCCTCCTTCAATACCCGGGTATGACTGCAGCGGACTTGGTCCCTCGATAGAAGTACGTCAATGCTACGGACCAATAGATCAAATAGGTATGTGGATATCGATTTTTCTACGATGACCAGAAAAACCGCAAGATAAATAACTATATTTAAAACTAAAGACCTTGTCATACATAGACCACAAGGAATTACTCAATAAGTGGGGCCCTCAATCGAGTTTTTTGCCTATTTCATCTTACATTTATAATTTTTGCTGCAAGATTCAATTTTGAATTTGACTGAATGCTAAGCTCCTCAGAAATTAGCAATAAAACTAATACATGAATGAACGAATGAATCAACTGATGAACAAGTGTCTAGATAATCAGATTATTCGAACCTGGACGTCATTTATATTAGCAATTGTTATTTGTTTGGTTGTCTTTTTGTTTTTTCTTTTGGTTTTTGCCTATATCTAGAACTTCTCATTCATGAACATTGTATTTCTTCAAGATCTGGATGGGGGATACAACAACTGGGGAATGTGGTCTGAGTGCAGCAAGGATTGTGGAGGAGGGATACAACATCGCACAAGGTGGTGTGTGGATCCTCACCCTCGAGGAAAGGGAAAAGAATGCTCAAAACAGGAAGAACTTGGACCAGCTGTAAAAAGTCGATCATGCAATGAGCATCAATGTAGTGAAGGTACAAAACATTCGCAAACAAACAACTCTCCTCTTTAAAGCGCATGATGTGTTATTATCGGTAGGTTAACTACTATTTTTCAGGCTTCCTACAATTTGAAATAAGTTTTGTACTTAGCCGAGTAAAGAAACAAAAAAGTGCCACTACTTAGACCCTTCAAACAGCTAAAAATTATGATTTGAAGTAGTCCTGAAATAATATTGGCTTGATAGCATTGTACTTAACTGTGGCTAAGTAGTTTCACTTGAGCCATTTGTGTTTTCCTTAGAACCGACTGAGGAATTAACGACGGAAGAATCGACCGAGGCACCAACCACAGAAGAAGAATCGACCGAGACAACAGCCACAGAAGAATCGTCTGGGACACCAACAACGGCAGAATCGCCTGAGACACCGACCATAGCAGAAGAATCGTCCGGTGAAGAAACAACAGAAGAATCGTCCGGGACACCAACTACAGAAGAATCGTCTGAGACACCAACCATAACAGAGGAAACGTCCGGGACACCAACAACGGAAGAATCGTTTGAAACACCAACCATAGCCGAAGAATCGTCCGGTGAAGAAACAACAGAAGAATCGTCTGGGACACCGACAACGGAAGAATCGACCGAAGCATCAACCATAGAAGAAAAATCGACCGAGACAACAGTCACGGAAGAATCGTCCGGGACACAAGCAACAGAAGAATCGTCTGAGTCACCGACCATAGTAGAAGAATCGTCCGGTGAAGAAGCAACAGAAGAATCGTCTGGGACACCAACAACGCAAGAATCGTCTGAGGAACCGACCATAGTAGAAGGATCGTCCGGTGAACAAACAACAGAAGAATCTTCCGGGACACCAACAACGGAAGAATCGTCTGAGGCACCGACCATAGCAGAAGAATCGTCCGGTGAAGAAGCAACAGAAGAATCGTCCGGGACACCAACAACGGAAGAATCGTCTGAG
>Ga0126337_10002096_pt1 | contig 12503 bp, 8 predicted proteins | sample DipCmetagenome_FD_92527 | JGI IMG/M metagenome (GOLD analysis project Ga0126337, IMG submission 92527) | Coral microbial communities from La Bocana,Puerto Morelos, Mexico - Diploria C A metagenome | ecosystem: Host-associated > Invertebrates > Cnidaria > Coral | place: La Bocana,Puerto Morelos... | reverse complement strand
TGAAGGCTTCCTTGTCCACTCTCTTGTCTAGTGTCATTACATGTGTTTACAATAATTGTCTGAATAATAATTGTAGTGAAAAATTTCAAAAATTTAACTTTATTTATTTGTTTTTGTTTATTCAGACAACAAAACAGAAATTATTGCAGGAGTTTCTTGTGGTCTGGGTTTCCTTGCTCTTCTCCTTGTAATTAATCTAATCAGGTATTGAGTACATTGTAAGTTTTCTGTTGCTTACTTAAAATGTAGCAGGACATGCAGTAGCCTGTGGTTACTGGCAAATCATCTGTGTTTGGAAATAAAACAGACATTTGAATTCTTACTGTTAACTGTTAAAGTGCCTTACTTTCTTGATGGATCCATATTTGGCTTAACCACATTCTATAGAATCCCTTCAAGTATGTGCAGTAATCATCAGCTTGCTGTGGCAGGATGAACAACCATGTCTCATTTTAATTAATGACTTGCATAACAATCCTCTAGTTCCTAATGATTAGAGAAACTGACTCCTAATTCACAGCTTGGACCTTTGATGTATTCTTTGAGTCACACTAAAGTCAGGATAAGAGTTGTTATTTTCTGGCATTGAATTACCCCACCCCTGTGTATGTGTTGTAGGTGAAAATGAAGTTCAGGTAAAAATGATTTTAACCTAGTTTGATTCTCAATTTCCTTGTCTTCTAACCCTAATTATACATGGTCTATGAATAAATAGGGTTAAGGAGCCCTAATTATTCATGGTCAACGAATAGTTAGAGTTAAGAGACAAAGGAATTTCATTTTATCCTGGATTTTATTTTGACTTACAACATATTGTATAACAAGAAACTTCAAGTGGCTTTTGGGATATTCCACAGTAAATCACTCAAAAGCATTGCATACTACTAGACAGTTTATCTATGTGCGTACTGTTAATGTGTGCTGGTGTATTGTTGTCTGTCAGTCCCAGAGGTCCTGTTGGTGCTGGGTGCTGTTGATAAAAACAGTAGAATGAATACAGAATGAAACAACTTCATGTATTTGGTGCTATGAACAGGGAGAAGCTTACACTGGTTGCAAAATTATTTAGCACATAGCTGAAAATGTTTGTTTGTACAACAGTTGCAACATTTGTTTTTTTCATTGGTTAATTAATTGGTGTCAGTGAGTCAGAAACGTGCAATAGGTATTGCAGTTATAATCAGCTCACACATCCTGTAACTTCTGTTTTTGCTTTTTTCTAGGCAGTACAGGTTGGAAAGAGAACTGAAAAATAGATTGTGGAAAATTGACTACAATCTGTTGGGCTTTGAACGTAGAACTTCCAACACATCTTTAGCAAGTGCTATTGTAAGTAAATAAATCAAAACATGATTATTTGACTTCAAAATATATCCAATCCATAGGTTTTACGTTCACTGAATTTTTTGCTGCCCTGTCCATCTTCATCAGAGTGTAAAATAGATGCTTGTTATAATGTAGCGTACGTTTCAAAAGCTGGAACATGTGTGCAGAGTTTAAATTGACAACAAAGGAGTATAAGTATGTACAAAGACTTTTTTATTCACTGCATTTGCGTTCATCGTTGAGTGCCACAACTAAAAACATGCCATTAACAAAAGCTTAAGTGGTGTACATGGACATAACTGTCAGTGATGACCTGACATGTTAAATATACATGTTTTTCTACTGTTCAAATATGACTGTGACATTTCATTTATTATTCACTCGTGGATTTATCAGGAGTGTGGTGGCCTGCTAGCTTAATTGTGATTGGTCGCAGTTTTCTTTGCTGGTGAAGTCAAGAGCTTTATAGCGAGGTCATGTTCAGCAATTAAAATTGATTTCTCTATCACTTACATGTATCTTTGTATTGTAGAAAGAAACAAATGAAGAGTCCTTTCCACTCATGAGGGAAGAAAGCAGCGATGGAAAAATCACAACTGTGGGTAATTACAAGGTAGTGTGGACTGGAAATTGACAGCTTGTTTACATTAGATATATATGTGGGTTATCGACCTAGCTAGTGTGAAGGCACGGTGGCTGGATATTGCATTTTATGGGCCAACAGGTAGTCGCAGTCCAAAACTTGTAAGAAAAGATCAACACCAGTATCCAGTTATCTTGATATCTCTATATGATGTGACATACAGGTTATCATTTTTCTACAGGACACAACAGGCAGTCTAGATTGTCCCATCTTGCATGCTTGGGTATCCAATTGCAATGCAAGATTGAGTTTATCTACATTTAGCACACTCTCAGAGCTAGCCAGCCTAGCCATAATGATGATTATCATAATGAAATACTAAAACCATTTGATGTAAGCACAAATTTAAAACTATCCAAAGAAGGCTTGCATATCACCATAAGAATAAATTATGTCAATTCATTAATTTATTTAATTAATTAACTAATTATGTTATGCAGTTTAAGGCTATTTTTGTGGCTGTTGATAGCAGAAATTGATAGAAAGTAGACTTTGTGGCTAAATTTGCACTTGGGGAAAGAAATGCAAAATTGATAAAGTAGAACCATGGTTAAATATTGCACATAGACATACTTCAGTTGAAGTTTGCATTCATTGATTGGCCTTTTTTTATTGTTCAATTTCCTTCCAAGTGGCCCTGTTCAAGTCAGGCCGTTCATGGTCATATTCTGTGATTTGTTAGTATGTTTTGAAGTGATAATAATGTTGTAGTTGTGCTAATTATCTTCATTATCTTTACGTTATTGTATTGTTGGTGTCCGTGTGCACTAGATAATCAGGGGCTCAATCAACAAATCTCTCCTTAGCTATAATGCATGCATCTTCAGAAATGGTTATAGACCTTTGTATTTAAATAATGCATACAAGACATGTTAAATCTAAAAAGCTTCCACGAATCTGTTTCCAGACTATGCGTAATTAAAAATAAGTGTTTCATGCACTAACTAAAACGTTTTGGTCGATTATTGTAAATTCTGTTTGTTTGGTTTTGGAATTGTAAATGAGATGGTAGTGTATTTAACCAAATAGGAAGTTGACTCATTTCTTATCTTGCAGGGAAACATGGTAACAGTAGCGAAACTTCCTAAAGGACGTATAGATCTGACAAGAAAAGTTCTTTTAGAGCTGAAACAGGTATATATTATGTCTCATTTGCTGTTACTAAACGGAGACATTTTGCAAGTGATATTTTTGAGTTAATAGCAGTGTATTTGCCAGGAAGACTTGAACAAGTTTTATTTCTCTTTTTGAAGATGTAGGTTTTGGTTTATATAAATTCCCTTTGTTGGAAGTACTATTTTAGTCAAAAGAAAAGCATGCTTATGTGACTGTCATTTTTACACTGCTGGTTAAAAACGTAGTGTTGCCCAAAACAGCTACAAATAAGACGGGTTGAAATTCTTGTTTAAAGTGGCGGTTTGCTTAGCAATCACTTGTTGTAGTCTTGACTCATTTGAAATGATTATGTATGTACAAGAAGTCTTAATGCAGAAATGATATAACAAGCATTTTAGGGTTTAGTTGTACTGACTTTCTGTTTACTTTTTGGTTTTTAGATGCGAGATATTAGACATGATAATTTGAATCAGTTCATTGGTGCTTGTGTAGAACCAGAAATTTGTATCGTTATGCAGTATTGCTCCAGAGGAAGTCTACAGGTAATGAATTCACATACTCCTGCTTATGCTCTCTTGATAGTGTGTGAATGAAATTAGCTGGATTATAAAGTAAGCGTAATAGAAATGGTAAACTTTGTGGATAAAGATCTTGGAACTATTTTTACTAAACATTCCCACTGTGTTCAGAGGGCCATGTGGCTGCAATACTTTGTACGAATTACGGGCCTATCATGACAGCAATACCAGACAAAGTCAAGATAACACACTGATAATACCTAGATTATGGAGTAATCTCGATCAGAAGAGCAATCATATTATTTAGTTCATTCCAATGGCAATTTTTTATTTTCTTCAGGATATTTTAGAAAATGAGGACGTAAAGTTGGATCACATGTTTATAGCTTCACTTGTGGCCGACATAGTAAAGGTATGTTTGATGAATGGAAAACTTCAGGGAATCTTTGAGATATATACGGCTGGACTTCGCAAACAGGGTTTTCGTTAATTTATGGAGTAGAGTGATAGTTTCATGAAGTAAAAGGCTGACACCGATTCGAGTGCTTAATGGACAAGTCTCTTGGGAGGTCCTTGGACGGGAGTACTTCCCAAGAAAATATTGAAATCGGCAGGTTCTGAAATGATGTTTTATGCATTTTTCTTTAGGATACTTGGTAAAAATAATCAATTTTGGAAAAGGTGAAAACGTCAAGAATGTTATGGGATTACAAAGACTTCTTTTCATCTTTATCCTACCACACTTGACCCCATGCTCCATTTCTAGCTACCGCCTTGTCAGACTGTCCTGAGGCAAACACAGTCGAGAGGTTCAATCACGTTCTAAAAAAATTGTGTTTTCACGAAGTTATTCTTTATAACTTACACAGGTATTTTTTCGCGAAGAATATACGCTCAGAAATCGAAGTGGCCAGTTTTTTATAGCCGGCAGCCGGGACTTACCCTAAGCTAATGCTGTTAGTCATGGCAGATGACATAAGCATGTTCGTGAAATCCAGCCTTGAAGCACCACATCAACTTTGAACTCATGACATAATTATAGTTTGATCTCGAAATTATGCAGGATGATGCATGGCATTGATGGTATTCATTATACATAATTTACGCATGTTTTTGGATTTCACGTGTCATTAATTAATATGCCATCTGTTTTTTGCAGGGTTTGGCATACTTGCACAGCACAGATGTAAAATCTCATGGCAATCTCAAATCATCCAATTGTCTAGTGGACAGTCGCTGGGTGCTAAAAATAACGGACTTTGGGCTCCCGTCATTTAGAACTAAATTGAAGAAGAATCGAGAAGACTATGCTTACTATCGAGGTCAGTTGTCCAGCGTATTGTCAACTTACCAGTAATTTATTATTTTTTATTTTTTTTTATCAACTCTTGTAGAACTGATTAGAAATTGTGCGTTTTTCCTTTTTCCACCTTTTGTCCTTGTATAATAGATTTACTCTGGGTGGCGCCAGAACTTTTACGGATTCCCAATCGCCCCCAGAGGGGGACACAGAAAGGTGATGTTTATAGCTTTGCTATAATTTTACAAGAGTTTCACACAAGAGAAGGACCTTTCAGCTCAAACTTCATGGAACCAAAAGGTTGGTTTGCTTTCCGGTCGAATTAAGTGATATTTTTGTAACCAGTGTTTTTTTTCTGCCTGTCAGTCTGACTAAAATTAAATTATATGTAGGTCCATGAAAATCTTTTTAATCTGAATTTGACCGTTAGTATTCTTCTCCTGTTTCTTGACATTTCTTTTTCGGGAAAGTTTTATCATCATTTTTTGTGGATGAATACGTACGAGTCATAATAGGCTAATTCATATTTGAAGGCAAGTTCTTTTCACGATAGTTTGACCTATGTTTTGTATCCCCTCTGTCGATTGTTGTTTGTGCGGTAGCGATGTCGATTTTTCAAGTCGAACGTCTTTTTTTCTGCTTTAGACATTATAAACAGAGTGAAAGATGGTGAGTTCCCGCCATTTCGTCCAACGGTTACACAACTGATCACTGGTGTTGAGGAGATCCGGGAACTTATGAAACAGTGCTGGGTGGAGAACCCGGATGAGAGACCAGACTTTCACGAGATAAAGAAAATCATGCACAAAGTTCTCGTCAACAACGGCATGTAAGTGACCAGCTGTGTTACATTTTAATTCGTCAAATATTTTGTATCAGCCAGCTTTCTGAGTTTAGGCAAACGAAGCAAAATATTTACGACCACGCGGACGCTTTCATTTTGTTTTCACATGTTCACACTAATGCGTTTTGATCTGAAAATCCGTATTTTTTTTATGCGTTTTCGCCCATTATCCACACTAAAACGACCGAAAACGCTGATGGAAGCGAAAGTATATGACGCTTTGTCGTTACCGTTTTCAAAAACCTCTACGTAAAACCGTTTTTATGAGCGTTTTCGGTAGTTTTAGTGTGGATGATGGGCGAAAACGGAGAACAAATTATCCGTTTCCAAACGAAGAGACATAGTGTGGTCGGGGAGAACCGAGCAAATCTGCAATTTCACTCACAGAACGTGGCCGCTGTCACGGGCAGGACTGCTGTGGGGAGCAGCCTTGATTTCTTGCAGCATCACTTGTTCTTTTTTGTTTTTCACTCAACAGGAAAACAAACATCTTTGACAACATAGTGTACATGATGGAAAAGTACGCGGATAACTTGGAGGAGCTGATTATGGAGAGAACCGGGCAGCTGATCGAAGAGAAGAAGAAAACCGATGCACTTTTGGAAAGGATGCTGCCGGGGTAAGTTGGTGTTTATTGTAATGTCCTGCCATCGCGTGCTGTACGATACGGTGATGCGATGAGGTTGTACATTGTATGTCCTACCATATATGGCTATAAAAGTCACGTGTTAGATTCACCTGATTATTTTTTGTTATAATAGTCATCTTAATAATTGACGTGATGTTGAAGCTACTGAGATAAAGAGAGAGTCAGTCAGTCAGAATACTATGTCGGAGGATGCGTGTTACGAAAATCACCCTGTCTCAGACTACGTTTTCTCGTCTGTTGAACATCGTTCCTCGTTTTTCAGTCTGCTTTATAAACACGGCTTTCTGTCTATGTTAATCGTTGTTTGTTTTCGCACGTATTGCAGACCTGTTGCCGAGCAGCTCAAAAAGGGTCAAACAGTAGAGGCGGAGAGTTTCCATGAGGTGTCAATCTACTTCAGTGACATTGTAGGATTCACCAGCCTCTCATCAGGAAGCACGCCTATGCAGGTATGGATCATTATACCAAATCGTCTTTCTGTTGACCAAACATTTTATGTAATCAGTTTTGGAGAATTTGGTGATTTAATCTGCCCTAGCAAGTTTAACAGGCCGGCGCTTTTCTTTGGTTTTAGGCAAGAAGTTAAAATTTATTGTGAATCCTTTATTCTTTAAGTGGACGTAATGAAAGGTGACTGCACAAGACTTGTTCGCTTATTCTGTCTTGTTGCTTGATCACAAGTAGTTGGCCATTTAAGGATGGTGTTTGTTTTCGGAGGTGTCTTTCTGTTACTTTGTAGAGGCTGATGTTTCATTGTTCTCAAGGTGATTGCATGATCTATTAGCTTCCTCTGACCTCAAGTGCTGTGAAACCAGACAGTTACTTCTCATCTTGTCATTTCTTGCAGGTTGTCACACTCCTCAATGATCTTTACACGTTGTTTGATGACATCATTCAAGGGTATGACGTGTACAAAGTAAGAAAACAAATTTGCTTCAAACGTACATAAGTTGATATTGAAAATCAAAAGTTTTGCTCTCTTTCGCAGTCGAGTAGTGAACAGGTGGCACCACGAGTCGTATTTTTGCCGCTGGCGTTCGCTTGCACAGACTTCGAACAACACACTAAAAAAATTCACATAACCCTTTAACAATTATGTTGTGCTTCGTGATGACCTGCCGCCATTGACGAAACAGATTATGACACACAAAATGAATGATTGACTTGTTTTCTTGATACTTTCTTAAGGCTACTCTGTGTTTTTTTCAGGTTGAGACAATTGGTGACGCGTACATGGTGGTGTCAGGCCTACCAATCAGAAATGGTCACGAGCATGCTGGCGAAATATCCCGGATGGCACTGCACCTTGTGGAAGCTGTGAAGAATGACTTTAAAGTTCGACACAAACCGGACCATCAGTTGAAGCTAAGAGTTGGGCTTCATAGCGGTACTTGTTGAAACGTTTTTAAATCTTGTGTTGTTGTGTGGTGCTGTGAGAGAGGTTTGATTTAAAAGGTCGCGTATTCGAGTAGCAATAGAAATGGTGGCAAGACTTGGAGAGGATATTTTCCTGCCAAAGACATAAACTTGATGCAAGATACCTGTACCTCTATATGATTTGTTAAGTCATTTCTACGATGTGCAAAGTATCTTTAGAACGAAGAAATAAGGAAAAGATTGTCAAGATGAGTGCATTTTGAGATGGAAGGTAAACGACGGAATTGGTAAAAATGCGCTTTGTCTCATTATTTGCCTTTCATGATGTCGCTTACTCTGTTGTAGGACTCATGCGAGAGACTTTCTACCCTACCCATCCCTGGTCGTGTTCCATTGTGTCTGTCATCGATGTGAATTTGTTTTGATCATGATTGTTCATACTGTTTTTTTACAGGTCCTTGTGTTGCAGGCGTGGTTGGTAACACCATGCCTCGTTACTGTCTGTTTGGTGACACGGTAAACACTGCTTCAAGAATGGAATCTAACGGGGAAGGTTTGTACCTACAGCCTTTTCGTTTGGAATTAGCGACAACCCTAGTTGTTAGAATGTGGCTACGTGTTGCGACATTTTCCCTCGACTATGATTAGTTTCTTGTTTCTCGTAATTTTCATGTTTATCGTTGTATATACAATTTGAAGACAAATGAAAAACCCATCACCAAGCAAATATCGCCGTGTCGGTGAGTTAGTCGACAAATTTTTGGCTCTCGTTAATCTCCGGTAGTGTTCGGTGGTTTTCGGCAAAGGAACGAAAACTTTTTAGTGACTTTCTGACAATTTTCAAAATTGTACAGTAAATGTTCGCAAATCTTCTGTTAATCGCCGAGACCTTGTTCAGTTTTGTCCGCATAATAAACAAGAATAATGATTGTAGACAATAAATATGTCTTCTGCATTCGATCGTCATGTTTGTTCATTATTCCATGTTGCAGCTCTTCGTATTCACATCAGTGAAACTACAAAAGCTATTCTTGATGACTTGGGAGGCTTTGAAGTCGAAGAAAGAGGAGAAGTGTTTTTGAAAGTAAGAGAATAGAGTAAAACAACGCAAGTAAAACAGTAAATGTCAAGGCTGCCTAAACCTTGGTCCGGTGAAACAATTTAGATTTATGTATTCAAGTAGAGAACGCAGGGGAAACTGAGTGTATTTGTCTGTAGAAAGGAATTTTTCACGTTAAGTGTAATCACTCAAGGTCGACCTTGACAAAGAAGCGCGTTGTTGTGGCTGTAAATTGTGACGAGTGTTTGGAGTAGGACTGGTATTTAATGGAACTTTGCATCCTGGTTACGATTTAAGTCTATTCAGCCGTTAATTGTGTTTAAAAATGTTTAGGTTAATGTTCCTCTGTTCCTCGTGTTCCTCTGTTCCTCGTGTTCCTCTGTTCCTCTGTTCCTCGTGTTCCTCTGTTCCTCGTGTTCCTCTGTTCCTCGTGTTCCTCTGTTCCTCGTGTTCCTCTGTTCCTCGTGTTCCTCTGTTCCTCGTGTTCCTCTGTTGCTTTTGTTGTTGATGTTGTTGTTGCTAATGTTGTTATTGTTGCTGTTGCTATTGTTGTTGTTATTGTTTTACTGTAGTTGAAGGCCTTCACATTCTCACAGCCAATCAGAAATTTGCATTAGCAGGTTCTGCTATGTTGCTTAGTAATGTGCAGCAAAAGCCATGTGATTGAACCATTTCTCAGAGATGTTTATTCCTTGCCCTCAGATTGTAATTTTTGACAATCGGTATTGATATTATTAAGTATTTGGCCGACACGAAACAAAGAACTAGCTGCGAGTGTAGTACGCGAAGTTAGTACATTTCTAAAAAGAGTGAGAAACTTTTGACACTGTACGGTCAGTCTTGTCAATCGTTTGTCTGATTAACGCATCCATGCCTCATAACCTTGAGTGTGTTCCTCCGCAGTTCAATATATGATCTTTCATATATTCATTTGCATGTGTCGTCATATGTTGTTCTCTTTGTTTTTGTCCAGGGGAAAGGCACTTGCAAAACGTATTGGCTAATCAGCGCTGTTAAGCGCCCGGTCTGCAAAGTAAACAAGCATCTTCATCCCAACGGTCAACCGTTAATAAACTATCTCAACGCTCCCGGACATAACTTCGGTTCCAACAGCTCGCTCAATATAAAAAGAGCGGATTCCTTACGACGATCAATAAAGGGAAATTCTCCCAGCCCGACAAAGAAATTATGGCACAAGACAGACGGAGAGTCGGCGGCTCTGCTGAACCAGACAACTGTATGATGGATATTCGTTTACATTGCATTGCGCTGATTCGCGATTTCTTTGCATGTTGTGTTATCTGTTGGATATCGACAGGGGCGAGGGAATGCTCGGATTGTAGCGGAAATACCCGAGATGTTTCGGAATATCTCTGAAGTAGTCGAGGAGCCTCGGAAATGTTCGAGTTAACTGGAAGTTTTTGAAGCACCAGAAATGTTTCGGAGTACTCGAGAAGTCTCGGAATAGCTGAGCACATTTCGGAAATGCTCGAGATGCTTGAATGTCTCGAGAGTATTTGGGACTTCACGGAAATGCGCGGGTTGTCGCCCGCGAGATCTTTCTTGTGTACACAAACGCTTCCCATTTGTAGCTGGATTACGAAATAGAAAGTGTTGACAGAATTGTTAGAAATATTGTACCAGTAGGACCAACTTGGTCTCTCAATTTCCATATCGTTGAAGACATTTGCAATAAAGTTATACATATCTTTGAATTTCAGCGCTGTTTAACAGCTCTAGTACCCAATTCGACGCCACTGTACGGCGGAAACTCTGTAAATATTTAGAAAGAAGGTAGCCAATCATTTTACACTCTTTGTTTTTAAGTCCAATCACTTTCCAGGCCTCGCTACGCCAGCGATTCAGTAAGGGAATAGTAACCATATATGTACATAGCTTGTATTTAGTGGGCAGATTGACATAGCGGCAACTGTAAGGCAATTCAAGTTGTCCATAGCGCAGTTTTATCTCAACGAAAACCGTAATATAGGTGAAATTACATTTAGCGTACAATTGAGTTTTTGGTAAATGTGAGTAGAGGAGTATTTATCTCTACTTGTCTTTAGGTTTTTTTCGGTAAATAAACAAACAAGCGAATGCAACGCATCATCGCTAAGCATTCAACGGCAACTAGTTTGCCTTCCGTGTTTGAACTTTTAACAATAGGAAATATAAGCATAGTAGGATTTTGAAAACTGGAAGGAATAAAAACTCCATTTAACAGTACAGTCGTCGCAAATGACAATAAAATTGTTCTTTGAACTGTAAAGCGTCTTGAGATGAAATTCATTTGCTTTACTTTTTGCTGCAGGGGACGTTCAAGTGAACGAAGTTACGTTTTTTTCCCTCGGGGTCATGCCTGTTCCTAACCTTACAATTAGTTTGCGCCCGTGTTTGAACTTTTAACATTTGGAGATAAAGCAAAGTATGATTTTGATTCAATATTAATTCTTGTGCCGTGAGAAACTGATTAAACTAATCCGAAACAGGCTGTTGACGGTTATCTAAAAATGTAGTGAAAATAAGCAAACTCCCCTCTCAATCAACATCTCATACTCATAGAAGTTCTGATAGAAACGAAGCACCGGTCAGGCAGGATCTCTGATAAATAACTTGCCTAACTTTCAAAATAGCGTCAGTGAGGCAAAGCAACTTTCTCCTCCATAGACGGTTTTGACACAATTAAGTCAAAGACCTACCCCCGGTGCGGATTTGATTTCTATACATTGACATGTGACCAGCCGCAACCAGGGTACTTTCTCGAGGTAGGAAGAGAGAGGACCCTGGGAACGAGGTAGTATAGATAGAAACCCAAACCTAAACTCGGCCTACCTTTCAGGTAGCCCGAGTAATTATATCATACTGACTCATCAATATTGTACGACTGAGTCTCTCTCAACCCAAATCATAAAAATCTGATTCTCTGTATTGGCTTTCTATTATGATAACCACGTGATTGTATTCGAACAAAACAAACTTTGCTAATATGCTTATTAAATATATAAAGTTTCTCTGACATACACGAGTGTATGTGAGAGAATCTGAATATTCATCATCTTCACTCGATCTTGAATAATCACTCGGCTCCGCCATTTTCAATTTTTCCTAGATACTTGGTGTTATCGGTGACACCCCCTGCGCATATACTGGTTTGATCGTTGATTCGTTCTTTTATGTAAACATTTACCATATATGGTCTCAAACCACTATATGTCCTGAGACACCACGTAACTACCCAATTTTTCAGCATATCCGCTGACCACCTTCGGCTGCTACCACAGGCAGACCACCAGGGGAATAGTGTTGATGATGCTGATGCTTTAAATTAGAACTTGAATGGGCGGTTTTTAGTTAAAAATTGCCTTAAAAAAGTTAAAAAGTTAATTTAAAAAAAGAAAAACGTTACATGAAATCCGAAAAGTTGCTCGAAGGACTAAAAGTTGCTCCAAATCTGAAAAGTTGCTCAAAAGTTGCCGAGCATCTTATGGACAGTCCTACTACAGGCTGGTGTTACCGTCAGTATAATAATAATAATAATAATATTTAGTATTTATATTGCGCATTTTCTATAAAATAATCAAATGCGCATTACAATAATATAAAAAATATGAACCTATTAACAATTTCTATGAAATCAAAACCGGAACTTAAACTATTTACAATTAATTAT
>Ga0126337_10002095_pt1 | contig 12504 bp, 3 predicted proteins | sample DipCmetagenome_FD_92527 | JGI IMG/M metagenome (GOLD analysis project Ga0126337, IMG submission 92527) | Coral microbial communities from La Bocana,Puerto Morelos, Mexico - Diploria C A metagenome | ecosystem: Host-associated > Invertebrates > Cnidaria > Coral | place: La Bocana,Puerto Morelos... | reverse complement strand
AAGCATTGTACCCCGCAAATTTGGGAAAAGTTAATTGAAATAATCTATTTTTATGCCCTATCTAACTTAGTATTTTTCCGCAGAAAGAAATGATTGGCCAGACTCTGCGATTACGTGGAACGATAGATTCTTATTCAGGAAAAGATTTTTAATTTGCGGCTTGTACTGTAAGAATTTAGTTCAGAAGTGTATGTCAGTTTTAAATATTCACGCGATAAACATTACTACAAGAATTCAGCCTTCGAACCAGAAACAAAGACATAAAGTCTGGGAGCTGGACGATAACAAAGTGTTTTTCTGCCATTAGAGCTGTTTTGGTTAAATTCAAGAAATTTGCGAGAAGGTGAACATTTTATGACCTCAGTCCAACTCTCTCCTTACGTCATAGTAAAGCCCACATTACAAACTTTCCGGTTGATATTTATCTATTAGCTTCAGGTAGAACGTATTTCGACAACATTTCACTGGCTGTATATCCGTATACAAGCGAGAGCTCCCTGTACGTGAACGAAACCCATCGGCAATCTTTTGTTTTCATTCCATCGTAATTATCTCATAGAAGGAACAGCTGCCCGTTGTTGATCTGATAAAATCGCGAAACTTCGCGACGTTCGAAGCTTTTCACGAGGTGTTGTAGAAGATGAAAACACGGCGAAAAAAATTGCTATTTTGGTGGATGGAAATGCAGCGTTTCACTTAACTTCATCTCAATAGAAGCGCGTTTTTTTTTGTCAGGTTATTTCCGCTGCTTGCAGCTGTACTGTAGAGGCTTGTTTACTCCATTGACGCGAGGCACTGAGTGAGTGACTTCCTTTTCAATGTAAAACTATTGTGAGAACTTAACTGAGATTTTTAAGTATATGTATGAACAGGAAAACTTTAAATTTAACACTCGTTCATTCAGGGGGTGTAAACGACAAATTATTTCGCAGTTTAAGACTACACTTCTCTCTGCTTGGAGCTGAATTTTTTGTTTAGCCAACAACAGGTCTTCAGATAGTTTGGCACACTTTCAGTGTCTTCGTTAACAACTTCCGGACCAATTTCTATCGCGGTAAGTGTTTACGGCCTCGTCGAAACTTAATAGAAATTGCAGTGCAGGACATTTATCATGCTGAGGTGCCCAGCACGGTTTCAAAACAGATGTACTTCGACAAGCGACAATTTGAATTTTGAATTCGCGTGATTTCTTCTCAGTGATGTTTACAAAAATTTGGAGAACGGCTGCGTTTTGTTACAAAAATTGCGTTCTAATTGTGCCAGAAGTAATGAATTGTTTTCCAGATAGGGGTGGGTTTTTTTTTCAGAAAACAAGAAGCCGCCAAACGAGACGGCCGGTTTTACTGTCTCTTCCAGTATTGTTTGTTTGTAATTGTTCTTATCTTTGATGTCATCTCTTAGTGTGTTACACAAAGATGGTTGCAGAGTGAGACTTGGTTGAAAAGAGTGTTTAGATAACTCTCAGCGCAGCTGTGCCCTGCGACCACGATTTATGATCGATGACAGCTGGCCCCTGAATTCAGATCTAAGGGGATTTTGTAGCTTTTAATAATGCAAAACCTGCTTTTTGAAAAGAAAGATCATCTCATTAATTAACACCATTAGCATAGGTGTTTATAAGTGTTATTTAACTGTATTCTACTTTACGAGGAAAAAAAAGTTGGACAATGTATTACACACTGCCATCCGCCCATCTCTGCATTTTCGCGCTCGGCGGAGAGGCACACTTTTGCTACATAATGTACATGATGATATTAGTCCGTTAAGTAACGGCCGTATCTACGGGCTGATATGGAGAAGTTATCAGCTAATAATACCGTAGTATTGTAATTTCATTGTAGTTATTGTTACCATTCCATGCGGTTTTCGTGATCAAAGAGGTCGATCCGTGACTCTATGCAACTACCAATGTGAAGACAATTAGGAAGTCACTGAACTTAAAAAGAAATGAAGATGGTTTGTTTGACGCAAAAGCATTGGTCAAAATCTATGGGTTCATGGCATCCGTTCACGTGTGTCGGAAGGATCAAACTGTTTTGCACGCTGTGAAATCCGATTAATACTTGTTAATCGTTTTGAGATATCTCCAGATTAACTGAAGAGTGATATGATCAAATCGCAACTTCACTTAAAAACCTGCCTTTTTCCCCAACTCGATTACGTGCTGTTCTCTTCGAATTTCGTCATTGTTTATACACGTTCGCCGCCCCTCATGAGGTTAAACCCATGATAAACAAGTTTAATACAGATGAAAGTAATTCCGTTCTCGAAAGGCACGCGAAACGCACGCGAAACGTACGCAAATGAATAGAATACCTGCTTTTAAAGACCTGTACTGTTATACTGAGCTGTGATATTGACTGTCACCGCGGTATGTGTTTGACACTGTGGTTCACTGTCGAGGTGGTTTTTTACCGCAACATTCTCTGCGTTGAAGCCACGAACCGCAACACAGTGTTCCTGTTGAATTATTCTAAGTAGCAGAACTAGTAGCAAATTGTATAAGACTGGTGATTGTACGGAGGATAAATTAGAGGCCCGTCCTAAAGTGAGATATTTTTAGTCCGGCGGTGTACCGTAACCCTATATAAGCACTGATGCTATTTTAACATTTTCTCTCGACTTTGAGCTGTTAAGATATCGTACTTTAAAAATGTACAAAATCGATTTTAATTACACAATGAAAAGAATATTTAAAAACAGTTCGGAGTGCCGTCATTAAGTCGGCACTTGTTGTTTGAGGAATAAGACACGGCTTAATGGAGACAAGAGTCTCTTAAAACGAAAGTGTGCGATTTGGAGACTGAAGAAAAACAAGTTCGCTGCTTATTCGAATGACTCCTATGCTCCATATAAAGAGCAAAGGAAAACAAATACTCAAGTTAGTATTCAATGGCGGTGTCGTTACACTACGGTGAAATATGTACTCGGGGGTTAGGCGAGAAACGCTTGACAGCGCGGACACGGTTGGACGAAATGTGCGAACTTTCTCAACACGGCAATCGAACACGCCTGATGAAGCCGCGAAATTTACGAGTGAGAAAAAAAAATCCGGCAGAGTGTTAGGCAAAACAAAGCACTTACGCCAGGCCTGTTATTTGAAAGCTTCTTACTGGCATAACGTGTTTCAGCCTACCTTTCGAAGTATACTCCGTACCATGTCTGTCGTAGGTTGCGAGGAAGTTTAGCCTCTACAGTGACTGATCCGCCTCAATCTGCCACTCGCTACTGCTTGTGTAATACTTGGTTTGTTGTGGCGAAGTAAAGGTTTCTTCACGCGCAGCGGGGTTGACATCAATACAATGAATGATTGACAGGCGGCCTAGCCCAACAGGGCTGTTAAATTAAGAAAGAATGCAATAAATCAAACTGCCGATCATTTATTTTTAACGAGCTTCATTCGTCAGCGAGTTCGAAGTTACAGGCGCGTTTAATACGATGGCTGCGTTTGACCGTGAGAACTCGCTCTCTGCCTTGAACTTACTAAGCAAATTCTCATCGATAGCCCCACTGAATCTGCTTGGATTTATCTACATCTGTATAATCTTGGCAATGTGGGCGATTTATGAACGCTACAAATTGACCTTAGAAAGGCAAGAGTTGATCTCTTTATCAGATACTTTACAGTCTTTCGTTTTCCACCCCACGCGCTTTTGATCAAATTCGCGATTACCTCTGGATAACTACTTGTTTTGAAAGCTGTCTTGTTATCATTGTGAGTTCTTTTGAGAGCGCTTGCTCTGTGTCTTCTAAACAAAGATCTACACAAAAGAAAGCGTTTCTATAATCAAGTCTTTTATCCCACTAGTCTCAGGCGTGAATATGTTAATTCTCAATACAGGTTGTCTAACATTTATCTTGGTGTAATTGGTGAGAATTTCGTGTTTCATATTTTTTTCTTTATTCACCGCCTGTCTGGTTGACAATACAGTGATATTAAATTTGTGATTCAAAGGATTTGACAACGGTTATTACAATAAAATACCATAATCTAGTATAATTCTCTTGTATAAAGGTATCATTTGACCAGCTAGCTTTATCCCTGAGTTCCTAGGAGCGATGCGGATGTAATGTGATGTTGTATCAAATTCTCACAATCATCACTTATAGAAATCCACGAAGTTAGTAAGAAGAATTAGTAGTATAAAGTTTAGAGTAAAAAAGCCGCCAAGATTTCGAAAGATTACCACCTATTCGCAACAACACGCGATGCTTTTTCGAGTGTCATTAGAAACCAACTTTCATTCAATTAACTATAGATCACTATAGTGCTTGCTAAATCCAAGGTCAACTTTAAGGGGCGACGGTACACTGAATATGGGCTACATAGGTATATGTGCGGCTAAGAGGGCAGGGTTTTTAGCCTTTTTGGTCAGAAATAGGGCCCCCGCCTCAACTGGTTATCAAACTAGTTGCGTGGGCAAGCAATTCTTGGACGTGTATGTAAGAAAGTCAAATTAAGGTTAAAGTTTGGCCATATTTTCGTTTCAATTAGGGGATGGTTTTGACACGTGTCTTGAATTGTGTATTTGTTTTAGAAGCTACTTTTTCATCATTGTGGGTAAGACCAACAAAATTCCCTCTCAATGTTTTTAACATCGGTCTGAACCAAAGAACTAATTATAAGGCACCGAAAGGCAGGCCTGAAACAGGGTATTGATTTAGGGTTAGGTCACAAAATTGGGGTTGGATTTTTTTTTTGGGCAGGTCATAAATGAGGTCGAGAAAATCACATACTTTACTCTTAAGTAAGGTGAGGGTTTCTGGAGACAGGCTGCACACCCCCACACAATTTTTCTAGGAGACCCCCTGGTTTTTAGTCTACCTGAGATGACTCAAGAGGCTCTCCAAGGCACCATGATATCTTCTGGATTTTGTTACCTACATAGATAAACTTGCTAAAAAATGTAAGGTGGATTCGTAATGAATCGAGGGTTTGAGTTAGAGTGGTTGACGATGTATTTATTTCTGCGATTACAATAAAAAATGTCATCACTCTGTAATGGAATCTCCTTGAGGAACTGGTACATTGAGATGGATATTTTTTTACGGTACAAATTTCCCAGGGGCTGGGGATTCAAATTTCCCAGGGCTTTGTCGTCGCGCTGGGGTCGCAAATGACAGACATTGCTCTTAGCAAGGGTGTTCAGGGCAAAACGCCCTTAGGTTTAGCCGTTAAGGAATCTTTTAGTGTTGCACTCGAAGAAATGATAAAAAGAAACGCTCTCTTTCCGTTTTAAAGTGGAGTGGCTCAACAAAGGAGGTGGAGCCACGCCCAGTTTTGTGTCTTTCAGGGGTTTAATTAAAATCCCCGATCATTGTCTATGGGAGTTACCCGGGGTTTGATTTGCTGTGCGTATCGTGTACTATTAGAGACAAACAGTTAGAAAGACGACCACATGGGAGAATTTGAGAGTTTCGTTTTTCATTAATCAAAGAAAAAAAAGAAATCGTTATCTTAAAACTGACAGGTTTAATGGTGTTGTATATCTTGCATACCAAGTTATCAAGACCATGCAACGTAACCTAGAAATGTGAATAAAACAAGTCGGTGAAACTCAACTGAAATGAGATAAACTCTACAATTTCTATATTCTATTGATATTTAGGTGCTTCCTTCTTAGACATTATCTAATCTTTGGGTAGAATAGAGAACGTTTATCGAGTTGTATCTTGGCTTCGTTCTGTCAAAACCGAAAGTCAACTGTTGGAAAAATTTTCGAGCTGGCCAATTAGTTTAAGCTAGTGAAGTGCAACATTTCCTCTAGTTAAAGTTAACCTTGATTCCCAAGGGTTTGCTTAAAATTCCCGAGTTTATTGTGCTAAGTTCGCGGAGAAAAACCTTTTATGAAAGATTAAATAAACTTGTTGGATTTGTTATTTTTAAGTGCAGGTTTCGTTTTCCCGAAACATAAACTTAGGTCATCTTCGCGTGCTGGTATTTTAAAATGTTTTGATTTACTGTCTAGTTATCGGCTTTTTTTTGGGTGGATTTACTTTTTAATCAGCTTATCATAAGCTGCATTGATCTATTTCAAGATAAATAATCGCAAACCGAGAGAAACTAAACGACAGATATTTTTGCGATGCTCTTTCGTAACCCTTCAGTGCCTAAATGTAATCTATCTTTACAATATAATTTCGTTGTCCAGTGGATAGGAGCTAAAAATTAAGAAAGTGATCACTGCACACATAAGCTATATTAAGTTTTGTTCAAGACAGCTCTTTTTTCGTCTCTGAGAAATGTATAAAAACGTCAGGAGTTTATCTGCAAAACATATCTTCCTGTCTCGGCTTGACGTGAAATATACCGCACTTTCAACGCGGCGCTATCCCTTTTCTGTCGTTTTGAATGGCCGCGCACTAAAGTAACAAGAACTCACAAATACTGTACTGTACTGTACTCTAATATCAACTATTCTTGATGGGGGAGAATGGAGAATGAAAGTTGGACAAGAGTTTCTCAGGGTAGAACTTCGATTGTCTTCATTAGGTTTAAGCGGATTTTCTCTTTGTTTAAGAGAAAGACTGCGGAAGAGCAGAGGGTGGGGCAGAGGGCGTCAAACAAAAGGAACATTTTTCGTTTGGGTTGTGACGTTTATTGGAAAACAGAACAGGGGGTTTATTGGAAAGGGGGCTCGTAGCAGTTATTGGTGAAGGGGCTGTGGGTGGCCCAATGGTACGTTGGTAGCCTGAGTATCAACCATTTCGAATGCAGTTTGGAAAAGAAAGGAAAAAGAAAAAAGGAAAAGGAAGAAAAGGCCTTCCTCCGATTCTGTCTTTCTCTCATCTGCGTAGTGAGTGGAGAAGCAAAGTCGCATATCGTTCAGCGGATTCTCCCCTCTTTCGAGCCTCTTCGGAGGAGAGAGCCCCTCTTCACACCCCTTAAGTAGGTACTCGGGTAAAATGGCTTTAAAATGCCCTTGACACCAGACTGAGAAATCCTATAGTGTCATAGTGGAGATCGTGTGGTATTCTTTGCAAGGCACGATGCTTTCTACGTGCAAAATAAAAGTGACGGCTAATTGTCAAGGCTGCCCAACATAATGCTGGGGGGGGGGGGTAACCTCGCGATGGACTAGCATCCCATCCAGGGGGGAGTAGAAATACTCCTAGCCATTTTAAGTAAAGCGCTGAGAGCACTGAGTCAGTTCACTGGCGCTCAAGTGTAAGGATAAGTACAAGATAACTCTAGGCAAGTGACTCGGACACCAGAACATAATCACAAGTCCCGGGGGAAGCGGTTTTGGTATTTCTTAGGGTGTTCAGCCTCAAACAATACACAGCGGTTCCTTTTTGGATATTAAGCCGAAAAGTAAGACAAGAGATAAATTTTAAGCCACGCCCTCAAGCCAAGATCTTGGTACCTCTTCAAAATTTCCGACGAGCACCCCTGTTCTTTTTATACGGAAGTTTTCCCTGAGGGGAGAGGGTGAGGGTAGAGAAGAACGAAAAGAGGGAACATGTTTTGTTCTCTTTTACCTACGCTGTTCTGCTGTCCTTACGGCACAAGGCAGTCAACCAATCATAATTCAATTTGACCCAGACTTCCGCGAAAATTTCTCAATCAATATGGCAATATTGCAAGCCAGAATATATTCAATATATTTATCTATTATTTATTAAATTATAAAGGAAAAACTTATTTTTGGGTGCAAGAAACAAAAATCCTTGCTTAACAATTCTTTCTCTTTGTTTGTTAGTGAATGCTGCTGGCTTAGCGATTCGATAGCGATGGCAACAATGGACATTATCAAACTTCACGGGGTACCCCAGCTAATTTCTTAGATCTTGGGGGTGGGGTACAGGAGAAAGGTATGTTTCAAGTATTCACCATTGTTACAAAGGATCCTAAAGTGATTGACAACCTTGACTTTGTTTCTTTTTTTGTTTGTTTGCTGTTGTTATCAGTATTGTTGTTGAGACGAACTGTAACTCCCACGAGCTGTAACTCCAGCAGGTTGTATTTGGGTCAAAAGGGTTTTGCTGCTGAAATGTTCGAGATTTTAATGTTTATTTTTCTCGGCCCTTTTACTCTCGCTACCTTTTGTGTTTTATATTCTTTCTGGCCGCTGTAAGTAGTCGGGTGTAAACAACGGGCAAAGCCTTGAAATGGGACCTTGATCAATTATAGGTATAATGGGCCATTTTACCACCACTTCTGCACCAAACTGATAACGTTTTTCAGTTGTCTACATCGGAATGCCGTCGATATCCAAAACCGACTGTTGTGTAGATAGGTATATGCATGCTCTACTAAATCCTTCAAGAATATCTAGTAACTAGATATCTAGTAAATCGATTACGTCACAAGTGGTACAAAGAGCATCGCCATTAAGCACGCGTATATGCGTGCTTAGGAGTCGAGAGATTAAGCTTTTAATTGGATTGATGATCAATGCAACAGCTAAACAGCCCACAGGCGATGAAACTAACCATACACGTGCAAAAAATACAGAGGTAAACAGCCTTGCAGGCAATATAACAAAGTAAGGAGTGTCACTCGTGACTAAGCACCATGCAGTCAAGTCAAGTCATGTTGTTTGTAGCGTCAATAAGGCCTTATTTTTCCACTGGTCTACCAAGTGAGACGTTGTAGGACAACTCGCAGATCTTTAATTGTCAACTAACCAGTTTTAAGACATGAACTCCTGTAGGAGTTTTGCTTTATTGGATCCAACAACCTGGAGCCGGGGATTTGAAGAGTTCTGCGAGCCGTGGGAAGGACTAAACAGGTATAGAAATATTTTCTTTGTACTTTGGGGTGGCGGAGTTTAGGACTTGCTGTGGTGTCAGACAAAACGATGTTGAGTTACCTTTAATTTGCTCAGTTCTTCCCGTCAGAAAACCCTTGATATTTAACGTATTCTGTAAAATCATAATTGGACAACAGTTTACATGAAACAGAAAACTTTTTCCGTGATTCTGTCGTGTTTCTCTCGAGTCATCGAAGCTCAATAAAAAGTTTGGGAACACTTGAACACGAGCCGCTGGCGAGATTTTTCTGGCACAGCTTTTCGATTTTTCCCAGACTTTTACGAGTGTTGCTGTACTCGTAGCTTGACAGAAACACGAATAATATGTTTTCGTTTTCGAAAACATCTCTCTTTCCACTATCAAAATGTAATTTGTCTTTGCGCATTGGGCATTATGTCAACAACTCATGCTAGTTTCGATAGTATTTTTTCTAAGAACTTGTGCAATCTGAAATGTGTTCGTACCAAATTCGCGATTTTACTCAATTTGAGGAGGCATTTTTCAATGTCTTGCGTTTATGGAATCATTTGACAGTTTTGTGTCTGGGTTAAAATCAGTACATCTACAAACTTGACATGGAGTAAACGTTTTTCGGAAGAAGTGAAAACGTTTCAGTGTTATTGTGCTGGCTCGACTGAATTAGAAACTGATAATAGCTGTGACAGAAAAACATCATGCTACGTTTGCAAATAATCTAACTTATGTCAGTTATAAATGAAGGTTTTAGTTACACTTTCATAATGGACCCACGCCGCTGAACTTAAGTTAAGTGGTACTTCTCACGTTTTTCTCGCGCAAAATTCAGGAGACATCAGGGAAAACCCCGAATTCGATCTTTTTTTAATCCCGAGTAAAAAGTACTTCGTATTACGTGGCAGCTTAAGCTCTGAAACCTTGGATATGTTTACATGTGATTTTATCTTCTTTGGTTTAGACCAGACCAGTGTTAGGTTCACAAGAATTCGTTACATTACATTCACCACCCATCCAAACCTAGTGGTGGGCGAAAAGTAGCATTTACGCAGTGGCGTTAGATATGTGTTCTTTGATTGCTCGGCACTTGCCATTCCGTGATGACTTATATTTACTAGGTCAAACTGTTACTGTACACCATAGAAACACGTTCTTCCCGGCATCAAAAAATTGCCATTTCCACTGGAACATATCTAGAGCCTTGAGTACGACTATTGACAAGAGTCCAACGCATTCACCTTGTTGCTCGGCATATAAACAATAGCTAATAGCCTCCGTTTGGCTCGAAAATATTAATATGCTCGGATATTTGGCTGCTTGTTTTTTCTGTTTTTAGAAGCGGAAATTTTTCAGAGAGCGAAATTCGAGGAACACTGTTAGCGTGTTAGCGTGTACCGTGATCGAGTTATGGATCACACAGGAAGTTTGAAGAGCACTATGACGTAAGAAGCTGAGGCGAGCCGAGGCGATAAGCGATGGGCGATAGCCGAGGGCAACTCTAGCTTCTTGAGTGCTCTCCAAACTTCCCACGTGCTCCATAACTCGATAGTGCACAGCTAAAAGCACGAACCAATTGTTTTATAATAAGGCCGGTGCATCAAATCCGACGCAAAAAAAAAAAAAAAAAATCACGCGAAAAAACATTTAAATAAAATAAATGTACTCTATCATGATGGCGTCGATAATGTTTTAGTTTCCGAGCAAATATTCAACGAAATGTAAAACTTTTCCCGATCCAAAGATATGTCAAATGGTATTAAGGATCTAAAGTCAAATGGCAAAACAAAAATTTTCATTTCCAGTGTAATATGATATCGTGTTTGTTACTTCTTGGTTCTTGTTACTATGTGAATCATATATTTCTGAGAATCCAACAACATCAGACCAAGCGACGTCTGATAGTAAATTAGTAATATTGGTGTAAGATGCACTCATAAATTTCAAGCTCTGGGCCCCTGTAGGGTATGCAAGAGGGTTAGCTAAGCTAAAGTAGTCGTAACATGAGATAAAAGTTGGTTAAGATCATAAGTGAATAACTATCTACAACCTGTGCATAGCACAACTGTACATGCTTGAAAATTGTTTCTCGAAACCCCCGTGGACACTTCCTCCTCGGCGAGAGCCTTGCAAGTGGCATGTTCCAAGGCACCATTGACAGAACGGTAAGCGCATGTATTTCAGTTCAGTGGCATGATTCCTGACAGGAAAAGTGTATGATGCAACTATGAGTTTGCAGCGAAACATTGCCTCGAACTTTTCAGCTCGGAAGTGGTCGTGAAAGCTTCAGCGGGCGCATTGAGCGATGGCCGGTGGTCGCGAGTAGCAAACAGTACAACGAAACTGCCCCCCCCAAAAAAACAAAACAAAAACAAAAGAAAAAGAAACAGTTAATATCTTACTGCCTATTATATCTCAGGAGAAAGATTTTGTCATCATCTTAGTCGCCGTATTTGCGATTCATGCATCGGCAATAATGATGCTATGTGTAGCACGATGAATTAACGGACGTTTCCGCTTTGCTGTGATTGACACCAACCGCAGTCATTTGTAATTTGACTATAACTATGATCATGTTCGATATGTCCCAACTGATCACGTCACTGATATTTAGTAAAGGTTCACCAGCCAATAGTCATCTGGTTGGCACAGAAATAAAAATAGGTGATGCCGTGACTGTAGCCTCCTTCGCAGCCGCTCGGGCAGAACATTTTGTACTGGAAAGATTCAGTCACAGGTTCTGATAAATTCTCGCTGGTTTATCGAAAACATTTTGAAGCTCGTAAAAATCTTAATTTGACATTTTTCGCCACGTGAATAAGTATCATGGCTTCGATGGGGAGATTTGTTTCAGTTCGGCCGTACAGCTCCGATGGACTTGACGAGAGATCAAGAGAACAACTGGAAAGCAGGTAGGACAATTCGCTAACTGATTTTGTTGAGTGCGATGCTTATAACTGTTCTGAGGATATTTAATTTTATAGCTCGATGATTAACATGGCTTAAAAGAGATTCGTATCTATTACGAGTCTTCGAATTTTGATCTGCTACGGAGCGTGATGGGTGGCTTCACAATGTACGGATTTGGTTTGATATGTAAACCAGCGAGATAGCGTTTCTCCTACATCTTCGAAACTTTGTAGTCGTTTTTAGAATAATTGCCCCCGCAGGGTTTTGGCCCAGAGGCCAACTGTGAAACCCGAGGAGGCATCATTGTAGTCCGCGCGTAAATAGAAGAAGTACTTACAGTTTGAATATACAGTCGATATTACCGGATGAAATCTCGAGTTGGCTGAAATGAGACCGCAAGTAGTATCGGGAGTTGATGACGTATCAAGCTTTTGAGACCGCTAATAGTATCGGGAGTTGATGACGTATCAAGCTTTTGCAGTTGGGTTGCTGTCTAGTGAGGATATTTTGGAGTTTCCTTCGAGTTTTATTCATTTTACAAGGTCTAGATGCCGAAACTTACGCAAATGATTTGATCAAAAACAAGAATAGTACGTATTGGTTTATAACATAGCCTCAGGAAAGCGCGCGTTCTGATTGGTTAATACGCTCGATCCATTTGCCCGTGGGTTGCACGCTCGCGTCAGTTTGTTTATTTGTACTTTTTCTCGGCGGAACAAAACTTAAGAGACGCGGGACCAAAAGCAACAACAAACTGGTCTGTATTAGCCTTATGAGGTTAGTAATGCATAACGGGAATTTTAGAGATAATTTTGCAGATATTTGGCGACAGTAAAATTCAGCATAAGCTCTCATTTTTTAAACTTT
>Ga0126337_10002092_pt1 | contig 12506 bp, 17 predicted proteins | sample DipCmetagenome_FD_92527 | JGI IMG/M metagenome (GOLD analysis project Ga0126337, IMG submission 92527) | Coral microbial communities from La Bocana,Puerto Morelos, Mexico - Diploria C A metagenome | ecosystem: Host-associated > Invertebrates > Cnidaria > Coral | place: La Bocana,Puerto Morelos... | reverse complement strand
ATGTGCCTGACCTGCCTGACCCGTGCCTGACTGCAGTGCTCATCTCAGAATTTGACATCGCACCAGCATCTGACGTTGTCAATCTTAAAGATTTTTCCGCTGCTGTCATTGTAACATGATTGACTGGAAGTATGAATAGCAGCACTGCTGCCTAAGCAGGTTTTTTTACATGTTGTGTGTGTGTGTGTGATTCGGAGACCAAATCGTTGTAAAGACTGTGCTGACGGGGTATGAGTGTCACAGACAGATGTTTGGCAAGCTTCAGCTGTTTGGTGCCCAAATGCAATCCTGAGTTTGGCTGACACCCTTTGCCCCACCTTGTTTGCTGACGCCTGTCATGGAAAGGCAACTGCCAAATCTTTTTGCAAACGGTGCTAACCCATTCACCAAAGACGCAGAGAAAGCACACACGCAAGACATGGCTGATTTCTACATGGTATGCATGCAAGCCCTGAATGTGTCTGAGTCTTCTGCTCGAAACATAGCTGAGACTGTCACCGATGCTGATGATTCTGCAGATGAATTTTGCTGCAAGTTCCTTGACGGCCATGTAACCAATTTTGTTGCAGACATACGTGAACCCAGACATGCGTTGAACTCAATATGTTGGGTTGTTATCCTCCCAAGTGGCAGTGCTGTTTTGTTGGGCACAGGGCACGCTTGAATGAAAACCCAGCCAAGGTTGCTGTCTGTGATAGCTCGTACTGAGAAGAAGGTGTGTGTGCCAGTGCTTGATGTTTCGTTCCTGGCCTTCAAGTAAGTCAAGTTTGATTGTCGGTCCCAAGAAGTCAATAATGAGACAGCCGTACTTTGACAGAAAAGTCTGTGTATGGTGATTTGGTTGATTGACAATTTGAGGTGTGCGGATCGAAGCTTGAAGGTGACCCTTGTAGATGCCAGCGGGCATCCGCTTTTGAGGCCGCAATGCAAGATTTAAACTGACACTGATGAATACCGTGCGCTGTAGCAGCAAGTTTGCCTACCTCCCATGGCAGGAAATGCGCTGAGTGGTTGAAGGCGGGTGTTGCAGAGGTTCCATTGGAAGAGATTGGAATTGCGTCGGGCCTGCCTTTGCAAGAGCAACCATCAATGAGGACTGTGTATCGAGGGAAGCAGATGATGGCCTATGCTCATGCGTACAAAGTTGAGTCAGGTGTTTTTACTGATGTTTAAACTGTGGTCTTCTTGTTTCCGTTGTTTCTGTTGGTGTTGTTGTTGTTGTTGTTGTTGTTGTTGTTGTTGTTGTTGTTGTTGTTGTTGTTGTTGTTGTTGTTGTTGTTGTTGAGGTTGTTGTTATTTCAATTAATTGTCTATAATTAAGTATTACTCTAGTCTATATTTGTTTAAATTAATTATTTGGTTGTGTGTTTGTTCTTCAAAATTTGATGGAAAACCCGCTGGACCTTGTTGCAAATTTGTTTAGGCGTTGTGACCTTTGACAGCATGAAGCTTGTGGAGTCACCTCTTCCTCAATGACTGACTCTGGCATGAAGCGAGGGCATGTGATGGTCACTTGATTTGCAAGCTCATTATTGAATTGTGTCAAATGAATTTTGTTACGATTTGTTTGTTGATGGCTGTGCCGTTTGTATTGGGGTTCTGGGCCGAGGTTATTTCTGCAAAGTGCAACATGCAGATTACTATGGTCCAGGGTCGGTGACATCACGACTGACTTCATGACTGACTTCTGCTGATGCATGGGTGGTGCTGCTGGATTGACGTGTGGCTCGCGTTTTTGTTTGTGAGTTGAATAGCTGACAGACCTGTTGAGCGAGCGCTCAGTTGTTTTTGGCAAAATGAATTGTGTTAGCCGCTGAGCTGTTTGCAGCACTGTGAATCTGAAAGTTCATGGCATTTTACCTTACAGCACCGTACCAGCTCAGCTTGATAGGATGTCAAGTCTGAAGTTTGTGCTCCTAACGTGCAATTTGAGGTGCTCCTTCGGTGCCATTGTCACTGGCCCAGCTTCATTACCCAGGCCTGATTTGTTGGCGTTCCACTTCCACTGCTAAGTTGATAGAGCCTCTGTTACACCACAGGCTTGCTGTATTCAGCAGCAGTGGTTAGGTTAAATAAGCTCTCTATTATTGTGTTTTGGGTTCTCGATCTTGCAAACACTAAGCCCAGGTCACAAGCAATGTTTTTGCTCAATGCTGCAAGCCAAGCGCTCAGTGGTTCTGTTTACTGCACTGAAAGTGCTCTGCAAGTATATTTAAAACGTTTAAGTCTTACTTCTAAGAGTTTGTCTCTGGCATGGTGGCTGGAAAATTGAATATTTTAATAGGCATGAGCCAGGAATATCATTATTAGCCCCAGACATGCCGAATCAAAGCTCCTGCCCAAAAAACAAACCACATGGGACAGTCACACAATCAATCAGACATGCGACAACTCCAACTTTGCCATTCAAGGTTTGATGCAGTTAAATGCACGGCCCTCATTTCTTGCCAGAATCAGAAGCATTCACAGTTTTCCTGCCATGAGCCTTTTGACAATGTTGACTGACTCCTGTCACATGTGGCATCTAGCCAGATTTGCAGCTGCGTTTGGGTTAGACTCTTAGACGTTTGTGCCCTGCGGCGTCTGACCTGTGTAGCCAATAGCCAAATGTCCGGTGGCAAACGCCCAGCAGAACCAGATGCTGACTTGTGGTCCTCGTCTGATTCCTGGCTAAAAGTTGTCTTTTTTGGCCAGGGTTGAGAAAGTCTTACGATAACTTAAATGATGATGGTCCTGGTAAGTTTGACGTTTTTCATTGGATTCAAGGACTCTCAAGAATCTGTTCAAGCACAAGTCAAGTGGGCAGCTGCAAATGCTTTGGCCTTTGTTTGGAAGCACAAAGTCACCTTGCCACAGCTTGGTCAGAAGAAGCAGGAAAAGGACTTGAAAGAATTGGCTCCTCTTGCCATTGCTCATTCGGATAAAGCATCTACAGACAAGGAAGCAAAGGGAACGCCAGCTGCAAAAGACAAGGAAGCAAAGGGAACGCCAGCTGCAAACTCTTTCAAGGAGATGTATCACGAGGACAGGTTTGTCTTTTATTTTTTCTGGAATTTTCTTTGGCAAGTCCAATAATTTGGTGCTGTGAGGTAAGAGGTAGGCCTTGTGAAGTGGCTGCAAACCAAAAACAGACACGAATTGAGTCAGGAGCACTGCCAGACCTCTTTGGCCCAGTTCAAAATGTATGAAGCTGGTGCGTCAGCATTTTGGGTAAACATGGAGCCAGATACTGACATGCCCTGCACCTTCGATTCTGCGAATGATTATGCCAACTTGTGGCTGAATAAGACAGGGGGCAAGCACATGTGTCCTGTGCTTATTGTTGCAGGTATCAAGAGCGCTAGTGAAACCAAGCAGAAAAACTGGAAGTGCGTGGCTGGTTATGGCGCCTCAGATCATGAATCGAATTAATACTTTTGCCGCCTCATTGCTTGGATGTTTTGAATGGCTATTTTGAAGTTCTGTCTGAATCCTATGTTTCTTTTGCCATCAAGGTGCTTTGTGCGGTTTATATTTGGCATTGGGAAGGGCTGTCTCTGCCGATAAGTTTGATGCAGATTTGGTTATTGGTCTTTTGCACGCAGCTCTTGCCACGACAATGCGGGTGCACATTGTGTCTGATCTGGCACAGTGCTCTAAGTTGAAGATGGCATGGTGCTCAACATTGAGCAAGGCAGGCAGTCTGTGTCCAACAGTGTTGTGCTGGTTCAAATGGCTGACACAGATGACTGACCCCTCCTCAAGTGCTGATGCAATCCTGCAGACTTTGCAAAATGAAACTTGGCCAGACAAGTTGTTATTATTGAAATTATAAAATAATAGCTTCATACATCAAATCACTGTTTGTGAAATCCAACTTGCTTTTGCGTTGAATCAAGGCAAAACTCGAATATCAAGGCATCAAACTGACTTCAAAGTTTGTGGAGACTGCCCTTTTAGCTCGTGAAGTTGGCCTCCTGTCTGACCCTATTTGGTGACCTGGCCTTGTTTGGGCAAGAGGAAAATCTTTTTATGTGTGGGAAGGGGCATGCCAGTTCTTGTGGCTTGTATGATGTTTTGGGTTGGTTGAGTGGTAGTTTCCTTCCAAGTGCTTGCCGAGGAAAGAGATCTATTTCTTCGAGCAGCATTTTGGCCCATGTCTGACTGGTCAGTGGACAAAGCTTCAATCGCTGCTGAGGATTGTGAAGAAACTCGCTTTGGACGCTGGCATTTCAGAGCAGATGAGCCATTTGGCAATCAGCAAATCAGGCCCTACACAGATGCTCTACTTCACGGTGACCATGTGTTGCAGCCTTGCAGGTCGCAAGTTGTTTGCTCCCAGTGACCTGACATGCGATTTTTTGGAGAGTGGGTTTCTGAAGGTGATTTGCACCAAATTGGTCTTAGTTGTATTTTGTCACAACTTGGTGTCTGCATTGCCTGAGAAAGGGTCCGAAGCAAGGGGCTTCATGCAGATCATCTTGCACTGCTTCATGGACCCAAAGAAGTGGCAAAGCAACTTTGACAAGTTTGAGCAGGAAGACAATCCGCAAGCCAAGTTTTTGTCTGACTATGTTGGTATGCACTCTGACCATGAAGAGGCAACTCAGCTGAGTTTTGCAGTTTTTACTTTGCAGCCCATTCCCCCTCTTGCCTGATTGCTATTATTAAATTCATTCAGATTCCCTGATCAGTCTATTGTTCACTCATAGCTGCTGTTTGTTGACTACCTTGTGCTGTGAGGTGCACATGCTTATGGAGGTCCTGTCTGACTTGTGGGATTGCAGCTATGATGAAGAACTTGCATCATTGTTGGAAGCACAGAGTCCCACTGAGTTAGTGAAGAGTATCTTCAAGGCGTCTGATGCGAAGGAGGGCCTTGTGAAGGCGCTCGGGAAATGGCATCGGATGGTTCAGAAGTCTGCCCGAGCTGCTACAGCGTTTCTTGCCGTGGTTATTTGTCAGACTTATTGTTTCATGTTGTTTGCGGGACAAGTGATTTCCAATCTGAATTTCTTTCCAACAAGGATCAGTGACAATTCCGTTCCTACAGTGAGCTTGGTGCAGCAAGTTCTACAGCCAGGAAAAAGTTCCACAGCACAAAAGAAGGATGCAGAGAATCTGTGGAAGCAAGTTGTCGAAAAGCGCAAGAAGATCGCCAACATTTCGGTTGTGGAAGATGGTCCTGCGACTGACATGCAGAAGAACCTGCGTTCTGCGTTTTCCACAAGCTCCATCAAAAAGGGCTACAAACCAAAGCTTGGTGAATCGCATTTGCTTGTGGTCATGAGTGCTGATCTGATTAATGAACAGGCAAAGGAACCATGGGCCACATTTGAAGCCAAACGCTTGACCAGGTTTGCGCACTTGCTGAAATTTTCCAAGGACTTCAATGCCAAGTCTGAAGTTGTAATTGCTTTCGATGGTTGTGACCGACAAGCTCGTGCATGTGTGGAGAAGGAATGGGGTCAAAATGGAGATGAATTTGTCTTTATCTACAGCTGCTTGGCATTACGAAGCACCGAAGTTTTTTAAAACGTAACATTAACATTAAATTAATATTGTAGACTATAATGACGATTTGATTGAAGCTGCCTCTGCAAAACTGTGACCAGTCACTTCAAGGGGCTTGTTGAGCCATGCTAAGCCAAGGTGGCATTGGTTTGGTGAAGTCTGGATGTGCTGGTGAAGATGACGCAGATGAGCAGGGTAAGGCTGCGAAGAGACCTCTTTGCAAATGCGAGCATGCAGTAATTAAGGCGCCATTGGAGGCATTCAATGCATGCGAGTGGGATGCGCACAGCAGCGCACATCAATCAGCAACATGTGCAAGTGGAGTCATGCTGGTGCCACCTGAGCAATATGAGGCTATCATGGGACACAAGCCTGACTTTCCGCAGGGTTGGCTGACGACTGACCAGGTGCCCTTGTTCTTTGGTGAGTCCAAATCTGCTGAGACTTGGAAGGCTTTGATTTCGTCGCTGCAGGTGAGTTGCTGTTTTGACTTGACTGCTGGTACCAGTACTTTAGCAGAGGTGTGCATAGAGGAGGATGTGAAGTATTTGGGCGTTGCAGGAAGTGACTAGCCAGCAGTGTATAAGTGGTCAACACATCTCAGACACAAAGGGTAAATCAGAACGGTTTAATGTAGGATGCTCACGCTTGAGTTGCCGTAAATTTCTGAGGCAAAGCACATGCAAAGTGCCTGATATCACGCCTAGACAGGGCGATGCTGCGACAGATGAGCCAGGAAGGCGACGACATTGCCAGCAGTTTGAAGGAGTTGTTTGCAGACTTGCTTGAAGACGATGCAGAAGAGGCTGGTGAGGGAGAGGAAAGTCAAGCGCCTGCGCCTGATTCCAAGTGACTGAGACTTGCCCGGTGAAGATGAAGGTGAAGGTGGGGCCCAGGAAGAGCCGCCTGACTATTTTGACTGCCTTGCCACAAGATGCATTTTGTCACCTGTCTGACTCATGGATCAAGCCGATCTACACTTGAGCCATTTGCAGTTTGCTGCTGCAGTTTGGCCAATTTTTGCTTCATTAGCCAGAGCAGGTGTGCGTTGTAGGTATGACAGGCGTTGTGACAGTCAGGTAGCGCAGGCTGACTTGAAAAGAGGCCTTCCCAGCAGCTTCAGTGGCCTAGCATAGCTGAGAGTTTGAGCTTTAAGTTGGACCGGTGCCTTGTTGATTTGCTGTTGGACAGTGACAGTGCTTGTTGAAGTTATTATTTGCGTTCGCATGTTCTCATAGATTTGGTTGCATGCCACACCCACTGATGTGAATTGAATGCATGTCATGCAAAGGTTCCAGCCAGCTTGTCCGACTGACAGACGATCACATGCAAAGGTTTGCAAATTGTCAAGACTTTCTTTTAATACTGCTATCAGAAATTTTCATATGAATATTAATACATACTACATGTTGTAAAAAATAGGGATCTAATTCTGTGCCAGGTGACGTCACCTGGTACAGACTAGCTGTGGTAAGGGGGCTACTGAATCCTGTCACAAAAATATCTTTCAAGAATCATATTTTAAAAACAATGATCCAGATATGAAGGTAGATCTACCTAACCTAGTCTGTACCAGGTGACGTCACCTGGTGCAGGATTCACGTGTAACAGGTACACAGGAATCATGTCATTTTTATGTTATGTTTGAATTTGCATTTTTGTTTAGTTGTTTGAGCTGCTGCCTGACTCGCGGCCATGGTAGTGCTGCTGCCTTTGCCGAAGGTGCCTTCTGATGTCCAGAAGCGGCTCAAAAGCAGGGGCCCGAAACTGAAGAACATTGCTTTGAAGCGGAGGGCGTTGCATTTGAAAGAAGTCCATGGATGTCAGTATGGTGGATGCCCGACTGCTGTTAGACAGATTATAGGGACTGACTGCAGTGGATTGGACACACCGATCATGGCTATGGAGAGGCTTCAAATACAGCACAAGCACGTGTTCTCGAGTGAGAAAAATGCGAAGGCTTTTGAATGGATAAAGGCAAACTTTGAACCAGTGCATTTGTTTGATGATGCCCTGAAACGACCTGAAGTTGGTGGCCTGACAGGATATGTGTCTGGTTGGCCATGCCAGCCATTCAGCAGGCTCAACTCGAGCAGTAAGGTTTGGAAAGATGCTCGTGTGAAGCCCTTGCTGCGGGGGCTGGGGACTTTGAAGGTGAGCAAACCTTGCTGGGCTGTTTTTGAGAATGTGAAAGGCCTCCTTCGACACATTGCTGGTTTCAAACAAAGGTTGACTACGAGGAAGGTGCTAGATGACTACATGGTGTTCATGGTGCCTATGTGTCCACGCTTCCTGTTCAACGAGCCAGCTCGACGTCCCCGGTTGTACTTCTTGATGATCAGGAAAGATGTGGCTGTGCTTGACCATGTGGGTATGATTGACATGCTTTCTGCAATTTTGAAAGATGTTCTTGCTGAAAAGCCACCAGCTTTGCCTTGGAGATCTTATTGGATGGCACCATCGCCTGACTTCCCAGACTTCAATCAGTCTGCTCTCATGAGTGTGAAAAAGCCAAGCAGTGGTGGAAAGTGGGTGGACCGGCATGTGCAGGAGAAACGCGCATTGTCCGCTGTGCATTGGACACGTTCATTGCGTATCCCCACCGAGGGCTTGAGTGATCGAGAGGGAGGTGCATTCAAGATTGAGTATGCCAAGATGAAGTGCCCAGATGTGTTTGTGGGAGATGTTAGTCAGAATGCTGGCCGTATGCCTGTTGGTCGTGATGGTGAGTTTCCTACTTTGACAACGTCTTGCAAGCCCATTGTCTATGAGAAGGGAATGAGACTCTTGAAGCTCCTTGGCAGCATTTAGTCATAGTCTTGTTCGCATCCATGCCAGTCTGAATTTGTGCTCTCATGTTGTGTCATGTTCCCTCCCCTACTAAGGATTGTGACTCCTTTTGAGAAGCTGTTGATGCAAGGTGTAGACGTGGGAAGATATAAGCTGCCCAAATCATTGAGCCCTCAGGATGTAGCAACCTTGGCTGGAAATGCGATGCATGTCGATTGCATCAGTCTTGCCATTGCTTTGAGCATGTGTATGGTGAACTGGAGGAGATTTGAACAGTCCAAAAGCCATGTGACTGTGTCTGAGACTGTGCCTGCTGCTAAAGGTGGTTTGTATTTGTGCGGCTGGTCAAAAGACAATCGTCTTGTGCTGAAGGCTGACCTTGGTAAGAAGACGCCTTTGTCGACCAAAAGGAAGAGCAGACCAAGGCCTAAGGCCAAGGCAGTGGTGAAGCAGATCTTGAAGAATGGCCCACGGGGCCCACAGTTGAGATCTTTGCCGTCGGTATCGACATCATCTCGACTGAAGGCTGTGTTTGGTAGGAAGTGAGCTGGATCATTCTGCAGGGGCAGGTGCCAATTTGGTTTTGACTGACCCTGCAAGTTCGCTATTGACTGACTGTTGACAACCAACAATTAATTTAATTCATGCTGCAGCGGTTGTTGGTCAATCTGGAGTGAAGCTGAATATTGTGTTTTCGAGTCTTTGTTGTTGTGCGGGCGTGGTTTTTGCCACGCTGTCAGTCTGGGACTATTTTAACACTGTGTTTAAAGGTGGTTTTCCCAGAATCAAGTTCCACATTCAGCTTGACCCAGTTTTGCAGTTGCGAACATTTTGAGAGTCTGATGCTTTGAGCGCCGCCTGAAATGTTGGCTGACTTCATTTTGGAACTTGTGGTTTAATAGCATCACAGCGTGACACTTGAATTTGGCTCATTGTGTTGAATGTGAAAATGTTTCACTTGGTGATTTCAATGCGCTGATTGCTGAGGTGACCAGGGACGCTTTGTCGACCTGCCATGAAACTCCCGACATGTGTTGAGGCAGTGGGTTCATGTTTGATTTTCACTTCAAAGTCCGTGGTTTGTCAAGAGCCTTCTGCACTGAGTTGGACAATTCGACAATGTTCCCTGGCAGAATCTGCAATACTAAATTGACAAGTTCTTGTTTGTTGGGCTTGAGCGTGTGATTTTGGAACTCTAAGAAGCAGTAGAGATAAGGGCATGTAAACATTACTGCTGTCAATAGTTGGCAATGGCACTTCACTTTATTTAACAGGGCCTTTCTTTCCCAAATTTGCTTGTTTGCCTCGTAGTTTGGTTGAATTTGGACTGGCTTGACCAGCTTGATGCCATTCTGTTAATTGTCAGTAGGGTATGAAGGAACAGGCTGTCACTGCCCAAAAATCGTTTAATGCCGAAGATTGATTGCGCGGCCTTATTTGCACACCTTTCACAACATTGAAGCTATATTTAGAGTGTTCCAAGCCGAAGGTAGCGTTCTAGGCAGGTAACCTTTGCCCACTTAACAGTCCCATGCTGACAACTTGCTTACCAACAGGGGTGTGCCAACCACAATGAGGACCTGTCATTGTTACATCCAACCACTGCTTTGGCACTTTCTTTTTGGTGAAAATTAGAGCCTGAGCATATTAGAGTCTAGAGCAGGAGAACAAGTAATAACTTATTTTAACTATTAGCAAGGAACACCCAAGGCTGCTACTCCCAACAAATGTCAATGTCTTGGTCTTGATAAACTGTGTGTGTTTGTGTGTGCCAGGTGCCCTGATGTGATTGGAAATGGAGTGGCCAGCGCCTGAGACCTGAAGTGCACATTTAATGTTTTTGTGGGTTGGAGCAGATGCAGAGATGCGCAGGCATTTGTTGGCTCGAGGTGCATTATTGTCAGACGTCACAAGTTTGCCTGTTTTCAGAGGTCCCTTTGCCAGTGCCTGATATCTATGGCGAAAAAAAGAAAGCGTGGTCTTGCCCCGTCTGTTCTTGCCCAGCCTAGCCCACCTGTGCTTCAAGATACCTCTGATGCGGAGTGGTCAGAAGAAACCCGTAAGAGAAGGATGATAACTCCTGTCAAGGCCAAGCAAGCTTCTCCTAAGGGCATTGTTGCGCAGCAAGGTCCAAGCAAGTTTGCTGGTGATGCCGATGTTCTGGGTGTGGATGACTCTGAAGAACGCCGTGTAGCTAGGCACATAATTCAAAATTTTCAAATTGTTTATTTGAAAGAGTGACTGACTGAAGATGACAGGTTAATTTAAATATTGCAGCAGCATTATTGGTCTGTGAGGCTGCTTTGCAAAAGAAGTATGAGGAGCAAAGGCCCAAAAGGTGCAGGAAAACAAAGAAACCTGTTCAGGTGGATGAGTCCACTCAGACTGACCCTCAGACTGACAATCTGCCTGACTCTAAGACTAAGCTAGTTGTTCATGTCGGTGAGGAGTCGGAGTGTATGAAATGGAAGGCAGAGGCAGATAGGTATAGACGGCGAGCTGAGTGGCTTGAGTCTGTGCGTGACTGGGTGTCATCCAATGGCAGGGATTCTGGTTTGTTGGAGTACCTTGTCAATCGTGGCCGCGTGCCTGCTTATTTGCATTGGAATGGGGAGCCAATCGTCAAGTAAGGAGCCGGCCTGGCTTTGGTTGCCGCGGGCAGATTGTCTGACTTTTCTGGCTGGTGGGGGTGCACATCGTCTGACTTTTCTGCGTGCTGCGGATGCAGATTGTAGATCGTTTGACTTGTCTCACTAGGTATTGCAGCTGGGTCAAGTAGATAGTTTTGCTGCGGCTGGATTTAGCAGCTGAGCGTATCAATCTATGCAACAAGTCATAGTTGTTTGAGGGGCTGCGCTCTGTGCCTTTGTGCTAAGCTGCTTTGTTACTGCTTGTCGTGACATTAAAAAAATATTTCTGTCCTGTCAGATTTTGGTGGGGGCACAATGGCATGTCCAAGGGAATCAGCACTGTGGCATCGTTTTGGAGTGAGTAAATTTGGCAATAGATGTTGCATAGTCAGTGTGCGTGATTGCTTGCCAGCATCATATTTTTGACAGGTTGAGTCATTCAGTCCCTGAAATCGATTCAGTTTCTTGACATTGAGGTGTACCTGTAGTAGTTGTTTGTGCGTCAAGCCTCCACTGTCAGATCCCACTCAGCCTTCGGTTTGCTTTTTGACACAATGTCCGGGTGGTCGCAATTTGGTATGATGGAGCAATTAATGGATGAACTCTTGCCTCCTGAAAAAGTTGAAGCAGAAAGGCAAAGGTTTCTTGCTGTCAGTGGTGGAAATGGTGGGAAGTAGCGGTGGCAAGCTAGGTATCATGTGGTGGATTGGCAAGAAAAATCGTGATGTCATGCAGGCTGAGATTTAATCATAAGAGAGGCTGTGGCCTTCCTTGCAACTCTGTTTTTTTCTAAGGTTGATGTGTACACTTGTGAAGGTGAGCAAGACTGTGGGCAATGCACCTCAGGCATCGGAATTGGTGCCGTGTATGCAATTTGAAGGACATGAAGGATATGTGAAAGTGTCTGACTGCTTGCTGCATCCTATCTTGAAGCAACTTGGACAAATGATATTATTACTATTAATATTTTTTCATTGGTCCGCTTGGCATTATTCTAATTTTGAAATCATTTCAAAGCTTTCACTCACACCACCCAGGGTAGCAGTTGACCTGTTCCAGAAGGATGCGCATCACCGAATCTGCATTGCGCAGCTCATGAGAGGCAACACAGCGCTTGCTGCAAGACTGCTGAATGCAAGTTACCAGGATTGTCCGATCGCCAGCCTCCCAGCCTTTTTTTTGCGATCAATGATCTGCTTTACTCTAACCTTCTATGAGCAGAGTAGGTGAGATTAGCCTAGCTAGAGTAGCTGGGGGTAGCCAGACTAGCTGAGATGAATTAATAATAAGGGTAGCTGAGAGTAGCCCGACAAGCTGAAAGTAGAGCAGGTACACTAGCTGAGAGTAGCCATCTTGCAGTTTTCTGGTAGCTTACTCTTGGCGAGTATCCTGAGGGTCCAGATGCAACTCATGTGGGTCGTGAAAATTGCTTGATTCCTCCTTGGCATCCATCATTGAAGATTCCATATGCCGGCGATGTGTATATTGCGGAGCCTTTCTCTCATGGAGATGCTTTCACTGTTGAAGGCTCGGGATAGCAGTAGTGGTAGTGGTAGCGGTAGTGGTAGTGGTAGTGGTAGTAGTAGTAGTAGT
>Ga0126337_10002091_pt1 | contig 12508 bp, 10 predicted proteins | sample DipCmetagenome_FD_92527 | JGI IMG/M metagenome (GOLD analysis project Ga0126337, IMG submission 92527) | Coral microbial communities from La Bocana,Puerto Morelos, Mexico - Diploria C A metagenome | ecosystem: Host-associated > Invertebrates > Cnidaria > Coral | place: La Bocana,Puerto Morelos... | reverse complement strand
AATCTCTTCCAACCCCCCCCCCCCCCCCCCCCCCCCTTTTTTAAAAAAAGATCGTTTTTTTTTTTTGTTGCGCGGGGAAGAGCAAGGCCCCCCCGGGGTAAAAAAAGGGTTGATGGGCATCTCATAAAGAAAAAATAAAAAAAAAGAACGGCAATACCCCTCCCCCCCCCCCCCCCCCCCCTGGAAATCTGTGACAAAGACTGGTAGCTTTTGGTCTTCGGTCACGATGGAAAGATCGCTTGCACGCTGTAGAATAACGTGTTGGAATGCACCTTTAAAGCGGAAATATTTACGAGTGAGATGTCAAGCCTATATCATTTCCGCCTCCTTATAACAGAAGGCAATGTATCCCTTTCACAACTGTGAAATTCATACTACCAAACTATCTTGTCTTAGTCCTTTTAGAGATGATATCCGTCAACGACTGGGGTGGAGACCACGTAGTCCTGTCCCACACAATTCTATTGAACTCCTGCAATAATTCGCTTCTCATTTTCGCCCTGTACAAGTCTGACAAATAATAAGGAAGTGTTTACACCAACTAGTACATGTAGCACGCACCGCTAACTCTAATACGGAAAAAGATCAGGAAAAATGGGTGTTCAATGGCGTTAGCGAGTGACACTTAAAAGCCTGAAACGATTCGGAAACGACTTACCATTCGTCACCCCCATTCTATCACAACGCAAAGTCCGAGACGTCAAGCAGAGAAACGTACTCGCGAGCTAAAAATGCCATTTGATATATTTCTGTAAAAGAGATTAAAAATGTTAGATGATTCATTGGCCTCACTATAAAGACCAAAGTTAGGGTATTTCAGTCCAGATGAAAATTAGAGACGGAAATGTGGGCCTAGTATGTTTGAGAAAAACAAGGGCAATGTGGGGGCTTACGAGACTGCATCGCCGCCCCTTCCCTTGGGATTAAAGATGTGATGAGTGTTGAAAACATCATCCTTGAATTTTATAAAAAAAAATTCCTTGTTTTCATTGATCAAAAGTATGGTGTGGATTACAAGTGTTATCTCAGATGCATGTGACCAGCTCACAAGATCAATCGCGTCGCGTGCTTTAAAATTGTGAGTAAACAATTTGAGAGCACTGAACTTTGTTTCTTCCACACTGCCATGCCTGAGTGTCTTTTGTGAATAGATGTACGCACTCACTCGTTAATGAGCTTTTAATTGTTGCATTCGATATTGTGCGTTTATAGTTACGTTGCGTAATTGTTACAACTATGTTGATACTGAATTATATACTTCTCTATTCTTTCTTTCTTTCCTTCATTCCATTTTTCGTTCACGTTTTTGGGGAGGAATGGATAATTCCATTTGGAGTAGAGCGAGTCTTCTTAATTTTTCGCTACGGTTTGAATTTGATCAAGAAAGGAACAACACGGTGACAAACTTGCTGACTCATTTTTCTTGTCACGCTTCGGAGATTAAAGACTGCGTGACAAATGCCATGAATTACTCCCACTTGAACTTAATATCAGTTGCACCACAAGAATTCAGAGTACAAAAAGCTGGAAATTTAACAACGAAAGATCTAACTGAGCCTTTAAACTTAAACTGTGTTTAAGATACTAAAATATCTCAGTAATCGACCGTCTGTCAAAAGTTTGCTCTTTCATTTTGTCGCTTCAGCACAACAAGCAAAAGAATCCGCTTGTTGCCATGGTAGCCAATCGATTGGCGACATCAGAGCATGGTGTATTGTTATCAAGACAAGTCTTAATAATCGACATTAAAACACAATGAAATTTTTTCATGAAATGCAAAGTAAATTCACTGTTATCTTCTTGTGCTTGGGCGTAAATTCTGCATTAACAAAACACGACAATTTTTGGAAACTCGGATAAAGTTCTGTTCTACGGTACATAAATCCCCTAAAGATCACGTGGTGTACCGGGAAAGGTTTTTCGTGGGCAGAACCTCTACTCTGTTCACTTTCTGCTCAAAACATTCTTATTTTGTTGATCAAGGACACGTGCCATAAAAAAAGTTTGTTTCGCCTCGTTTGACATGAACAATGTTCTATTGTGATACCGAAGTTTGACGTAATACAGTGATCTGTCTTGTTTGTAAGAAGGTTGCTATCGAAGAAAATTTATATAAGAGACAAACATGACTTTATAAAGCTCTTATGCTAAGAAGAAGCTTCCTCATCTGAAAATTAAACAAAACGTCATCTTTTACACTTTTTTTACTAGGGGTGGGCTGGCCATGTCACGCTTAACTGCTTGTTATTGAACCAGGGGAGGGGAGGGGAGGGATAAGTGTAGGTACTATTTATTAACACCAACGCAGTATAAGGTAAAGGGTATTATCAGTGAAAAAATACCTGTAAATAGTTTTTGGCAAAGATACACTTATCGTTACAGGCAAACTGTAGCATTTTCTGCCACCGACACCCGAGCAGCCATGCAACTGTGCTCCCCTCCACCTCCCACCTGCTGCCCCACTTGTCTCCAGGGTGCCTTCTATTGATTCAACCATTCATTCAAACTATGCGCGCTCCCCGAGGTGACGAGTTTGTCTGATTACATATGTACACAAAAACTCATTCCCAAAATAGCCAGGTCGCAGTGTAGACGTGTTTTCTCGTGAGCATCAGGAGTGACAAAGCATCTACTATATCGGTGTTGGGTGATCCCAAAATTGACCAGCTCGTAAAAAGGTTTAAATAACAGTCGTGCTTTTAGGGAACATGCTTCTGCAGGAATAACACAAACAGCAAGTGAACGTGTTTATTGGTGGGTGTTGCAATTGCCATCTTGTGTGACATCGAAACGACCCATCAAACTCTTGTGTGGAAGGCGCAAGCAATCTCCATATCTACACATTTACTAGCGATTAATTATCGCACGCCGCGATTTTACACAAGTTCTGCGCTCTTGTTAAAGAGAAAAGGACTATACACATACACAGGCAGCATGTGTGATGATGAGTCAAATGATTCCTTCACTAAGGACCGAAGTCTCACTCACCCAGTCATCAAAATATCACCGAATCACTTTGACCAATGGAGTGACAACATTGACGACGAGACACTGAAGAAACTTGTTTCTGAGTTTGGGCTTGAATTGCAGCACGATCTACCGGAGTTAAAAGGTTCTCTTCATTTAGCTACAAACTCTTCGGAAGACGAAGATCCTGAACGGTAGCAAACCAGGCAAAAACTGCAAATTATCAAACAATGATATTATATAGAGAGAAGCTTGTATATTTTGTCCACCTATTGCAACGCAGGAAATAAGGATAAATGATCACAAGAAACTAAGGCTACTACATCACGGCGGAATTAATTTTATGTAAAAATTGGATCAAACAGTAATGAAATTATCAATAATACTAAATCTACGTTTTGTTTTTGCAAAGGATAAATAGCCCGAAGGAATTGAAAAGGCGCAATCAGGCGTGACGTAAGTCCAAACGTGTTGAAAGCCATGTGTTTTGTTTCTTTGCGCTTTCGTTTTCCTGACCACAGGTATTCGACACTAGTCAATTGTATTTGATCGAGGCAGAGCAGCTGCTAATCAAATCTGAACAATTAAATTGACGACAAATTTAAAATGGCGATTTGGTGAAGTTTAGCTACTTAAAATTCCTGGCCATTATAACGCCTGCTTGTGGCATGCAACGCAATGATCAGAGTTCGAGGCGTAAAGTTCTAGCTATTTCTGTTCTGAGAAACGTGAAACGGTTTTTTGAATGCCTGTAATATACTGACAAGATAAATACATTGTTATCTTGGGTTGGAAACTCTCTCTTTTTGTAAAGGCCTTTACAAGAAGACTCTTGACACAAAGTAGTGTGATTAAAATGTTAAACGATAAGATAATCACTGCATAAGTAAATAGATTATATTTCCATTGGAAATTATGCTTTCTGATAGCAATAAGGAAATCACTAAACAAAGTAAATATTAACTTGTAGTCTCTGAATACTGTCACCAGTTATTATGGCTTTCATTAATTGTACAATTGGCTGAAACCCGCTGTCACGAACGCTGAAGGAAAATGAAAAAGAAGTAAGAGATGCTGGAGCGAAGTGGAGGGGGGAGATAGGCGGAAGTAAATGACCTGAAGGGAAAGTGATTTCCAGAAATGAGTTCCACTTCGATATAGCGGGGAATTCGAGAAGTAAGGACAGCAAGACAGACAAGCAAGGTTCAAAATTTGTTTTAAATACCGTATTGTGAAACAAGTGTCGACTCAGGTATTTCAAACATTCATCAACTTTAACCCGCCTATACGCTTTGTAATTATTCGACTACAAAATGACAAAAATATTCTTATAAAATTTCATGTACACGTGTGTGTGTGTCCATTGACTCCGTTGCAGCTCCGCTAGAATTATCCTGGCATGGATAATTCTTCATTTTACACTATGTATTTAGTTGAATTAATTGTCCGATTCAGATCAATTATAACAAGGGACGCGTCGAGAGAAGACAAGTGTGACGAGCGTGAAGACATGGGTCAGTTGCTTCACAGGTCAGTTGGTATTTTCTCTATCAATTCAGTAGCCAGTCACAACACTGAAAAGACATTAGGACGTTCGCGCTAATTGTTTCTGCGCATCCTCTCTGCGCACAAAATTCACACGCCACATCATGGATGCATCGAGCGCGCGCGCTAAGTAGTAAAGTGAACAATAATAGGGCAAATGGCCATTGCTATCACTTTGCGTGGATTTAACGATCTTGGATGTTCGGTGACCCCCATTTTTCTTTCGATGAGTCATTTCTACGGATTTTCTACGTTTTTCGAGAAAACGAAGTAATTCTATCGAATAGAAGTGTAAATTTTTTGCAAAACGCTCCATCGAATTCCGTTCATTTGACGTTCTCGTTTAGCTGTGCGGCAGTTTTCAAATGCCTCTTCAAGGGTCAAAAATGACTGCAATATTTGAAATTATTAGCGCGACAGATTCACTTATACAAAATATTATTAGGATAGTTTGCCTCTGTTGACTTATCTTTGATATTTTAACCTAATAACCCTGGAGACCATGCTGAATTAAGTGCACCAATTTATCAAAATGAGACTAGTTTTCCACACGCCTTTTTTCTGAAATGAAGCCGGTGACCCCAAATTTTTCATTTAATTTCTGAAACAAGTAAATCATTATCTGTCCGCAGTAAAAGTTTAAAAAAAATCTATCGAGTAGAAAATTTTATGTGCAGTGTAGTGCTCACTCTTTGCTGATAAACATGGAAAGAGAGGCCTGGTTGGTCTTAAATACATCGATTAATTTTTAATAAGCCAGACTGAAAATAGGTAAATAAAGTACGTAACGCCTTGATCTAGGCTCGATTACCAGTTGCTGTAGGGTAACGAGCCCCTACCCCTGCTGCTGTTCAGTTGTGGAACCTGCGCTCCTCCACGAAGATTGATCTGCCTAACATTCAAGAGAGCAGGCGGGTAAAATGTCCTCGCTGATCATCTTTCTGCGAGTTCAATTTCGCATTTCTAATTTGCAATATTTTATTATAGTGCAGTTTATTTTTAAGGTGGCCGTGACTCTTTTTTAACATCAAAAACTAGGGGGAAACGTATTCCTCATCAAATGCAAATACACCAGACCTCGAAGAAAACAACCTCGTGACTCTTTTTTAACATCAAAAACTAGGGGGAAACGTATTCCTCATCAAATGCAAATACACCAGACCTCGAAGAAAACAACCTCGTTCCCAGGGCTTTTCCCTTGAAGGTGGGTGGGGCCACCTGTATTGTATAAAATGCTTTTGGTTCGGTTATTTTTTATTACCAACTCATAAAGAACGCGGCTTGCGGAGAAATCTTTCTAGAGCGAACCGACTTAGATAAACAACCTCATGAAAAGGATACTGAATGGCTGGACACCATTAATGTCGAGGGTGTCATCAGTTTCTAAGGAGGCTGTTGTAGTGTTGTCTCGGCGAGCAAGTGGATCACTTTGTGAACTATCGACTTAGAGTTGATTAAAGTAAATTTGCTGCCACGACGACGTTTGAAGCTAATAAAAAAAACTTCGTATGAAGTAAATCGAAGAGCGGACACTCGTAACGCGCGATCCATTTAACTGAAAATTTCCGGGCTGAGGTTCCCAAAATTTCTTGGGGGCAAATGGATCGCAACGGGTCCGGAAGGTCTCGTCCCTTTCAACTCTCAAAAAGAACGTCGCGCTTATTTGAAATGGCCGATGTTGGATCACTGTTGGTCGTGTTAGAGTTAGATGACATATTCGACCTTATCAATGATATTGTGCGAGCTGAGTTCACGAGTCTAAATTTTAACGGGTTATTTTGAGCAGACTCAGATCCCAGGTACTGATGTGCCGGTTGAGTTCAAAGATTTTCAAACACCAGTTTCCAAGAAAAGAAAAGAAAATTTTGAAAAGTCTCTCGGGAATTAGACCGTTTTTAACAGCCAAACCATACATAGCGTAACACAGCTTTGTAACTGTTGTTACTGCCCATTGATGTACGAGTAACACCGATGGAAAATAACAAACAGCGAGGTACTGGGATATAGAATGGGTCGAAAAAGTCAAATGGAACGGTCAATTTCTCGAAAGGTGACCCGTATTTTTCCAAGGCAATTAGTGACATTATTTCGATATTATTTCTACGAACCACTCGCTGCGCGTGTTTAAATTCTAGGTGATTGCAACATATAGATCCCACTAAGTATCTACAAACACGATACCAGTTTGCTGTTCAGGCAAAAAAAGGACGCGGTTAACATCAAGTCACCTCGGGTCAAACACCCTTTTCTTGTGGGACACAGCTGATAATCGCACTTGCCTCGGTTTACTCGCTTAAATAGCCAATCACATGGCCAGATTTGTCTCATTGCACCCGGTGTTTGTTACTTACACCTATTTTTCTGAATCAGTGAATGCATGAATATCAGGATAATAATTATCAGCTAAACTCTTTTCATTTACCTGCCTGATAACCAAACCTCTCCTAACTGTTTATTGGCAAAGTACACTCTAATTGTGAATTACAAAAGTTGTTACTTCCTCTACTAAGAGAAACATTTTTTTGAAAAAAAAAAACGTTAATTATCCTTACTGACTAATGCCATTTCTTACTTGTATCCAGACTACAGATTGATTTTATTTAGGCCTTTCCATGACCCTGAAGGTTAGCTTTGTACAATAAACTGTAAAAACATTGTATCATCTCTTGAGCAGTTGATAGTAAATGCTTAAATTAGCCAACAGAAAGATCAAAAGTTTTTCAAAATATATATAAATACATTAATTAATAATCTCTTAATGAAGTCAGGGCCGTAGCTACAGCAGGCAAACCGAAGAACCTGCCTCAGAAATGTTTTTCAGTTTTGTATCAAGTAGTTTCTTACTCATAGACTTGGGAGAAGCTAATCAGTGCCATAGCCCTCTAATGACAATTGCCCAGGGTTCATCGTAGCTAGTAATGTTGAAAACCTGTAAGCTAACCACTAAACAAGTTGACAAACTGCTCAGTGCAATGGTTGGCAAGCAGAAAGCTATGCAGTCACGGTTTTGTTTACCTTTTTTCTTACAAACAACACACCCTACCACAATCTGTACCTGGGGTTTCATTAAGGCCTGGGCACTGGGCAAATCAGAGGACAATTTGCCTGCCCGGTTCAAACGTCCAGTGGAAAGTTTTTCTTAAAGAAGTTCCGTTCATATAGTTTTACCTGCCTGTCAAAACTACATGTAGTTGCCCTCCCACTGAAAAGGTTAATGAAACCCCTGTTTACACTTAAAACAAATTTTGTCCTTAGTTGATAACACAAATCATAAAGGAAATTTTTAACTAAGCCATACTGAAGTACGCTATAGCACATTATGGAAATAGAAAATGCAAAACTATGCATCAATTGAGTTCTTTCTCGGCCAATTACAAAGGTACAATGTACCTTACTAATTCCAGAGGTACTTCTTAGTAAGTTGGGTATGGCTGCTGTTGCTGCTGTTGATAGTTATAACTATATTGATTGTACCCCTGTTGCTGTGGATACTGGTTGCTTGGATACCCTTGAGTGGTACCATAGCCACTTTGTGTAGCAGGTTGCGGCTGTTGAGATTGTGGCTGCTGCTGCTGCTGCTGTGGATAAGCACCTGGGTACTGCGTCTGAGTCTGTCCTGACCCAGAATAAGGTGTGACCCCAGCAGCTGAGTAACTTTGGCTTTGCGGAGTGTAACTTTGTTGACTAGTTTGGCTGTAGGCTTGTTGTGCTTGGCTTGCTGGATATGCAGAAGATGAGCTCGCCATACCAGGGTAGGTTGACTGAGTCTGGGTGGAAGTAGGAGCATAAGATTGTGAAGGTGCTTGACCAGCCTGGGAACCCTGCTGCGGGTACTGGGTTTGCTGTGCATATGCTGCTGAAGGGGCTTTGTTTGCCAGTGGTGATGGCGTAACATTCTGTTGTCCTGGAAGTTGCATCTGCTGTGATGCAGGGTTGGACTGTTGGGGATAGCCTTGGGAATTTGGCTCTTGGTTCTTTAAGCCTGCAGATACAAAATAGTTTGAACAATAGGCCATTTCCGAGTTCGCTCGAGCCTCTATTTCAAAGCGAGTCTAAGTGCGAAAGTTTTGTGATGGTAATTTTTTCTGCTTTCCATATGAATGAAAACTCATTTTCATTTCAAAGACTTCGCACTTAGACTCGCTTTGAAATAGAGGCTCAAGCAAACTTGGAAATGGCTTATTCCGGTTTGTTTTCATAAAACAAAATTACCAAAGGTTAACCATCTGAAATACTGTTGTTAGGTGTGATCAAAATTCAAATTGTGGATAAGTGTGATTTTGAATATTGATAGTACTTTGAATAAGATCCAGATATAACGCCAGATTGAACTGGAACTTTGTATCACTGACCTCCATCTGCTGGGCTGCTGGGGTATAGCTGCCGAGAGATGCTGGCAGTGGAGCTATCTGGCTGCTGTTTCTCCTTGGCAAGGGGATCAAACATAGTCACCTCAGGGATGGGCTTAGGAGGGGGAGGTATAGATGGCAATCCATCCTGAGTAGGAACTAAAGAATACCATAATATATTACTGACATGTCATTACTTCTTATTCTGATAAATTAAATATGATAACTAACCCTGTGATAAAATTTGTACTTTAGCATTCACTGAGGTAAACATTTACTTGCTAGACCTTGGTTAAAATACTGGCTCAAATAAAACCATGGTAAACCTGTCATCAATCATGATCAAATCAAATTGATGGCTAATTGTAAAATCCATTCATAAAATGCTTATGTTCAAAAGAGAAGATGTTGCTCTTGTAACTCCTTTTGATGTATTTTCTTGTTCTCGAGCATCAAACTCAGGACTTAAAATTTCAGCAGTTTTTACTTTTGCAGGAGGCAAAAATAACTTATTTTGCTTAAAATGGCTCTTTGAAAGACAAGGCATGCTAACAAGTATGGTAATGGCCAAGAAACCAATTCAGGTTGGAAACCCTTTTACATGGAAATTTGACAGTTGAAGAATGGTGGAAAGAGAAATATCCAGACACACCTTCAAATATATAGTCTGAGTGGTTGGTCAGGATTTGTCAAAGGATTTATGGGTTTGTTTTTTGCCATGTCTTTATGTAGATCAAAAGCAAATGTTGTCAAAAACATGGTCGCAAAAATGTGAGACTGACGCAATCTGGAAAACATGGGATGTGAAATACATGTACTATGCGACTGCAAGAGGAAATATCTGTCATATCAGCCTTGATGCCAACCTAAATCATGCCTGATCACAGGTTATCTCAAACTTTTACCTTGGTTAACTTTCTATTGTTTCAGGCGGCATTTACCATGGTATCATTTGGCGTGTAAACATGCAAAACATTTACCCAGTAAGTAAACTCCAATACCTCAGTAAAATGCTTAAGTCTAAACATGGCATATATGTGTACATAAATAAAGGTAAACAGAGATCAGATGAGGTAAATTATATAATTATGGCAGATTGCTATTTCTGGAGGTTTAAACATTATTACTCAAACAAATCTTCTAAGCAAGAAAATTCCATGAGAAACAATCAGAAGAAGTTGACCCAGAGGAGCATTTAACAACTAGTTTGATCATCATCTTTGTTAGAAGATCAAGAGCATAACTCTGATAGTAGTATAGAAGATCACTTCGATATTCATAAGTACAACTTTTTAAAAACTTGTGTACTGTGGCACTGTCAGCACCCCACAAACCTTGTACACTTTGCTTTTCAATTGGCTGCTGCTGTCCACCTTTGGGCTGGTCACTTTCATCATTTATGCCCAGTCTATTTAGAAGATAATTTATCCTGTCCCTAATCTGCGTCAATTCTCTTCTAAACTCAGCAACAAGGGTGTGTTCAGGAGGTCGAGGTACACCATTTACTGAAAACAATTCATTTAATTTTATATATTAGTACTTGAAAAAAAATAAAATAAATAATAGAATTGGGTTACTAAATGAAAACACACATGATTCACTGCAACTCTGAGTTTCGTGCTTACGCACTCATCAGGCAGATTTAATATACACCGCTCTACACAAATGTGTATTGAGCACTCTTTAGCAGTGTTAACTATAACTTCTCATGATTAAAATAAATAATAATTATCTTAATAATTTATAAAAAAAAATGTTCACTGACTATATGGAATTTAATTATAGGTTTCAACTGTCAGACTACAGCCTTCAATGAGTAAAAATGGAACAAAATTGACAACTACAAATGTTAACAAAAGTAGTTTGGACTATAAAAGAATACAATGAAAATGGAAAAAAATATAAGTGTCAATAAACTAGTTGTTCTTTTTTAAAAGAATCGAGTATTGATTGGGGACAGCCTTGAATTGTAATCTGCATGATTTACAGTGTATCGAAGTGGTGTGCAAGGATTCTAGTATCTTGCAAATATAGAAAGAACCTTCAGTGTTTTTAGAGTCAATACAGTGTAGACTGATTGCCCACTTTAGAAAGACCACTTTATTGAATTAAAAACATCTCAAGTGATTGACAAGTACTCTTTCCATATTCACAAGACACTACAATCATGGCACACCACTTCGATAAATCATGCAGCTAACAATTCAAGGACACTTTGAGGATGACTTTGACTTTTCCTGTGAGTGCATCCTGTACATATTCATTCTGAGCTTTCATGTCATCATGAATTTCCGTCAGGGCATTGCCAGCTGGTTGTTGAAAAGATTTCTTGCAAAAGTCATCCTCAAGATCTTGAGTTTTCAAAGATGTTTTTAACTATTAATTCTATTACCTTATTTTTTGAAGAGCAAAAACAACCTAGTTTGGGAAAGCTCAAATAATTACTGGTCTCTCAACTAACATGGCTACATACATGTACAGTGTGTACTAGTCCCATTTGAAAATAATGGAATTTTAAAAAAATCCTTATAACCAAATGACAGCATTTAGTTTTATTACAAATAATTGTTAATAAATACAGTTTTAACTTACATAAGTAGCCTTAATAAAGCTTATATTCTTAAGCTTGGCTAAATATCTAAAAATTAAAACGTAATTAATTGGGCTGTACAACTGAAGGCATGTTATTGATGACAGAAGACGAAATTACGTTATACTGCCTTAACAAACTTACCAAACAAAGTTATCCTTAATATCCTGCAAATAGTTCTTGCAAAGGCAAGATCAGAACTATCGAAAATCGTTATTAGATCGCCATCTGAAACAAGTGGAAAGTTCAGCTCAGTGATCTTAGAAACGTGTTAAAGGGCAATCTCATAAAGAATATTACTTTATAAGCTGCAAACCACACGAACAGGTACCTTCATCCTTGTATTTAATTGTAATATCATCCGTGCTACTAAGCTTGCCACGATAAACTCTCTGCATCATCAAAAGAAGGTCATCGTAAGTCAGATCCTCGTTGTGAATCGGTATGCATCTTATATCATCTCCTAAACGAGCTTTGATTATAAGTGTTCCACTGAGATCCACATTCCCACCTACAAAATTCACTCCTCTATTTCCAGGTACACCAATAGAAAACGTTTCTGGAGTGTAATTCATATCTGGGTGACGAAATCTTGAAGCAGAGAATTACTTTTCTCTCCTGTTCCTTACTGAAATTTCTCAAATACGTGCTTCTTCCAGTCTGGGAATGACTTCATTCGCTTCCAGTCTTCCAACGAGCACCCTCGAAGCAATGCTTAGTCTCCACGCAGTTTAACGAACGCCTTGTTATTTTTGCTTGCGACCACCGGTGTAAGGGATGTTTCAACGAATTTCTTCACAAAATAGTTTTGTAAGTCCTTTCCTGACTTTAATCAAGAGGTACTACAAGAAGAAGTCATGGAAGGTGAGACAATAGACCATATCATATCATATTAAATCATATCATATCATGGCAACCCCGGGTACGCAACAGCTATGGGGCGCCGTTTGTAAAAAAATTATTTAGCTTAATTTTATCATTTTTTTCGTTATTTACTAAAGAAAGTTCTGTGATATGAAATCATGTATTTATGATTTGATATAATAAATTACTATTT
>Ga0126337_10002088_pt1 | contig 12521 bp, 4 predicted proteins | sample DipCmetagenome_FD_92527 | JGI IMG/M metagenome (GOLD analysis project Ga0126337, IMG submission 92527) | Coral microbial communities from La Bocana,Puerto Morelos, Mexico - Diploria C A metagenome | ecosystem: Host-associated > Invertebrates > Cnidaria > Coral | place: La Bocana,Puerto Morelos... | reverse complement strand
TTTTTTTTTTTTTCTTTTTTTTTGTTTTTCCTTTTTTTTTTTTTTTTATTTGTACATAAGATTATCTTTTCTCTGTTTTTTTTTTTTTTTTTTGACCAGGTGCTAAAATTTGTCTCGCTTACCGGGCAGGGTAGCTTACTAGACCTCTTTATAACTCAAATGTCTGTGTTTCATTTCTTGTTAAATAAGAGCTACAAGTCACTCCAAATCTGTCGACGAAGGCACGAGCCATTTCAACCAGGACTATTGCATCAATCCATACCTCTTCCAGTACATTGCAAAAAGTAAGTCCTACGTCTTCTCTAAAGCAGCGTTCCACATCGTCTTTAATAACAGAAGTTACTCCTACCAGCGATGTAGAGAGCAAAACAACTGGTCACTCACCAACAGAAAAACCAAAGACAGGTAATTTTAGATATATGTTATTTTTTGCTCTTGTCAAACCTCTCAGGACGGATAATATAAATATTATTAAATTCTCAACCTCGGATAATGCAATCGGATTCGTTCGCTGGATCTCGTTTACTAGCCATTAAATCTGTGTTTGACCTTGTATGGAAATGAGAGCGGCAATTTTCGCTCGGCACAATTGTTCTTTATCATTATCATTATTATTATTATTATTATTATTATTATTATTATTATTTATTTTTATTATTTATTTTTATTATTTATTTTTTTTATTTAATGTTTTCACACGTCTGCGAGGAAGAAAGATGGCATCTTACAAATGTTCATTAATGAAATCCATAAGAGTAACAATAGATCGTTTTCTTCGCTCTCGCGGGGTTACCTCGGTGTAAGAACCTGTGAAGTTTTCCTTTGTTTTACAGCTATCGTTAAGAACTGACTGGGGGAAGAGAGTAACCAGCTACAAATGCACAACCGATTGGAATGGTCATCTTTACCAGATTTTTTAAAAAGACCTATGCCGTGTAACATTTTTAAACGGAAAATAAGAACTTTTTAATAGCAAAGTACTTTTAGCTTTTATTCTTAGAACATTATTCTTAAATTTTAGATCATTATACTTGAAATTTTAAATTTTTACCTTTTCAACTTAACATTGTATCAGTTTTTAATTTGAGGACCTCCCTGAAAACCACAGCACGTGATGGGAGCCTCCTCTTTAAAAATTATTTATTATTATTATTAGGGTTAGGGGCTATTATCTTGTCTTCTTTGTATTCTTTGCTTTACGCCACTGGTAAGTGTTACAGTACAGATTCTGGTACCGAGGATAAGCCAACACGCGCTCATGGAATAATTGTTATAAATAACCGTCCAGAGAGGATTAGTGTGTCAATATACTGGCAACATGACTTGACGCTATTGTAGTCATACAAATCTCTTTTTAAAGGTTTTTTTAAAAAAAACTTTTTAGTGAGACTTTGGAATATAAAGAGACTTGATTCCAAAATAAACAACTTTACATGCAATGTACGTCCTATCAGCATGGAGTCGGTAATACTTTAGTAATACTTTAAACAAAGAGCTGTGATAAGAGGAACACGAGCCACCGATATCTTTTTCCCATTTTCTTATGGTTGATGCCAGCGTATAACGCAATCGTTAAGTTGGGTATTGCCGGAACTGAATAACATTACCTCTATTACTAATTCGTCTAACCTCATTTCGGCATCTCTACCTTCTCCATGCATCATCGAAGAATGATTGACGCTACAGTTTTAAGCGTTTATTGTTTGCTTATCATTATTGTAAGAGAAGTCGCGTCTGGCAGTAGCAATTCTTTCCGCAAATAACCACTATTGAAATATAACATATTTTTTTAGTCTTCCGGTGGCATGCACGTGCAAAGAGATTCATGAAGACACGATTGGTCATCGCGGTTATACACACACCTTAAGCAGTTGAGAAAAAAATTCAGGCCTGAACGGGATTCGAACCAATGACCTCTGCGATATCGGTGCATTGCCTTACCAGCTCAGGATGATCAATCATGTGTTCATATCTTTCTCCGCAGTTTAAATATACATTTCATATATTCATTTGCAATGAGATTTTTTTTCTTAAATCAAGTAAAAGAAAAGCTTGTAGGAATCAAAATTCGGATTCTATATCCTTTGCCACCATAGTTATAAAATTGATGGTGTAATGTACGCGCAGTGAACCAATATATCCTAATGTAAAACCATTAACATAAATAATTTCTTTTTAGAACTTATCGTGAAATTACACATCGAGATGAAATGGAACGATGACTTGGAGGATCGAAACAGTGCAGCTTTTAAAGAGTTATCAAGTGTGTTCGAAGAAGAGGTAAATTAAATACTCCATATACTACTGACTGTACACACGAAAAGGCAAAATCATAACTTTAATGAAGCTTACAACAGTTTGGTTGGGAAAATCATATTTTTGCTGTCAACGATTAAAGGAAATGTTATCCTTGGAAATACGGATTCCTTAAGGTCGGTGCCTACTGTTGCTAGTGCGCACACGTTCTGCGCATCACACAACGCTTCAGTTCAACCACGGCGCACCATGTTTGCTGTGGAACCACTCGCCTGCGGCTCGTGGTTCAACAGCCACTTCGACAATGTTATGATGTAATTTATCATCAATAAGAGGACAGACGCATAAATGGGAAGGTAAAACAATGTAACGGACACCGTAAAGTTTCCAAGATGAATGGCTTTGAAAAACGCGTGGTTATCCCTACATTTTATGTTAGCTAGCGGTTGCTAGTAGTATGGCAAGCATCGCAGCATGAATCAATGAAATGAAAACAGTAACGTAATGATCAGTCTATTGTTCTGTGTTTTTGTCTGTCTCTTTGTTTGTCCATTCCTGGTAGTACTGAACGTCCTACTGTTGGACAGACGGAGTAGACAGGCAGACTGGTAGACAAACAGGGAGATGAAAAGAGGCGAAAGGAAGGAAGGATTAAAGGACAGAAGTACAGATCCCATTTGGTCTGTTCTGCCACGCTCACCGACATGCTGATCGTGTAAAATATATGTGTATATTTAACAATTATTCTACGAGTGTGGGTAGGAAAGATAGAGATGATAGCCAACGAGGCACTTATTGCCGAGATGGTTAAGATGATCTCATATCCAACAACAGTGTTTTATTTAATTAATATGGAAAATTAAAATGCAAACAAAAGCATTGTGCATTATCCAATGACACAGCTTTTAGTAATAATAAAAATACATCTTAGATATTCTCTACTTTTAAACTCATTTTCATGTTGCATTTTGCAGATCCGTGAACAGTATTCCCAAGACACAAGCTTTGTTGATGTAGAAGTCTTGTCTTTCAAGTAAGTTAATTAATCCGAAAGAACAAATTGATTGCAATATTGTGTTTTTATTGAGCGTCTGAGACATTATTTCACAAATAAAGAAGCGTAAGCCATGCAATACACTGTGATAAAACATGACGGGTATTTGAGAAAACGAGGAAAATGTAGAAAACACGAGCCGCAGGGAGTGTTCTCAAATGTCCGGACTCATTTTATGATATAGAGATAATGAAGCGAAAAAAACAACAATAAAACACGCTTTTTCTAGAGATATTTTAAAATATGGGTTTTTTACCGATCAGAGCGCGAGCATATTAAAAACAGTTATATGCAACTATCCTTAAGATCTGTTTTATTCGTAGGTCGGGAAGTGTTGTGGCAGTATTTAAGCTCACATTCCAGAGGAAATTGAAAGAGAAGGAAGCATTAGCTCCATTGAAAGAGGGTATAAAAGATGGGAGAATGGGCTCTCTGAGTGTTGATCCTGATTCTCTAGGCGTTAAGGAGGACAAAAAAGGTACTTAGACGCTTAATGTTATTACTATTATACTTTTTTTTAATCTAAATGCTATGTACTGGCTGGAGGGGAAATATTTGGCTTGAGGTTCATACGAGAGCCAAATACTTTCCCGTCTGGCCCGACCTAACTCAGTCAATAAGCATTTTATCATATAACCACTTACTGTTGAAAGTCTGTTTTAAGCTAAATATGACGCGACTTTACAGTATCAGACGGCCGCACGCGGGACAACTACAAAAAATATGCCGTAATAAAGCTTGTCATTTGTTTTCAGCGAGTTAGCGCTGGTGGTAGTGTCCCACTAGAAAAAGAGTTAAGGCTGGCTGGCTCAAATCGAACCATCGTACTGCGAAGACCAAAATATTCACGATCGCGAGGAATGAACGTAGCCTCTTTAAATCACGATCAGCGGAAGCGTGAATAACTCGCTTAACCAGAATGTACGTTGAAAGTTTTGTGCGGAATTTTAACCCATCAAGCGTTAGCAGTTTCGGGTGCAATCTGACGTAGTGTACCCTCGCACGGTGTTGATTTGCATATAGGTAACAGTTCCGCCCCACCCCGACCGAGTGTTGTTTTTGTAACACAACACCGCTCGTAGTAAAGAGTCACGTTCGCGTACATCTCATTTACATTTTAATTATTTCCTCTCATCTCACGTTTGGGCCGCCTGTGCTGGTTCATGCTTTAACGTGCACTATCGAGTTATGGAGTACGCGGGAAGTTTAGAGAGCACGTAAGAAGCGTAAGTATTGCCCGAGGCGATACTAGATTCGTGAGTGCTCTCCAAACTTCCCACATGCTCCGTAACTCGATAGTGCACAGCTAAAAGCATCAACCAGTTGTTTTATAAAATAGCCGGTGGAATTGTGCATCAAATCAGACGCGAAAAACGGACATCAACATCAGAAGTGATTGTTTGCTGTAAGCGAAATATTAAGGAAAATAGGAATTGGTTTTATTTCAAATTTTCTGTTGAAAGCTCGAGTTTTATTTTACTCCAGTCTAAATATAAAATTCTTTATTTTTAAAAAAGAAATAACGCTCAAGAATGGCGTTTTAATTTAACAATTATTTCCGATCCTGATTAAATGCAAAATCATCTTAACTACAGAGAAGAAAACGTGCGTTTTTACTGGTTAATTTATAACACGCCACATTTTAAGTTTCTGTGAGAAAACGTTCAGTCCGCACAAATTCGAACAAACAGTCAAAATAAGTCAAAATGCTTAATAAAGTACATCGATTACCGAAAATAGACCGTTGCAAAACGGTTTGAGTAAACACTGAAAACAGTATGACAGTAAATGTCAATAAGTGTGGCTAAAATTTGATCCAAGAGTGACGTGGACATTTTGAAAGGTGCAGTTGTTGAAGAAAGATCCGAAGCCGCTTGTGGTTTTCTCAGTTGCCGTGGACACAATGATGTTGTTTTCCTGTACTTCTTTCTGGATGTTTATGGCGGTGACAGCAAAAGATTCGTATCTGTCGGATGTCAAGCTTCTCGAAAGGACTTCGCTGCTGGTGCGGAGCTGTGATGTTGAGGGCTGCGTGTTGTAGTGTAAAAGACTCTGCACGCAAGGGTGACCAGATTGCCATTATGTAGCAGTTCTGTACACCAGCATTCGACCATAAAGTGATAGCGGTGGCTCTGACGATGTGGTTGGTGTACATTTTGGAGAGTTTCACTTCCTCACTGATGCTTTTCATCATCCCGTCGAGTTTTTTGCCACCAATTGGTAGGGTTTCGAACCAAACTTCATCGTCATAATTCTACTTAGAATTCTTTCTCGGATACTGAAAGAAAGCATCACACTGAGGATTGAGTTTGGCCATGTAAAACTTCAAAGCTTTGTATCTGTCGTTCTCTTCAGGTGTTTCGTACATTCTTGCCAACCTCTCGCTGCTGGATACATCACTCACTCCCTCCGGGATGGTTTTTTGTCGCTTCATCATACGCCATTGTAACAAATCTTCTTCTTGACGCTTCAACTTAAAACTTGAAGCTCGTTTTCTTCAGCTGCCTCTGACCTTCTCTTCCTCTCCGACATAAGAATAAAGCAACATGAAACCACACATTGCGAAGGAGGGCATGTGGACTACTCAGTGCAATGGCTGGCGAGGTTTTCAACTTCATCAATCTTCGCTCTTTATGGCTGGCTTGTGGGTGACATTTTCCTTGCCCTGGCGCTTCAAACGGACTATCTGAGCGTTTAACACTTCATTTGATCTTTTAAATCGAGGATCTGAACTCAGTTTGAGCCCTCTGCTTATGAGTGGTGCATTCAGGAATCTCTCAAAAGAGTGCCGGAAACCAAGGACAGTGGATTTGCTGTAGGATTCCCCGGACTTGTTCCTCGCTTCGACATAGAACCTGCGCAGGCTTGTGTCTAGTTGTTCTACCGTCATGTTTTCCATCGGAGTTTCTATTTGTTTCTCATTACACCAAGCTAAAATAAAAACAAGTTTTCTTTGAGTTAAAAAAGAACCATTTAAAAGTTATTTTCGTAAAGGAAAACCAGACAGGAAGACTGTTATCGCGCTACATCTGTAATTTAATGTAATTAAGGTCATTCCACTGAAATAGAACCTGCAATGAGATTTTTGTCAAACTTTGTCTATCGATTGTTTATATTATAGGAACTTAAATTTTGAAATAAAAATGAAGGGTCCCTATGTTCGTTTAGGAGTAACAGCACCTTGTTTGTACCCTATAAATCCTTGTAATAGCACCAGTACCATGATTATAGTCACGATAACATGCTTAAACGGAAAAAATTTAAGCTTACCTTTGAAGGTTAAGACAGACCAGTTTGTCATTTGGTTGGTTTTACCAGAGTGTCTTTCTGTCAAAATTTGTTGCATTTCATATAAGACTCAATGTCTTGCCTCTCTATGCTTTATCTAGTGATGACGCAGAATAAAAGGCAAAACACTAACCCACCCCTACAGGAATTCTTTTGTTGACTGCAGTGGACTTGAAATCTACGAGACGGTTTACGGACAAACTAGCCGATTCGCTGCAGCTGGAGTGCTGGTAACCATCTCGAGAAAACCGACTCAACATCCTTACTCGAAAATCCAACTCGAAATCCTAACTCGAAAATGATGGCCAGAAATTTCGGACATTTGAACCCGCGTGGGTGTCGGCGGTTTATTACCCTAAGTCTTAACTTTAAATTGCTGTACAAGAAAACTGCAGGCCAAGAAATGAAATGTCTCTGAATGATACTCGATTTTGGCAAACTGAAAAACAGCATTAGTTGTTGTTGTATTTTCCGTAATTCAATTGCGTCTCACATAATGTTTTGTAATTTTGTACGCCATTTTTATTATCGATTGGGAAAAGCCGCTACTGCCATGCGGGCTCAGATGTCCGAAATTTTCGACCATGCCAACTCAAAAATCCAACTGGAAAATCCAACTCGAAAATCCAACTCGAAAATCCAACTGGAAAATACAACTCGAAATCTAACTCGAAATCCTAACTCGGAAGTTAGTTTGTCTCGACGCAGATAACTTGCTTTCTTTCACTAAATTTAAAAAACGCTTCGATGTCAAAACAAATTTTATTTTTTATCACGGTGAGGCATCGTGCATAAAATCGTCAAGGAATGCCACAGAAAACCAAAATGAAGATAACAGACATTTCAGCACCTTTGTAGAAAACTTCATAAAAGCTCCTAGATCCAATAGATTTGCATACGAAATGGTGGTCAGCGCTAAACAAGCCCTGTTAAAAGTCAAGAGAAGTGGTACATGTGTCGAATGCAGCCTCCAGGACTCTAAGAATTAATGGGAGATGGCTTACAAACTCCCTTTCTGCAGTACTAAAGCTACCAAATTAATTATTCTCAGTTCAAACTACTTCACAGGCCTCTAGCGACAAATGATTTTCTAAATTAAATAGACATTAGAGAAAGTGATATCGAAGGTTCTAATGATACCAATAGTAATAATAGGCCTGAAGTTGGATACCTTAGCCAGACATATAGTCCTGCAAAACAAAGGAAATTCTCCCAAAAATAGAAAGATTTCCTAGTGTTCAATCCTCTTTAGTATCTTTTGAATCTTAAACCACAAAAGGAAAAATAAAGAAATAGAACTAAAACAAGTTCAATTCTAACCTTTTAAAAGGAAGCCATCTGTACACGAGAATATATTAATAATTTAGCCGAGAATTCGTAGTAATGACCTTTGTATCTTAATAGCTTACTAAATACCTTTATGTTAAGAGTGTTTTTTAGTAGTCTGCTAGTAATGTAATGTTTTGTCAGTACTTCGCTGTAAGTAAATGCTGTATTTATTAAAAAAAAGAAAAAAACGGAAAACACCAACTGAGCTGTCTCTTTTTTTGATAAAAAGCTATATTTCTTCTAAAATGCTAAAACAACACTTATCATATCCTGTGTAGTAGTAGCGGTCTCCGGTCATTTTAGCGCAGTGACCTCAACAATTTCGAATGATCGCTCATCCGACGGGTGATCAGTTGAAAGCTTGCTCTGATATACTTTTCTGTGCTCAGAGTAGAACCGGTGGGAGTATAGCCGGCGTCTAGTCTTTCCAACTTTGACGCTAGTTTAGGTACTCTCACTGCAACGGCCACAAGGCGTTCTAACTGTAGTTTTTTTCCAAATACAAATCAGCATTTCGCATTTTAACCAGGCTTTGAGCTCTTGTTTCGTAATTTCTATTGGAAAATTGCAAAATTTCATGAGGCCAGATTCCTCTGGACTAAAAACCTATACCTGACTTAAAGATCCTGATTAAACTAGTAAATGAGAAATCGTAGGAGAAGTAGGAGTTTATATGGTTTTAGGGAACGTTGTCTCAAAATTAGAGACGTTCGTGTGGATTTTGAACCATGTTTCATGTTTCATAACTTGGCATCTGTTTGCTCTAAAACCATCCTACTTGATCAAATGACTTCTCTCAACGCGATCTTCCATGTGATGGTGCCAGTTTATCGATTGTGTAAAATTTGAAACGCCCTGGTTCCCTGTGCAATTTCAGAATGGTCTATTGGGTTTTTATTGCTTTCAATGGTGGAAAAATATATTAATCCAAACTTTTTCTTCTTTTCTTCTTTTATGTTCATCTTCACCATCATCATCATCATCATCATCATCAGAAACAAGAGGAAAAAAGTTTCCCTTAAAAACTGTTATTGGTGTTTCCAGTGGTGGACTTTTTAGTCTTGCTCTCATCACTATTTACCTGGTTCGCCGCTCCCAGCGCCGACGAAAGGCAAAACAAAGTTCTATGGACGGGATGCCTAGAGATGTTGCATTCCCAAGGCCTGAGAAATATGAGTTGGAAGATCAGAATGAAGATGTTGTTCGCTTTGAGGAAGTGCCATTGTCGGCTATTGGAGTTCGTTATGCAGGTTTGGGAGTCACAAACAAGGCTGCTTACTATGAGGAGGTGGATATTTCGAATGATGCTGGCCAATCTGAAGAAATCTCCAATGAGTTTTGCTATGACGAGAAAGGCATCTTCAATAAGGCCATAGAGTAAACCCCGAAAAAGGAATGTTGGAACATTTGTTTATCTTTCGCTCGCTATTATAAAATTAAAAAAAGGCGGATAGGTCGTTATAATTCGTAGTGTGGAATTTCTCCTGATAGAGCAATCTTCAATAGGCTGTTGAATTAAATGATCTACTTGCGTCAGTGTTTTGTTTGCTGAATCCTGCCAGTGTGCAATTGCTGTATAAAACCGGGTTGAAATGGAACAAAGAAATGGATTTATGCTCGAAAATACTCGGTTAAATTAATTTCTTTGCTTTAATCTTGCAGATACACCATTTTTTAGCTTTCGAATAATGCACAATCTTCTTCAACGGGCTTTAAGCGAGAATTTAAAACCCTGCTTACAACCCAACCAGTCAGCCAAACCTAAACATAAAGCGAAGGCAACGCAAGCAGCGCGGCATTCAATTCCGCGAGTTTTGATAGATTGACTGTACCATTAGTTTGGTTCACCAAGTGTGGTGAGGTTAATCCAAGGTGAACAACAGCCAAAGGAGAAGTGCTTTAAGGGATTCATTACAGTGTTTTAAAATGTGAAAAGTATTCTAGTCTTTTGGCATGCATAAGTTACAATAAGTTTGCTGATAATTGCTACTAGTTGCGTGTTAACTTTTTGTCAGTGTCCTGGTCTTAGTAAAGAAATACTAGCGTGCAAAATAAAAATAACAAAAAAAAAGGAAGCTTTTTTTAGCGTCATAACTATGATTGTCAAATTAGAATAGTGAAAAAGATATACTTGATGATATTTAGTGGGGGTAATAATTCGGTTTTTTGTTCTTTATAATCATTTGTTACAGTTTCCAAAAAGTGCAAGAGATGACTCTGTGCACTTTCTAGGGCCATATATATGCTAAGGTATTTGTCTTATCGCTGTGTTTTGAGCCACAACTAAGTTGTTACATGTAAAACTCCGCCTTTTATAGATTGCTTTTTGCTGAATAAAAATCATCCTGTAAGGATAAATCACATTTGTCTGTCTACTTTCCTATTCATTTAAGTTGCTGTTCAAGACTCTATGCATCGGTCTATGATGGATCGTCTCTTGTTGCTGTCGTGTTATTGGCTTAACCTCCTGTTCATTTTATACCTCAATTAGCATCTACTAAATTCTTGTGTCACTGGCTCCCAACGGAGACAACTGAACTAATCAACCATTAATGCCCTCCAAGGACGTCACAATTCACTGCGTTCCAAGTATCCACGAGTATGCGGGTTGTACAGCTTTTTAAATAGATTTCGTGACTTTGCCTCCACCGAAAAAAAAATCAATATTGTAGTCCCAACAGATGTCCGAGGTAAGTGATAGTTGTCAAAACATCTTTCTTTTCCCCTTTTCACATTTTCACAAAATTGTTTATCATGGATAACTTTTTTGTTTCCTGAGAAACAATCAGGGTATAAAGTCATAGACAGACGAACATATTGGTGAGCACATTTTCGTCACGAATAGAAAGCTGAAAAAAACTTGTCAGTGGTTTGTTACACGAAAAACTCGGTTCGTCAGCGGTTTCCGCAAGTAGTAATCAAAAATGCCTGATAGTAAGTATCATTCGGATTGGCCGTTTACCATCAAAAATTTACCGAAAACGATTCGGTCGAGTTCCACCTAATCATTTTTCGAAGATGGCGATGAAAAATTGCAAATGTTAGGCACATTTTCCACTCGGATATTTCGGCTGGAAACTTAGGAATACCTTTTTTTTCTCTTTTTTTCCGAAAATTAGATTAAAACACACAATGAAATATTATGGACAAATATAAAAACCTTCTTTCTGTGTTAACCCTCGTACAAGCTTACTCATACCCTCACCGTGATACAAGGACGGAGTGGATGGAATCCCCCCCGTCTTGATTAGCGTTCTGTTAAGACAGAAATAAACAACTAAACATTTATTAGATATTCATGAGCTTGCTGTAGAACATTATACCATCTTTGTTGCCGATGATGTCATTTGACGTCATTTGATCCGCTAGCTTGGATCCACGATCATGGATTTCACCATCTTTAAAAAAAAAAGAAACAGTCTAGAAACAACATAAATTAACAAAAAAGTTTATTTTTGGTCAAACCTACATGAAATTTGATGGTTACCATGGCAACGTCGAAACTGATGGACACACATTGAAATATTGCGCAAATTGACATAGTAACGTTTTCGCAGAGAATGAAAATTTTCTGATCTCAGGGTGAATCGTCTCTTCAAAACTTTAAAAAACCTAATGGTGGAGGTGGCATCCACCACCGCCCTTGTACGCGCGAGAGTTAGGAGTTACACTAGGTGTGTCGCAGCAAAATGTATTGCGCCATTTTAACTGTTGCCTAATACATAAATAGAGAATAACGCCTTATGTATTGCTCGGTCTCTTAACAATTATTCCACGAGCTAGAAACGGATTATTACGACTTTCTCGAAACCAAAAGGAACGAGTAAGAACCCAATCCCAAGGTGGACTGCAAAAGCTCTAAATGACTAATTAATAACAGCCGAGTTAATTGCTTAGGAATTGGACAGTTGGCTAGGTCTCCTCCCGCCCTGTGGTTCTCACATGGAAGCAACAAGGGTAAGAATGGTGCAGCCACAGGTTCGGCAGAATGCTCATCATTCGGGCAATAGCACTTGGGAGAAAGCATTTAAAAGGCTTCAAAACTAAATGTACTCTACTTTCTCTGGCGTTTTCCCGGCCAAAATGATTATGATTATGATATTGTAAACGTATATTGTAAACGTAAGGATGTCATCCCAAAGCTATTTATACAACTGCTACGTCGTACGTAACCCATTGTGTAAGAATACCAACATTGCAATTACAAATGTTGAAAGACAAACTAAAACTTATGACTAAAAGCTGAGTAAAAACTAACTAAAATATATAATTCTTACTACATTAGCACGAGACATTCAATGTGAAAGTTTATTGAGGATGCGTCAGTCAGTCATCCGATGCAATAGATATCCTGATTGCAATTTAAAACCTTACAAAGAAGAACTATTGTTTCCAAGAATACAAAGGTGTGCTACGCCAGATACGAAAAACCACTAAAAAGCACCCTTTAGAAGTGGCCAAAAATGAGTGGAAACGTATTCCTCATCTAATGCAGCAGCACGAAACCCCGAGGAAAGGGTTCAACTAAATAAACTAGAACATTTTACAATAGACTATTTACAAAAGCTGTTCAAACAACTTGTTACAGAAAAAA
>Ga0126337_10002087_pt1 | contig 12521 bp, 4 predicted proteins | sample DipCmetagenome_FD_92527 | JGI IMG/M metagenome (GOLD analysis project Ga0126337, IMG submission 92527) | Coral microbial communities from La Bocana,Puerto Morelos, Mexico - Diploria C A metagenome | ecosystem: Host-associated > Invertebrates > Cnidaria > Coral | place: La Bocana,Puerto Morelos... | reverse complement strand
GCCATATAACCGTCTCTTAGTCTTAGAACTCTTGCGAGTATACATTCAAATACAACCGTTACACATCCTAGCACGCGCATCATAGCTCGTGCAATCACTATAACAATTTCATTACAATATGTTGAAGGTGAGTTTTACAGTGGTCGAGTGTCTCGGCCGCAATTCAAGAATCATCTAGGATATAAATGATACGTGGGATATTTAATTTGTTACCTGAAACCCATTCCAATGTAGTACTGAGTAATTCAAATATCCAACAAGAACTAGCTAACCCAATTGGCAAACAGCAATCTACGTACTAATTACCCTTCAAGTGCATACCTAATAAGTCATAATCTGCAGGGTGCACTGGGATGTCTCAGAAAGCACTACTACACCAGTTTTAGCCAGATTACAGCTCGGTCCTATTCTCGTTATCATTCTTATAGCATCATCAACGGATGCATAGTGCACTGAAAAGAATCATGATGGAATGAAATCATTAACAGAACCTCTGCTTATAAGGGAAAGAGAGGTTGTGTATCATTCGATACTCACCCGGCTGTTTCTTGCAAATAAACCCTAATTACGAGATTATTGTGTTGTCCAATGGGGCCTGAGCATCATAACCCTCTACCAGCCTCTCGACTTCGACCGCGCGCAAGTTTCTATCGCTTCTTTGTCCTTTCATCTCTCTCTGCGTTCGCATCATGGCCTAATTTAGCAAGTTGCAATGTGGGAACTTAATCTATGTCGTGCTTATGCCAGTAAGGAGCTGGCTCTCCAGAAACAAAATGCTTGCCAAATACCCGTTCGCTGTTAAACACGTCTTTCGATTCCGTGTCTGCGCGACTGATCGCTTTTATTTTTTATTTTTCTCTCCGCTCTGTAGTCAGTTCTTCGTCAAATTCTCACTTCTACTTCCACAGCACAAAACTACGCAAAGAACCGATTTAAGCTTTCGTTCTCACTGTGATCTCTCTATTGAGCGAGTTTGTTTGGGCACCAACCGCCGTCAAGGCAAATGTGACGTGGGTGAAAACCAAGAATACTGTCCTTTGTGCATGCTGCAGGAGTCTGAACCTGAAATTTAATTTTTTACGACTATTTTGCAGAATGCAAAATAGCAATTAAGTTAGCGAGCAAGAATTCACTCGCTTGGTCGGTCGATCCTTCACTCCTTGGGTCGTAAACTTTTGTTTGTATTTCCGCTAACCAATGCACAACTTGACGAACAACTTGACAACTTGACGAAGACAAAAATGTCGTCGAATGGTTCGGCAAATGTGAAACATAGTTAAATAATAATTAGATAGATTTCAGCTATGTATGTCAACAGCATGTGGTGCGAGCATTTTCTTATTTAAATTGTTTAAAAAAAACCCTAGAAAGCATTAGTTGTCCTAGTTACGAAATGAACACGGGCTCCTGGGTTTAATAACATGCATGATGCATGCAATGCATGAATATCGAGCAAAATAATAAATTATTATAAATGGGAAGCACTCATTAACTTCTTGAGGGAAAAGAAAAAAAGAACACGTCGGAGGGAAAAAATAAAAGAAAACAAAAAATCGATTGCCCGCTCGAGTCTTGAACTCTCGCCCTTGATGCTTTCCCAGCTTTCCAATACAGTATACCAACGCATTGAGCTGAACTAACACATAGGTCCGCAAAGCGTGTATGAGTGTGTCTAGAGTGTTATGCATTATTGTATTGGGGAGTCAGGGCAGTGATTAAAGCGTGATTTTAAGAGGTTTAAATAAGGGACAGAAGAAAGAAATTTATTTTTGGAACAAAGCCAAACTATTTTCATCGTTTCTGCTCATACTGATGCATGTACTTCATCATGCAAAATCAGTAGTCGTAGCCTCAAAGATGCCTTTGATTTTAAGAACAAGCTGCAGGAAGGGATGACTCGGCGCAATGTGCTCCAGGACAGGTTTTTCTTTAATATTCACTTCGCATACTCGCTACGCTGTCTTTTCCCAATTCCACGGAACTGCGGAGTACTGAGTCACACCCAGTAAACCCCTGGCAGGGCTTACGACTGAGACTTTCTAAGTAAAGAACAGATTCATATGAGATTAAATACTTTTATTGTCATCTTCTGAATCCATAAACTAAGTACATCTATTTGCTTCTTGAGCTGTGTTTTCACATAATTTTGCAAAACAAACTTTGTAGATTAGTTATATCTTTTTCAATACTTGATTCAAGTATTGAGATATATGAATGTCTCGGCATGATGCCATATAAAAGTATAGTATGGTTTAAGTGTGGCTGTGAACTAATTTCAATTAGCATATGAATGAGTGAATGAGATTGCCAAAACTTTGAAGAATCAAAACAGAATGAGAATTCTAGGGAACCAATATTTCTATTCTTTCACACAGACAATTTAAGTAGTCTTTAAGTTCAACAGGGTGGTGTTGTTTTGTTTGTATTCAGTCTACTCAGTGGACTAGTTGACTCATGGTACAGTGCTTAACCCTGTTTAGTACTTTATGGCAGTTCTCTGGGACAGAGGCCCCTTTAAATACATAAATAAAAAAAATAAATAAAAATAGGATTGTTATGCAACTACTTATAGAAGGATTTACAAAACCGTTTAATACAAGTACATTTACATATTTCGATTTCGACTTCAACATAGTCATCCCTATATGAAAGAGTCTCAAATAAAAATCTACGAATTGTTTAGTTTACGAATTCAGGTCTAGTCTATATGTCTTACTGTTGCAACAAACTCTAGAAGACATTCCTAACATTCCTTTTATGGTTGCATAATAAATGTCAACGAACAAAAAAAGGCTTGATAATTAATCTCCTGTTAATCTCGTGCACACTTTTCTTTTGATGTTTTCTGTTCATAATTGTGGTCATGAAAAAGTACATAGGTGTATGGTTTAAGAATTTTTTTCACTTAAGAGGTTGTGCTACGATACAAATATCCATAGATTACACCTTCATATTTCGCACGAGTCTTTTAATACAAGTTTACTTTAGCGATGAACGATTTGCAATAAACTTTCCTCCATAGGGGCAATTAAAAGTGAAGTGTATTTCTTTTCGCTTTAATTGGAGTTGCTAATTTATCTACACAGAAAAACGCGGTTGTTTCGTGTATCGTGATAGTTTGAATGAGGATTTCTGTTACCGTGCTCAAACTTGAAGGAAAAGGTGATTTTTGAGATGGCTTTAATAACGATTGTAAAGAAAAGGCAGTAGGTCTGGGCGCATGGAAAAAATTGGCATAACACCAATAAAATTAGTGGGAAAAATTCCACCTACTCCGGCTACGCTAGTTTAGACAAAACTTTAAACCAAAAACAAAGTCTAATTCGTTTGCATTGCCATGCGGTGCCCAAGGCCACCTTAGAATGCAACAGAAAAATATATGTATGTGGCAAGACAAAGGTCGGTTCAATTTGCACAACTGCGTGTTACACTCCTTTGAAATTGTCTTGAGATTGATTAGACAATAAATTAAAAGAAGACGGTATATTTAAATCAAGCTCAAAAGCAGCTGATTGAGTAATAATTCTCCCTTACCGCGTAAATGTGGTAAAAGGCTCGTTACTTGTCATGTACCATGAACTTGGGCATAAATAACCCATAACTGAGGGAGGAAGTCCACAGCTTATAAATTCTATTTCAAGTCATCTGGATCTTATTAATTACTGTCTTGTTATATTTACTGAAGCAGTCGAGGACTTACGACAAATGCGAAGACAAGCGTCTTATTTTTTGCCGATTATTTAATTATTTAATGAGACAGCTAGAGTTTACCAGCGGTCTTAATAGCTATAGAAGAATAGATAAATTTGTTCCAAACATTTTGCCGAAAATTTTGACTGAACAATCTAAACACTTTCGATCAACATTTTGCCTACTTCAAGTTGCAATCGGAAAACTGCCTACTTGTGGGTTTAATTTTAAATTGATAGCAGACAAATGATTCCAAAGTCTTAAAACCACTGCCGGCCAAGTTGAACTCTAGTACGTGCGAGACTTGATCCACAGGAAGATATAGAGGCGTAGGTGGATGGTTTCAACAAGGACTCGTTATGACTAATAGGAATGGTAAAAATTATCGGGCTCGGAAAGCAGTTTGCAAGCGAGGGAGGGGTAGCCAGTGAAAGCGATTTATGACTACATTGTATATAAGTTCGATTTCTTTTGACGATAGAGTGCAGTAAAGTAGGTCGATATCCTTTCGTTTTTAAACAAAGACGAAAAGAAGTTTAAAGTTGAATAGCCTCTAATGACTCTCGTAAATTGCACCCAAACGGAAACCTCTAGCAGTTTGCAATCAACCATGCGCCATTCATTTTGATTTTGTACCTATTAACTGCCATCTCTTTCTAAAGCGGGGTTAATGGAACACGCGACGCTATCTTTAGTCCTATCCATTTTCCTGAGACCATCAGTGAACATGACGTTTGAAGCACTTTACGTAAAATGTGTTCTCTGAAATCTCGCTTGATTATTATTCCCTGTTCAATTCCGCCGGGTGTTCTTGCATGTGCGAGTCACAGGGGAACCTTGATATTGCTTTCTTTCTGTACACTAGAAAGGGCTATAATCTAAAAAAAATCGGGTTGTTTTTCGCTCTTTTATTCGACGCTAAGAAAATTGTTTAGCAAAAGGAAAGCCCCTACTGAAAAACTTAAGCTGAAAGACTGCGAGAGTTTACCGTGACCGTGTGGGCTAAAATTATCACCTAGACCTTAGAGGCCGCCCATGAAGAGTATTCGTGTAAAATAACAATTAATCTTTCGGCTTATTTTCGTGTCCTGTAAAGCTTAGAAGATATCGCTTCGGATCGGACTGAGTGTCAAACATTGACCCTAGGCCAGATGAAACCATGATAAACACGCTGATGAAGCAACGATTGATAAATAAAGAAATGCATTCTGCCTACGAACGCCTACAAAAGACAAAGCAGTACAAAATAATAATGCAATTTTTTGCTACATTTTTACAAATTTACGAGAACTCTTCAGAATTTCGTTTTTAGGAGATATTCAATAAGATCGTTTAATGTCTCATTTTTGCCTCTGGACCAAAAACCAACTGTTTTTTAACTCTGCGATCTTTGTTGAACATTTCGTTTAAATGAGCGGAAAGCCCTCCACCTGTTGTCTGTCGATCATAGTTATAAATGACAGTACAGAAACTCAAAATTAATTCATTTTCCCTGAATCAATTTATAGTTGGCTTGAATACAGCTTCCTATCGATTCCTTGTCTCATTAAAAACGCAGAGTAACCATTAATAGACAGAGAATCCATTAAACAATCATAAACCTACCTGCGATCCTGCTTTTGCTCCGGTGTCAGTGGCCTTAATGGTTATTGAACGGGATTAATGACTTATTAGTATATTTAATTTTCTTTGTAGAGCAAGTTCAAAAGCAATAAAACATTGGTCCAGGACATCTTTGTTGCTCATATTGGTCTTGTCATATCGACGCTTGTCAGAACGACTAATAAACACATAAACCTCTTAATCAGATTCGCGTCGATTGCCAAAGTTCTGGGCATTTAATTTATAATTTATTGTCAGGACAGCTGCTGCCGTCAATTTGTTGTGTGCATTAATTATAATTGTGCATATAAGTAGGATTCACATCGAGCGAAAAGACAGTAAAAACCAGCTCCCGTGTCAGATAGTCTCAGAACGTTCGCAAGGAGATTATTACTGCTAAAGGTGAGCGTCTTTATATTAATTCAGCCACTGAGGTGCATTTTTATTTTTCACAAATAAGATAAGAACTGGATAGACGCTTTACCACTTAACTTCCTTTATTCAAACTCAGTACAAGGTGAACACTTAAACGGCATGATATATCAATAACGCGAATTCTCAGATTTAAAAGCATCGGCCTGGCAAGTCACTTAAAGTGCTCCCGTTAATGTGTTTTGCTATCTTTGTCGTTCTATAACGAAATGTTTATGCTTAACTGTCATTATCAAACGGTTTTCCTTTTTATAAAAACTATATATTTATTCTGATCTAGGTTTTGTATGACTTTCTATCACTTGACTGAGGTTCCGTATAGTCTATGAATGATATTGCGCTTCGGTCAAATAGAAAGCTCATAAGCTTTCTTTTTAGCTTTAGATATCTTAAAACTAAGTATTCAGGATTGAAATTGAACGTTAACGATTTTTAAAATTAAAAAATACGTTAAGGAATAAATAGAAATCCATACTTACAAAGTATCGTCCGATTTCGACTTTTTAGCTTAAGTTCAGTTGTATTAAGTCACATATACATTATACATTCCAAGGTTGTTCGGCTAGAATATGAACTCATTTGTTTTCATTTGGATTTATTTTTAGATGAAAAAGATGACACTTACGGTAGTTATCATTACACTGTCTTGCCTACTTACAGAGTTATCGTTCCATGCAAATGCTCAGACACCGTGTTCGGTAGCGTGCTCAGATGCTAAAAAGCAATGCCGTACTGCCTGCCATTTAATAACCACGAATGAGAGAGCACGGCAGTCGTGCATAAATGAATGTTACAACGAACACACGAAATGTCAAAATGATTGCACCGCAGTATCAGGAAGATTTCTTCGTCGGGATGAGGACCTTATGGAAGAATGGCTTAAGAGCAAATTTCATTAAAGCTACAACCCACGGACAAATGATTCAAGGATACGGATGCTGCTTTATTAAAATGATGTACTCTCGTGACTTGCTCAGTAAATATAAGGTTTTTAAAGGTAACTTATAAAACAGTTGATTAAAATATTACAAAGTATAATGAATTATCTTGGTAGAACTATTTCCACAGGCCAATCGTTGGAACCGGTTCATTGCAGATTGTGTTTACGCCATGTACGCAGTTTATATTTTACCCGAGGGTATCGATGTTCGAGGGTATCGAGGGTATCGATTAGGATGCGAGTTGGGATTGTTGGAAACAAATCCCGGTAGTATTTTCCGCAATTTATATCTATTGTCGCTTTTATATTGAGAAACCATTTGGGAAATCTAAGGCCCTTGCGTTGTGTGTAGATTCAAAAGTAAGATTCAACTCACTCAACGGAGTTGACGGCTTATGTTATATTGTATTGGCTTCCGGCTGAAAAAAGCTAGCTGTTATTCGGAAAAAATACACAGTGAAGTCTAATTGTAAACATGAACCCGGCAGATGGCAAAGTGCGCGCGCAAGGCGAGAGATGAAAATGTTTTACTTACTGGGGAGGTGAGAGGCACCGAAAAAGTTTGTCCCTTTGTCGGAAGTTTAAGAAGTCGTTCTGTCTGGTTGCTATGGAGTGACGTCATAGGCCGGTCTTGTAGCTATCATCGAGCTGGATTTGCGTGCGGTTTTCATGTGACGTAGCCATATTCTAAAATTTAAAATTGCCTTTCCTTCTGAGGTTTTAGTTTCATCAGATTATAGACCCTATAGGAACTTGGTGTCTTACAACGTTTTAGCTCGACAGGGTTCTTCATTTTGCAATAAGGCACGTTTGAATTTCCAAGCTTTTGTGTTGCGTGACTAAAATGGCTGCCCGAGAAGGCTGTCGCGTCGGTCAAAAAATGAGTAATCGCTTTGGTTTTTTGCTAACTGAACAATTCTTGCACTGGAAGAGATATTCATTTCAAAGTGTCGGAGCTCTAGAGTAATAAGGTTGCGTTTCAATAGCACAACTCAACGGCAGATGTTTTTGTTACTATACGGCCCCTCCGAGGGGCACAAACACGGCGGTCTCCATACATAGCTCTATAAATCTGGGTAAAACACTCCTCCGAAAAACTTGCGAATGAAAAGGAGCAGAGACCTTACCGAATGAAGAGGCAATAGAGACAACATCTTTGTGTACACGTTGATCCAAATGCGTGCCATTTTTTTTAACTCCTTGAGTAAAACCTTCTTAAATTCATCGGGAAATCTTGCAACCAACGGGCTGGTCGTCACAAAACGCGCCAAAGGAACGCCGCATATCTTAGAACTGAGGAGGAACCAATTCGTGGAATCGCTTGTTGCTTGCCCGAGCTGAGCTCGTCGAATGTCGAAGTTAACCATCTACACTTCTGAGTGAAGGCAAAATGCATAAATTCAAAGTAATGTAGTCTCTTTATAAAATAAACATGCTTCTCTCCACATGACTTCGTGTGTGCGACGGTAAATGTACTTTTACGCCTTAGGCTTATGACACATTCCTGCTAAACTTGACGAGCGTCGAGGAACGTGGAGATGTAGGAATAAAAGTTCTACATCTCCACGGAATTTCAGGTCTGTTGTTCTGTTGCTAAGAACGTCTGGCTCGTTATGCTGCGTTGTTGCAAGTCCTGCAAGTCCAGGTCACCAAACAGACCTTCTGGCCCGCTCCCGGCATTAAGTGATTCCTAGGTTCCCTTCATGGATCTTATCCAGTATCGCAAGACGCATGGAAGACGGGAAGAATGCTCTGCACTACTGACAGTTGACCCCTGCATGACCAGTAGGGTTTCATAGCATCGTTTAATTAATACTTCTCAGGCCATTCCTCACAGCAATACCCTTCTGTCTGCAGTCAGAACCCTCCTCCTGTGCTTTAATGATCTGCCGTCCTCAGTAGTCTCGCGTTTGATGCATGCAGTGATGAGGTCACGGTTGAAATGCGTGCATGCATTTCGTCATCGATGGGCTTGAGTCATCATATGCATATCTTCCTTCCTGGAACAAGCTTGATCTCCTTGAAGTGGAATCTCATCATTCGTATTCTTAATGTTTGGATCCTTGACAGAAATTGACCCAGTTTGTACCTAGGAGTGGCACCAGGGGTTTGTCGTAAGTTTTCATAGAGATCATTGTACTCCCACGATGTACTCCCAGGACCGTTCGCATGCCCACGTAAGCGCTGGTGCTTTCATTTGTGCGCATCTGTTTTACGTGGGAGTTGTTGCTCTCGATATGAATGAGACTGGTTGCCGCTGAGGCCTGAGGAGGAACCATCAGATGCCTTTTTGGTATCTTAGTTTGGATAAATAAATAAATGTCAAGAGAGGCAGTCACATCCATATTAGCTGGTTTTCATGCGGGTCCTCTATCCTGGTCGAATTGGGATTTGGAATGTTGGCTTTTGTGAAGTGTGGAAAACCGGAGAATCCGGAAAAACCCTCAGAGCAAGGCGAGAACCAACAAGAAACTCAACCCACATATGGCAAAGGACCAGAATCAAACTCCGACCACATTGGTGGGAGACGAGCACTCTCGCCATTGCGCCATCTCAGCGAGGTGTTGGAAGAACTTTCCTAGTTTGTTCACCATACCGAAAAATGTTTTCACTTCTTGGAAGTTCTGAGGTGGCGGTAGGTCTGCAAATTGCCTGTAGCCGTACATGATCCGCCTCAATTCCACTGAAGCCTATAACTTGTCCAACGAACTTAACTCTGTCTACGCTGGATTGTCATAGGTTTTAGTGTCAAGCCAGCATCAATTAGATGTTCAAGTACTGTTCAATTACTGTTTCAACATGTTCATTTTGGTCTTTGCCATGGGCTAAAAGTCATCTATGCTGCACTCCACGACATCTAATCCCTGGAGGATCTGAGTCAAATTCTTCTGGAACAGCCCGTCGTTATCAATTATTCACCGAAGTGGAGATAAATATCCACCACTTTCACAGACCTTGAGGTGAATAATTATTTTAGTTTATGCCACACAAGCTGAATAACTAGGCGGACCAAAGAGTAACATTACTTGTTTAAGAGTAACTTTATTTGAAACGGGAAGCCATTTTGTTTTTCTCGGCTGCTCGGAGGTGAATAGTACTTGGCTAATCAATTATACGGTGAGGGTGCTCAAAAAGCGTTTTATTGGCGACATTCCAATTAGGTCATTGACAAATTCTCAGTCTTCGCATAAGCATTTTGAAATAAACACAAGAACATCTACGTTCAAGTTTTTTTTTTCTGCAAGCAGTCCTTGTTTTTTTCACTGATGACTTCAGACACAAAGTCACCTGATGAATCTGTATCATAGCAAGCGACAACAACTACACATGAACTGGAGCTATAGGAGTCCCCGGGTGTATACATACAAGGACAAAGAATATTTGTTGAAAAAGTAAGAAATGTGTTTGTAGTGGGCGAAGCGTACTCGATTTCACGAAACTAGGCGCGCACGGTCGTCTCGGGTAATATTTAGCGAGCGCGCGCGGTGGTGTTGGGTACTTGCAACCACGAGATCGCGTTTCGTCACCTTCGTCTTCTAGCAGCATCTTGCAGCATTTGAAGGGCTTGCATCTACGAGTTCGCGTTTGCTTCGTTGCCTTCGAGCTTCGCCAACTTCTAGCAGCATCTTGCAGCACGTGAAGGTGTTGCATCTACGAGTTTCATTCTAAAATTTACAGATAAATACATTGACTACTTACATGGATGTTAACTTCAATAAAAGTCTTCAAACATTAATTTCTTAGCAGTTGTATCAGGACAACTCGGATTAATATTAATCCGTGGATTATGATAATAATAGATTATAATAGGGTTATTATAATCCGGTAATAAATTATCATAATCCAGTAATAGATTATTATAATTCAGTAATAGATTAAAGCACGCGTACGGCAAAAAATTGGAAGGATTAGATTATTATTAATAATATTATCCGGATTTATATTAATCTCATTATAATCGAGATAAAATTCCCGTAAATGTTCGGATATACAGCTTTAATGACAGACACACTGCAGAGATAACACAAGACTGACGGGACATAACACTGATCACATCAGTCACATGACGATAACTTGCTCATGCTAGAGCTGGTAGATACCACGATGTTGACCCTAGAAGTTAATGAAAAGGAGCAAGCCAATCCGTGCCGTGGGAATGTGCTTTTTTTAAAAAAGGAGACCTTGAGAAACGGAACTACTGGTGTAAATAACACTCCTGTACGTTCTTGAATTCGTCCTTTTAATTCTAACGATTCACTTAACCAAAATAACAAGTACGGAAATTAATGAATACGAACTTGAACTTATATGAACTGAAAATACAACAATACGAAAAAACAGCATAAATAGAAAGAGAACGAGATTACTTACAAGATCTGTAAGGCACTCCGGACCTGACAACGACTGACTACAACTAACCAACTACAACGTTTTTAAACGGAAATTTGAACTAGAAGAATAAATTTAACGAGGTTACGTGCTAAACAATAAACGATTACACAATACGACGTGAAAAAACTTATTTGCATTTAAAACGCAAAAACAAATAATAACCTTTAACAACAAAGACAAAACAAGGAAAGAAAAAAAAAGAGAAGTCGAACAAAAATTGAATAAAATTCCACTCTCGTGGCTACAACTGGATTATAATAATCTATTACTAGATTATAATAATCCATTACTGGATTATAATAATCATTAGGATTAATATTAATCCGAGTTGTCCTGTTGTATACACAATCTTTGTATTCAATACACATCCAGTAAACAGGATATCAAAAGCGGGCGCAGCTATAGTGAACAGTATTTCTAGTTTAAGCTCCCACCTTAAGTCCCACCTTAATGCATAGTATAATGGCTCATATACAATGAAGCCAATCAAATTTCTTAATCCAGTTTTTAATAATTTGGGGTATGTTTTGTTATGTGTATCAATCCAGTTTAAATTGACGGACGAAAAAATAAATCCAAAGTTAATAAAACTGGAGCAGTGGTGGATAAATCTGTGAGATCAAGACCACAACCACTTCTAATCAATAGGGGAGCTGGATCTTTTTACCAATCATGGAGTGGTTTTCAATTGAGTATCGTGAACCTTATAAGTAAAATCAAAATCAACAACCAAAACATATGTTCACTCAGATCAATCACAAAGGACGCAGAAAAGCCATTCTAGCAGATACATATAGCATACGCGAACGGTGAGAAAGTGTGCAGGTGTGGGCGAGTCACGATTGCTCTTTGTTTCAATTTTGATTGGACGAGTGGCGCAAGTTTAAGCCAATCGCGTATTGTGCTGCATTGCAAAACCAAAGCAAAAACGAATTAATTTCGACGCTCAACAGAAAATCACTTAGAAGCGTTGTAGAGCTAAACTAAAGTAATTTTACATTACGGTCTTATAGGTAATCAAATGAATGCGAGCGCAATTAACCATTTAAACTACAATTCGCTCACAAATTGCACGGGCCTTTAGGAGAGTGCAATTAAAATAGTCTTTAAACAATTTTAAATATCACTAGTATTGAGCGTCACTTACTGAACTCGACTGAGGAAATCACAAACTGGCCTCGTTCATTTTTGCGCGTTTATGATCACGACGGAGTTAATTATTAAAATGTATGTCTGACTGAATTCGCAAAAAGGTATCCGCAGTAGACTCAAAGACAGTCCCGGCAGCCAGAGTGCTCTGGCCACCCCCTGGCTAGCAGATTGGCCAATCACGCATACACGCGACACCCAACACACCAGCAGGGTGCTAATTCAACACAGAACCCTTCAACCGGGTTCAACAACTGAGTAAAATACCCAGCAAAACAGTCAATAACAAGGTTATAATCATTCAACACTGAAAACT
>Ga0126337_10002086_pt1 | contig 12523 bp, 8 predicted proteins | sample DipCmetagenome_FD_92527 | JGI IMG/M metagenome (GOLD analysis project Ga0126337, IMG submission 92527) | Coral microbial communities from La Bocana,Puerto Morelos, Mexico - Diploria C A metagenome | ecosystem: Host-associated > Invertebrates > Cnidaria > Coral | place: La Bocana,Puerto Morelos... | reverse complement strand
TGGCAAGGTCAGAAATGCAAGTGTTTTCTTTCAGTATTTTATGATCGTGCATTGTAGGACTGTTTTGAAATGTGCACTGCATTGGGAAAGTAGTGCTAAAAAATAAATTTAATTTTACAAGCATGGTTATAAGATCTATTGATCTTCTTCTTCTTTGTTTTTGCGCTTGCTGCAGTTTCTTTAGTTGCACCATTCGTGTCAACGAGAGTACATCAAGGGAGTAAGCCTATATAGAGTTGCCCTTTCGCGGCCGAAAGCGCCAGTACAATATAAGTTTTGAGATGTTATGTTCATTGCATTTCGCTTTAGTCGCAGCTTGTTGGCACATTTTGTATGTGTATATTTTTCGTTGTTTCTCAGTTCAAACCTCTTCTCTGTTTTTGGGTGATTGAATCAGTTGCCGTATGTGGCCAAGAAAGGATTCCGGTTTGGGCGGTAACACATAGCTATCATTAAGAATCATCATGATTGGGACCACGTGTTAATATGACTATCTTGCTTAACTTTTTGAACATTCCATGCTACAGGAACACTTAGATAAGTGCCCATTTATGGATGTTAATTGTCCCAAGGAGTGTGGACAACAACTACTAAGGAAGGCTCTTCAAGAACATTTAGAAAAAGACTGCCCATTCAGGACAATACCATGTACATACTGCACAGAGGAGGTGCCCTGGAATGCAGTGGAGGTTTGTCTTTAATCTCTTTGAATGAGAAAAAAAATTGTACTAATATTTGTATTTAAACACCACATAGTCATCAAATTCTGGGCTCTGGTGAAGACTTGTTATAGTTATTGAGGTGGGTACTATGACGAAAACCGCATCTTTGCTATGTAGGCCATTTTAAAACATTATTAAGTAGTCTATAAGAAGAAAAATGCTGTTTACTATTTTCAAACATTTTTTTTTTCATTCCAGAGATATTCAAGTTTGTTAAATTTGCAAATTAGCCAATTGATGATGTCAATATCAACCTAATTTTGATCAAATAAGATGAAGAAAGATATGTCAGCCAATTTATATCAGAAATGTTTGATTTTTTGCAGTAAAATTATACTAAATGTGCTCCACAACACGAGGGCAACAGTTTCGTTACCCTGGCAACACATTGGGTTCCAGACATCCCCAAAATTAAAGGCTGTGGTGTTCCATTTTGATATTTACTGTGGGTGCTCCGTATGCATGATCCAGCAAGCATGTGAATATGTTAGCTCAAGTTCATGACATTATTTAATGTTTTTTGAGCTGAAAATCACCAACATATTGATTGACTAAGAAAGCTCTATTGATATACTTTGTGTGATATTTGATTGAGTGTATGACGTCATCAGTCATCTCATTTTCATATGCTACACATTTTTTTTAAAAAACAAATGTAGCAAACTGTAAACGGAGTTTTTATTCCTTCATTGAATTCTATGTGATACACCTAAAAAATCAAGGAGTTAAAATTTAATCATAGTGCCACTTTAAGTACTTTTAATGGTTATTAACGAAATGTGTCTTGATCTAGTTTTCAGTCGTTTTATTTTTATTTCTAGAGGCTATACTACATAATACAACTGCAGTTTATATCTCATAAAATTAACCTGTGGCATACACAAGTGCATTTGGAGTAGAAATTGTGTATTTGTCAATATATTTGTCATAATTGTTATTCAGCAGGGTAATGACATTAAATGGTTCTGTTTCAGATGCACTATGAAACTTGTCCCAAATTCCCACAACAGTGTAAAAATTGCAAAAAGGAAAACATTAAAAGAGATGAGGCAAGTTATGTCATGTTAAATTAAAGTACGTTGTCCGTGTGAATGGTAGAGTTCCAGGCGGGAGATATGCAATGCTTCTGTGAAATTTATGTTCAGAAGTACATCACCTTTGTTCTTCGAGTGTGGCAGTTACTTATTCTATCAGATGAACCATAAAATCCTAAAGACTTTCTGATCAGGAGATAGTAGTCCTTGTAACTGTAGCATATAATAAACGAGTTGTCAACAATCAGATACCGTGTTATGCGCAAAGAACTCTGGAATCACCAGGAGGCAAACAAGAGGAAAGAAGGAAATATATCGTGAAAAGTAGTTTTGGTTTCCAAAAAATGATTTTGGAGAGAGATCAACACTTTTTCAACGTTGTTTCTTTTAGCGAAGCGTTTAACACTTTCATTTAGCGAATTGCAATGTTTACCCCCTGGTGATCCTAGAGTTCTTTGCGCATAACACGGGTATTCGATTGCTGGCAACTTGTTCATTCATGCGATGGAATTCTTGCAATGCACAAGTAATAAATGACTCTAATTTTCCCCGTCTGATCAGCCAGACTAAGAGACTGATTCTTGGAAGTTGGACTTACTTGAAACAGCACAATTTATACTAATCCCAAAATGCGAATTATCAGAATGACATCTTGAACTTTCAAGTGGGATATAATCATAATCATGTTACTTGTTCTTCTTAGATGAAAGAACATTTGGATAAAGAATGCCCTGTTGTGAAAGTCGTATGTCCTTTTAGTATTGTGGGATGTTCATTTGCGGTAAGACAAATTGCATTCAGTATAAACTTTGTAGACTCGATTGTGGCTTGTTCCATATAAATCATATCAGAATACTTTGGTTGGACATCGATTCTTTTCGCAAAATCTCTTCCTAGTTTGTTGCATATGTTATGAACCTGAGCTACAGATCTTTGTAGGGTGTTTTCCAATAATTAACAGCTGTCTCGTTTTAGGGTAAACGATCTGAGGTGAATCAACATGTTACTGAACAGATGACCAGCCATGTAATGGACATGGCCAAGAAAATTGCCCAGATCATATCCGAATCGAGTGGTAGTCGAGGTGAGGTACACAGAGGTGCCCCGACAGGACGTACCAGGGGTGGAATGGAATCTTTTCCTCAGGAACAGGCCAGCCAGGAAGGATTTTTCCATGATCTTTCAACCAGGACCCAGCATCAGCGAAACGAAATAGATGAGATGAGACGTTCTTTCAATGCTCTTAATAGCACAGTACCTCATATGGAGCGGCAGGTAGAGGAAGCACGTATCAGGCAAGAGAGGGCCGTTCAAGAATTGACGCTCAGGTAAGTAGCCATGCAAATTAGTCTGTAAGAAAAAGGCAATCAGGTACTTCAACCGTTGTCTCCTTTTCATTCGTTTTTTGGGTAATAGACAATTTCGATATTGTAAAATTTAGCCTTGTATATATTGTAAAATTTAGCCTTGAACAATAGACCTCACCACAAGGCTCTGGGGAATTAACCCCACAAACTCTGTAGTTATTCCCCAGAGCCTCGTGCTGAGGTCTGTAGGTCTATTGTCTCAGGCTGAATTTTAATGTATCGAAATTGGTCTATTACCCAGTTCTTCTCCCCACTAACAGTCGGTCAAACTCAAACCACATCCCCTTCCTTATTTGGACCACAACCACTACCAATAGTGTAGCTCCATATTTCTATATAATAAACCACACACAACGCACAATTCCTTGATTCGCTCCGACGAAGGGCTAACGCTCGGAAAGTCAGCTTTCGAATCTCTTTACGGTGGCCAATTCACATCATCAACCCAGTTGATAAAACCAAATTATCTTGAAACTTGACGGTCGCCAGGACGCCAGTGGCAGTTGAAACCATAGGGCAGGGCAACAAAAAATTGGGGTTCAGAAATTGGTAAATTTAGCCCGTGTATTACGATTGCAAGTACGAACTTGAAATAAATATAATATAGCAAGTAGTCTAGTTGGACTACCTTACCTTGGACTACCTTTCTTTTGTTATAGCTGAATCTGATTTATCCGAGTTCTGTGAACTTTTGGAACCGATACGTGAAACGCCATTTTGATTTTTCTGTTTCCACTTGGCTCCAGTGTTACCCTTGTTTTTCGACATTGTCGCTTCCACTTGCATAACTGTTTTGGAAAACTAAATCAGCCAGAAAAGAACGACAAAACGTGGTGATTTCTCATTGGTTGTGAGACGCCTCCAACGAAAAAAACGTAAAATAATGGAGATGGGCTGGAATTCAACAGAGATTACAAAAAAAAACAAAGAAGATCACGAAAATTTCAAACTGAGAACAGTTGGATGAAAGGGAGACCGTGGCTGGTTTTCGAAGATGCAATGTTTTCTATTTGCGGCAGCTGTGTACGTTAATTTTTTTAGTTCATTTACCGTTAAAATCCGTTTAACGTACATTCCTGCAAATATAATGGAGATCCAGGGCCCCTTAATTTTGACTTGCGCGACTAAGAAAGCACGAAAAGTGGCCCAGCTAGCCACCAAGCACGGGAGTTGATTGACACCTATTGGCAAAATAGTGACAAGTCGTTTTTTGCCGAAACGTTGTCATTTCATTTCTTGTTCTTCAACGAAAATCCTTATCCCTGGCAGCTTTTGCGTTTACAATGGAGGAAATGAATGGCATTTGAGGAAATTGCTATCCAAATTAAAAAAAAGAGAGAGATTTGGACCCTGTTTCCTGTTTTGCAGATTTAACCGTTACGAAACCAAATTGTTAGAGTATGAGGGACGTGTCTGTAATGGGTCATACATATGGAGGATAGAGAATTATCGACAGTGCCGGCAAGATGCGATAAATGGAGTCATGACAGCTATACATAGCCCTGCCTTCTACACCAACTTGTATGGGTACAAGCTCTGTATGCGGATCAACCTGAATGGTGTCGACAGTGGAGTGGGTAAACACGTGGCACTCTTTGTTCACATGATGCAGGGTGATTACGATACCATCTTGGAATGGCCCTTCACTGGAAGAATTGCTCTGTCCATCATGGATCAGTCAGATGGTGCAGAGTACCGCCATCACATCAGCGAAACCCTTGTAGCTAAACCCAACCTCTTGGCATTTCAAAGGCCCACGGCACCACGTAACTACAAAGGTTATGGGTATGTAGAATTTGCGCCCATAGAGCAGATCCGTGAGCCGAAGTACGTGAAGAACAATACCATGTTGGTGCGCATACAGATTTTTCATTAATTATGTACTGGTGCGGATGTAGAGAGGACCCTTCATGGCAGGGATGGCATTCTACGCTTGTTATCACTCGTTTGTTATCACACTGGTTTCCGAGTGTCTCTAGAAGTTCTGGTCTATTTGTGTCATAAATGATCATTTCTCCATCCACAGAAGAACATAATTAATTTAAGGTTTGTTTATGAACAGGTTTTCCAATGGAATTGTAATTATACTAATTGTGTTTTGACTTGTAGCTAGTCATAACTTGTATATGGTAGCCGATAACCGCCACTGAGTTTACTGGGTATTTGTTTCTTTTTGTAAGCAAATAAAATGCAAAACAAAATGCAAATAAAATATATAAACTTGGCCGAGTAGCTTTGTTTTGCATTCTTGTTTCAGAATGTATTCAATTTAAATTGATTTTAACTTCAATTTCGTTTCGCTTTTGCATTCGTCTTTAAAATTACATTCAATTTAAAAATGAATTTAGCTTTACTTTGATTTGCACTTTGCTTTTCGTTTTACATTTCATTGCATTTGCGTTTGATTTTAATTTTATTTGCATTTTGTTTTGCATTTTATTTGCTTACAAAAAGAAAAAATACCCAGTAAACTCAGTGGCAGTTATCGGCCACCATACTTGTAATTCTTCACGTAAAAAAATGTAAAAGTGATAGCCTGGGACTTACGAGAATGTACGACCGACTTGCAGCGATCACGAAGCGTAGGTCGCTTATGAACGATTTTTAAATCAAGTTAAATCAAAGAAGTTAACGCCAACTTCTACAGTGAAACACGTCAGAATAGTGCTCTCATGCTCTGTGGAAGCGGCAGGGGTAGCGTTTTGACACAGGGCTAAGATGACTTCAAAGGAAATACATGTCGTTTCACTGTAGCAAATTATGTTTTCAGCCGCCCCACTCCCTCAGGTTGTCACTGTTTACTTGTCACTTTTTTGCTTTTCTTTGCTGTTTAAAAGTCAATACTAATTTAGGTTTGGAGAAATGTGAGATGTAAGAAAGAGGAATAGACCAATTTCGATATATTAAAATTCAGCCTAAAACAATAGACCTCTGGGGAATAACTACAGAGTTTGTGGGGTTGATTCCCCAGAGCCTCGTTCTAAGGTCTATTGTGTTAGACTGAATTTTAATATATCGAAATTGGTCTATTGTCCCACTCTTGAGCAGTCCAAGTAAAATGACTGTACATGCTATACTTGGACTTGGGTCACGCTTGTATACATATCATTATACTACTTGGGGAAATGATCCAGTCTCTGCCATTAGTTAATTGCTTTGTTTCCTTGCCCAGCCATAGCGTAGAAAATGCAGTCAACTTATTATGTAGAGCGATAGCATGGACGAAAAGGTTTTAAAGACTCTAATTATCGTAGAAATTGCTGCTTGACAGACGTGAACTACCATCCATCATAATCTATGACTTAAAATAAGACAAAACTGTACATTCCAACGTTCCCGGGTATAAGTCGCGTCACGTGAGTTGATCTGTTCAGCACTTCCTTGATGCACGGTTAGTCAGGAAATGAAATATGATCCAGCCTGATACATAACAGCTGATAATTGATAGCAGTAACTATAACCAATCCACTAGTGTTGTGAAAACGTTCACTCGCTGTTGCTCAAAAGATAAAAATTCAATGCCTTTTGCAGTCAGTGATTTAAAGCAAGTCATGGAAAAGATTGCTTAAGGATTGCGCGACAAAGCTGAGGTAGGGTGATCGAATGAAAATCTTTCCGGTGCTTGCCAATTGATGTTCAAGTCCGGATGTTTTGGAATTCTTGGTGATATCGGAAAAGAACATCCTCAGCCCAAGTCTGAAAATCACCAAGAAGTTGGAAACAATTCTGCAACTCGTTCCGTAGCTGTTCATTCCACAGTCTCATTTACTTCAAGCCACATCAAAGGGTACATCTTCAAATTGCCAACTGGAGAAAGTGGAAAAGATCTTGATTTATATACTTACATATTTTATCTTATAGAAACCAAAGGAGTGGAATACATGTCTTGAGAGTGTTATGATAATCTTTGTAAAGCGTTCTGCTATCTCGTTGATTGCAATCATGATAATTGGGCACTGTGACATACTTCTTACAATGGAAACACTCGAAATGTTCAGGGAAATTGCTTTTTCCCCTTTAGTTTTGTCTATCCTTCGTAAGTTGCCAATCACAACCTCGACTCGTAACAACTCTCGCTACATTTTTGGGACTTTTTTCCGTCTTTTTTTCAGATTTCATGAACACTAGAGGCTATTTTTTCCGGATTCATATAAATTTCCGAATTCATTGTAGTGCAATTATAGGCGTTCAAAAGATTCCATTAATCTCCGCAGACGCTGTGAGCATTTCGTTGTCATCTTCCAGAATTGACAACACTGATTTACGAGAGTCTGAGTACTTTCAAACAAGCTCTAAATTATCACAACCATGATCATATAACTGTCAAAGAACTGGGGGACAGGGACTTCCTTATAGCAGTCTTGGCAATGCTTACGGAAGTCTGAGATATGAATCCACTCTGGTCACAGATCCGTTGATTCCTTTGATACACCATGATCCGAGTTATCTTGGATCACTGATCCTGATCCAGATCACCCTTAAAGAACGCACCCTTAGTATTGGGGACAGGGCTGGAGAAGGCAGTCTCGGCAATGAAACACCAGAGGCTTAATTAAGAAAACAAAGTCAAAGTCAAAGTCTTATTATTGACAAAGAACTGGGGAACAGGGCAGGGGAAGGAGCTGCCTACACTGAGGAATCTAGGTGATTTTAAACAAACTATTAATTACCTCGGCCAAGATCTCAGTACTGGCTGGAGAAAGAGCTGCTTTATGACAATATTGGCAACGTTTTTTGTAGCCCTGATAATTTGTAAAAGCTATAACAACCGCATCCAAGGTCTTGGTATTTGCAAAACACTGACTGGAGAAGAACGTGCACGTTTTATAAGTGTCGAAGAGATGATTAAAGCTTAGATTACAAATTGTGCAAATTAAAATGCTTCTGACTTTTTTAACTTTCTCTATTGTTCGTAAATTCCTCAGATCGGGATCACGAACTTCTTATGTTTAAAAAAAATGAACTGGTTGGAACTTAACAGTGTTTTTGATGAAGAAAAATTTCGGTCTTTGGCGGGATTACCAAATCTACAAACTGGCGAGGTACAATTAAATAATGAACATAAGATCAACTGGAGGCAGCGTAGCCGAGTGATCAGCGCAACGGACTCGCCGCAATCCATGGGTCCCGGGTTCGATTCCCGCTCTGACCACTACCTGGATTTGTTTCACGCGGCCCCGAGTTTAAGTTGTCAACCACACTTTGTAAATAGCTGGTTTGCCTCGGCCAGTCGTTTTAATGAACTATATTTTTCAGTTGTTTACTCGGCCCCACTGGCCCTTGTACTGTTAACGCTGCCCGAAAGTAAATAAAGGTTACATTATTATTTTAGTGCCAATAAGCATTTGCAAGAGAAATTTCACTTAAAATCAATAAAATGCAGAATCGTGGAGGTAAAAATGGAGTTTTTAGTAGCAACGAAAAGAACGTGAAATGGTTCACTACTTTATTCATTACATTTGATCGACAAAATATATTTGTTTTTTTAATAGTGTTATACTTAGTGTTTTTCTTTTCTTTTACTAATTTACTTGTAATGGAAAGTGAAAAGTGCATGTACTGTAGTGTAGCGTCATCCTGTACAATTTTAAAATTTCCCCCCAGAGCAACAGAATGGAGAATGGGAGAATGTTTTGTGAATATTTTAGTACTTTTCAGCCGAACGATTGATCGCTTGAATGCTTTAAATTTCAATATTTCCTGTATAAATCAGTTGTCGATTTTAGTCTCATTAGTCCTCTTGTTACTTTAACTTGTATTTAATTGTACCCGGCCGAAAAAATCATATCTTCACCGCGCGCAGTGAAGATACTATTTTTATCTTTCACGTGTGAGGATATTGCGATAAGTGACATTTTGCGATAAGTGACTATTTTGGCTGTTTCAATTGATATCGATTGATTGATTGATTTCCGATCATCGATTTTCATCGATTGGTTAGGCCGGGAAGTATAACATACATTTATTTTATTTTTGTTTTCAAATAATGAAGATTAAAACATGCCCGCGGATAGCTAAGCTAATCTAGGCGGGTCATGTTTACATAAATAGAAGATATTACATGGCCGCGCGGGGATACGAATTTTATCTTCGAGTGGTGAAAGTATCTTATTTGAAAACAAAAATAAAATGTAAGTATGTTATACTTCCCGGCCTAACCAATCGATGAAAATTGATATCGATTAGCATGGGCCAATCGATGACCAATCGATGGTCACAAATTCCTTAATTCCTTCGATTGTTATCGATTGATATCGATTATCGGTTTCATCGATTGGTTAGGCCGGGATACTTATTATCACTTTATATTAGTTTAGAGGCTAGTTATATCGCATTGTTAGGACTCGAAGCATTGTAAATTGTGAAATGTTTCAGTTGTAAAAATATAGCTGAACTATTATCAGTATTAAAAGTAGCAATTAATATAGCAGAACTGGAGAATGGTATTTATCATGATTATGTAGAAATAAGCGACAGCATATATTCTATTACCAGAGAACGCTGTATTCTCTATTAGAATATACCAAACACGTGAATAGTGGTTTTCGCGCACGCTGATTGGCTAGCTCGGAGGTGAATAGTAACAAAAAAACAAAACGTTTCAAAGAAAGTTATTCTTAAACAAGTAAAGTTACTCTTTGGTCCGCTAGTTATTCAGCTGGTGTGGTATATACTAAAACAATTACTCACCTCGGTGTTGGTGAAAGTGGTGATATTTACCTCCACTTCGGGGAATAATTGTTAACTATTATACATTGAACAGTGAAGTGACGTCATCTAGCTGCTGATTATACAATAATTATGGCACTCCAGGATGACCACGGTGCATGATTTATTAAGGTAATCATGTCAAGTTCGCGCTCTTTGTCTTGCTCTCCGTCAATAAAGAAGCAAAAACATGACTCGGTTTCAGTGATATCCAGACTGATCACGGTCTCGTTAATTGTTATCCTTGTCTACTTATCACCCCTACCTCAAACTTGATTATTCTGGATATCACAAAAACCGAATCCAGTGAACAATTGATGAGCTCGAGATTTCTATGAGGTGACAGTTGATGAGAATCAACTGTCACCTCAAAGAAATCGAGAGAAAATAATCTAATTGTTCTAGTAGAATTCTAACTGAAATTTGCTTCAAGTAATGATTCCAATTATTTCTGGTGTTAGTATTAATTTGACATTTGGCGAAATGGTCCAAGATTCGCAAAGTTTATATTCATACACATATAATGCTGTTATCATTCACAAATAGATTTATTTACATTCAACAACAAAGTTTTCATTCAAGAAATATATTTATTTAAAGACTTATGAATAATGACGGAGAGGCAAGTATTAATGATAAACATTCCTATCAACTAGATGTATATATATTCAGTCCATTTACAGGATGTATTCATTCACATTCATCCCTAGGTGGGCCAGCGTATGACTGTTGTGGCTAAATGTAACACAACCAGGGCCGTCGGAGCGTGATCGCGATCATGTTACGATTTCGCCTCCTGGGGGCTAGTTCGGGTATTGACCAGTGAGACAATTTGTCATTTGTCGCCTATTCGAGGGGAGGCGCTTTTTAAAACTTCAGCCCGATAGGAGGGGCGCGTATTTGAGGGAGGCGCTACTTGGAGGATTTACAGTATGTTACGAAGTCACTTTCGAGTTTCAATTTCTATTACAACCAAGGGTAAAGAACTCTTTTCAACTTAATTATTTATACACTGGCCATTTTTTCGGTAAATGATATCCTATTCTAGTACAAAAACTGTCTGAGTTTTATACACTAACCCAGACTAAAATGCCTGAAAGCCATATGAAGGTTATGAGTGAACAGGGCAGCTTTGATCGGGTAGTATTGGTGTAACACCTCACTATTATGTCCCGAGATACGTAAAGTTTTTACCCTCATAGGGGGATCTAGACTTATATCTTTTTAATAATTCCTTTTCTGCTCAATGGCGTGCTTGGTTTGGAAAAAGCGCGTTCTGTTCATAGGTATGGCGGCGCCTGACTCAAAGCTATGATCAAGTTTATCAAAAAGTATATACTTATCTCGTGAATGATTTTTAGCCATCTTTGGAGTAAAGTATTAGGAAAAGCGCTTTTGTGAATGTTCATTTATTTCAGATAATCAGTCGACTAGACAGCCAGAGTAAATTTCAGATATTTACGTTCTGATTCCATGGAGGTTCACCAACATGGCGGCTGCACACGTAACACATTTCGACGAATATCTGAAGTTTAGGAAAACGCGGAGACCTAAAACTTGTAGAGGTGTCTTCTTCACGTATGTCCTATAACATTTCAATTTCTTGACAGATCTATCGCAGATCTGTTAGTGTTGTGTCGGAAATGAGTGTGGCCACGAGTTTTCTGTTCTCTATAAGAACGTGTTTTCAAATCATGTTTTAATATTGGTTTCTGTGTCCCATTTGCGTGGCGGGGTAGCTTGCGAGTTCCCAGGACTTCCAGGGAACGGAATGACGGCGTGAGTCATATGACTCCTGGCAGGTTCAGCCAATGCCGTACAGGTCTGAGAGACGGGGAGGCCTGTCGAAGCTGGCACACCGGCCCTCCAGGTTAGGGGGTTTGCACACGGCCAACAACCCTTCCAGGAAGCAACATCGGCAAAGAAAATTTCAACATATGGGTGTGACGGCCTTCCAGAGTCGATGACTCGTATGACTGCTAGCAGTGAAAACCTAAAGGAAGTTGCTACCACGAGGATGGAGGTCTTTAACGCTAAAACAAGACAAGGATTGATTTTTGGAATGTTCGTACAATGTATGAAGCTGGAAAATTGGCTAAGATTACCATGGAAATGAGGCGATGCGGTCTATACTATATCTACGGGTGAAACTGTGTTGTATTCAGGACGCAGTGATGACCTGCACTACGAAGGTGTCGCAATCATTCTAAAGTAAGGAACAGATCGTGCACCGCTAGAATGGAAACCTATCAACAACCGACTAATCAGAGCCAGACTACGAGGGAGCCACACCAACATCACCCTAATCCAAGGCTATGCGCCAACAAACAATTACTGTTTTGCAGTGTCACGCCATCAAAAATAAAAATCGTAACCCTTCAATAAATTAAGTCAAGAAACTGGGAGATGAAGCATGATTGATATATAAACAACTTCGCCAAGATTTAGATCTGTGCGGTAATTCATTCGTGCGTTATGCGGAAAAGTGTTCCACCCAAATTTACAGAGCTTTGTATGGAGACGCCATGTTGGTGCCCATGTACATGGGCACCAACATGGCGGCCGTAAGGTAACAGAAACATCTGTCATTGAGTTCTGCCATCGAAACGAAATGATATTACTCTAGAGCTCCGAAACATCGAAATCAATACTTCTTCTAGAGCAAGAACTGTTTAGTTAGCCAAAACTTGAG
>Ga0126337_10002084_pt1 | contig 12529 bp, 5 predicted proteins | sample DipCmetagenome_FD_92527 | JGI IMG/M metagenome (GOLD analysis project Ga0126337, IMG submission 92527) | Coral microbial communities from La Bocana,Puerto Morelos, Mexico - Diploria C A metagenome | ecosystem: Host-associated > Invertebrates > Cnidaria > Coral | place: La Bocana,Puerto Morelos... | reverse complement strand
TTTAAGAATAATGGATTTAACTGAATGGTTGTGAGGGTGAAACGTGAGAGTGAATGGAATGCGGTCGGAATGTTCTTTTTGTGACGTTTGTAGTGATGACTGTCGATCAATAAGTTGCGCGCGATGGTGACCCGCTTGAACGACAGAAGCGGGGTAACCACGCTTTTCGAAAAACTGGCACATTGACTCTGATTTGTGGACATGCAAGGATTGTTCATTTCCAATCAAAGATGAACAGCGGTGGACTAGCTGTGGCCTTCGAGTCGAGGCCTTCGAACTCAAATTCGCGCGTTCTAACGAATTTTTCGGCTGAAAAACAAGCCCAACTTCCTTCAAACATGTCAATCCATCTCATGGATTTTTCTAGGTTTTCCAGGTTCTGCTGCAAATTACTTCTCTTCTTGAGGATACCATAACATTGCCTACAAATATACTCTGATGTGACGTGGACGTCGAACTCCACATTTGCGAGCGCAATGTTCACATCAAAGATTGTCGTCGTCTTCTTGCTTTGCACCAAAAATCGCTCGTAATCCTTTTCAATCTCTTTAAAACACAATATACACTTTAAAAGGTACATTGACTTGCAAATAAGCTCGAAAAAAAATATATTTACGAGGCCCTTGTCTGCGGCACGAGGCGCACGGTTCGCGGAAAATGTAATTTGTTTACATAACTTACATAAATTACTGTGACGTCACAGAACACGATTTGCCAACCTCGTTCCCAGACCCTGGGAACGAGGTTGGATTAGCGCCAACTTTTCGTAGACGTTCCCTCCCTCCTGTTTTTCCACGGGGGGTGGGTACGGCTACACGTAGGCTATTTAATAAACTACCCTCAAAATTTTTTTATTGATTCAAAATGTATTTAATTTATTGCTCTTGTAGTTGTACAAAACTGTATTGTTGTTTTCTTGCCACACGTTCCCTCCTGTAATGTGTGAACTTATGTTCATTCAAGGTGAGACTTTTTCTTCGGCACAACGCGCCGACGTCGACCTTTCAAAGACTTGTTTATTTCAACTCGGAATACGACCTTAACCTCCACTATTTGTGTTGTCCAACTCCAAGATCAAAACTAAAAGTTCACAACAATAAAAAAATTCACTAATTTCTTGCATGGAGGGAAGTAACTTCTGTACGGAGTGAAGTAACATTTGTATGGAGCTTCTTAAAGTGAACCGGTGTTATGAATACATAATTTACCTCTCAGAAAACACGCGCGCATTCTATTGTGATTAAGAAGTTAGCACCTATTCAAGTGATTGAATGAAAAAAAAAAAAACAAGGTGAGATTTTTCTGCACAACGCGCCGACCTTTCAAAGAATTGGTCCAACGCGATCGTTACAATCGAAGGCTACAAACTTAAGTCTTGGTCTTGTAATGTAGTTCAAAAAACAAACTTTCTTCTTCTTTCAAGAAATTAGTACTTTATGAGCATAAAAATATAATTTTTAAACGTAGCATAGGTGTTTTCATATTGGGGGTGAATTGTCCAGGGGGCGAGTTGTCCGGATACCTGACAAATATCTCCCTTTGAATTTGGAAACGACGACCGACATTTTGACACATACTCCCAAAATTAGACAAATCATTGTTGGTAGTATGATTGTAAAAATAAAACAACATAAACAATACATAAATCATTTTATCTGAGCTCTTGTAAGTTTTACATGTTCTGCGTGTACCTTGCACTTTAGTTTGTACCATAATCTGGTTCGAAAAACACCTGACAAGCTCGACAACGGAGGAATGTACTCTCAAGTTCTAAGATTTTGATTTGGTATACAATTTTCTTTTAATGCTTAGCACGCTGGCCGTTTGAGTTTGTTTTTGACTGAATTTAGTGTTTTATCGTCTTTGACTTTATCAGTTGGTTTGATTGCTCGCTGGCGTTTTCAACTGGTTAACGATTTGACTGTTTTGACACGCTGGCCGAGTTTGGCACGCCAGCCAGATCGAATGGACAACTCTTGTGGCTCGCTGGCCGATGGTTGGGCTTCTCGATCAATTTCCCACAATGGTACTTAACTAAAGTACACCCCCTTATCGTGATTTTCAGAACAAATAACACTTCGAAAGCACGCTAAAAAAAGGTTTCTTACTGTTTATAAACTCTTCCTTCCCCACTAACGAGATGCGGCTCGACGAGATGCGAACAATATGATTGGTCCATTCCAAGTTAACGCACTACAATTGGTCCATTGGAGGACAATAGGTCTCTTTGGCATTACGTCATAAAATCTTACATCTCTCCGGATCACTCGATATTTTTTCCGCCTGCCTCAACCTCGCGCGGCTTTATAATGCTGCCGCCTCGCCAGCCTCGCGTTCTTCGCTCGGCTGGCTCGTTGGCAATTATTGCGCTCTCTCACTCTTCAGTTGTAATGAACATGTAAATATACATTTCATAAAGAAACAAAGAAATTCCATCGCTTCGTGAGAGTCAGCGCGTTTTGATAAATTTCCTACAATTTACTGACGCGACCTTTTAAAACCCAATCTCGTACACGATTTCGGATTGGTGAATTTTGATCCGTTGACCTAAAAAAAAATTACAGCTTATTGCAAATGTTTCGATTTTTCACTCCAAACTAGCGTTGCAAAACAAGTTACAAGCAGCAATGACAGACATGATCTCGTACAGAATTGCAATAGCAATTGTTATATTGGTTTTCGTGATCCATTTCGCACACAGCAGATGGTCAGACTTTGGTGACCCAGATTGTGATATCCGTCCTTGGTCGAGTTGGTCTTCGTGCGATTACCCGTGTGGAACAACTGGAAATCAGACTCGATACAAGGTTTGTAATGACCTTCGGGAAAGCCGCCGGTGTTCTGGAACTTTACCAGTAGATTGTGAACTGAGTTCTTGGTCGGAATGGAAAGGATCCTGTAGCCGGCTGACGGCCGATCGATGCGCCTTTTCAAGAAACCAAACGAGTACACGGTACAAGTCTCGGGCAGAAGGATGTGGCGGAACGTGCCAAGATGTTAAGTATGAGAAATCGCGACAGTGTGAATGTTTCAATGGAGGCACTCCATTTCCAAATGGTACCTGCCAATGCAAGGAGGACTTTGACGGGGCGTGTTGCGAGGACGTTAAGAGTAAGTGAATTAAAGTATCGTAATTAGTGCTAAGGTTACTTGGAATTCAACGGTCTGCGTCCTCAGTACGAAAATCTTCAAACATCCGAGTATACACGGATCCGTCTATTTGCAGGGCCGTAGCCAGAAAAAAATTATGACTGAGACAATCTCAATGAAAAATTATGACCGGACGCACCAGTTGTTATTGAAAAATTATGACTGAAGCAACATCCATGGTTAAATTATCTTCCTAGGTATATTTGGAGTGTTTATGGAGACTATAAACAACAAAAACGAAAAATGAGACTGAGACAATTCAAGTGCCTCGGTTTGCCTATTACTAGCGACGGCACTGCTTTCAGATAATTAGTACTTATCCCAGCTAAGATCTCGATGTGTTTATTGCATACTGTCTGACCTACTGAGAAAGTATATAAAAAATGTAAAGAATAAAAAGGCCCATTGATCTGAAGACGGTTTTTAAAGATGACATCAAGATTTATTTCATGTCAGAGAACTGACCCACAACTCTCCGCGCATTGCGCTCGAACTTAGGCCGGAGGAGCGACATCCGATGGAGGCAGAATGCGCCATAGCGTTGGCAGTAATCAAGCATCTTCTTTTTCCCTAACAAGGTGTTTGTCGCCAGATTTCAAAAAAAAAATTGTAATATATAAACTACATCAACAGAGGCCTTTTCAGTGGACTACATACTAATTATGATTTTTTTTTTTCTTTTAGACCAATGGCAGAAAGGCTGGTTGGGGTTTTTAGCCCTTCTTATTTTTTTTTGTTGTTTTTACGCCTGTTGTAAAGACGACTCAACCGTAGCGCCACAGTGATTTGTTCACGGATCACTGTGGGTGAACAAATTAGTTTTTCGTAAAATTTGAATACGTTCCCCAGTTTGGCTCAAAGTATTGTGAACACAAGCTTTCGCCTTCCTAAACCATCAGTTTTCGGGGGAGGGGGAATGGAAAAGGATGCGCTAAATTTTCTAAACTGTCGTGTGGTAAAAATAATACGATAGAGTAGTGCAGTTATGAATGATTTACCAGCTGACCTTGTTTACAAGGTTACTTGTTTAAATTGCTTGTGGAGTAATGTCAGGGATACTGAGAATTGTTTACTACGTCAGTCATTAAAGGGAACTGGAAAACAGCGGCCAAAGGATTGGAAATCATACATGGTCACATGACCATGTCAATGACTTTAATAGCTCTTTATCGCATTAGAAAGTTTTTTGCATCCTCCCGAGTACCAGCCTGATAACCCCTAGTCTCCTTCGCAGCCCCTCGGGCCGGAGTCACGAAACACGGCGACCGACGCGGCTGCGAAGGAGACTAGGCAAAACCCAATGCGCACAATAACTCTTGTCCGCATACTGGACAATCCGGCCCCTGAATACTCCGCCGTGGATAAGGGAAAAAGTACTTCCCGGGATTCTTTTCTGTTGTTGTATCGCATCATGGTAGTTACTTGTACAATTCCACAATAATAAATGGGAGTCACCGAGCTCTCGTTCGATTTATTAAGCAATTAATAAAGCTTAAACTAAGATTACTTTTTACCGGTTATACAGCTTCTATCGTAATACAAAAAAGAAGATCCCAATGGGTTTACCAATGGTTGGGCATTTGTGTGGTGTGGAAGAACGGCACCTGATAAAGGGTGGAAGGAATAATCCATGAAAGTAAGTAAGTTTTGGAAACTAGAAACTGTTGTGAGCAACCTTAAGATATAGCTTTTTAAAGGAACTTGTCAACGTTTGTAAGTTGTAATAAGTTTAGTTATATTTTTCATCTTTATCTAATATAGTATTTGTAAATTTTATGTATATATTATCATCAACTTTGCTTTCGAAATATATTCTGTTACAGTAAGCGCATTTGTTTATGAAATTCGATCAATAAAATGTTTATTATTATTAGAAATAATAAACTAAACTACTTTTAAGCTTTAGACACTTCTCTTTTTCGTACCTTTGTTATGAAACGTACGGTCCGCTCACGGTTGCTTGATTGACGCATTTCACGTGACAGAAGGAAAATCGACACTAACACGTGATTATATACATACTTTCTCCCTTCTAAAACACTGTTAATCTCAATCAAGTGCTACCCTAACTATTGCTTCCCATAATACCAACCGGCACTAACGTGTACGCTTTGTCGAAACAGCTGTAATTTGACTCCAGACAGCTAAAGAACTAGTGGAATTTAATACATGGTCAAAATGTTACTCTTTGTGTGTAATATTCAAGGAGAAATTGTCTTTCAAAAACTGCAAAATCTCTGCTTAGCGAAAGCAGTAATGAGCTCATACATTTTTGGTAAAATTTTGAGTTTTCAAGCCCGTGTTGCGCAAAAAGTATTCAATATATCAGGCTCAAATTCATTGGCAGAGTTCGTCACATTTCCTATTCAGAACTGATTTATTTGTAGCTCCATAAGAAACTGAATTGCTTATGAAAATGAAGCAAATATTGTAAGCAAAGATTCCCTTTTCAATTGTTGGCTTTTGTCCAAATTTTCCGCAGTCTTTGCATTCGTGGTTCTCTAGAGCTTTTTCTGGGATTTTAAATTATTAATAATGCCAGCTTAGCAACCGTTTCTGTGAAACCCACAGACAGCTCGCTCATTATGGCTTCCTCCTGACACCCTCCCCGTCAGAATTTAGGAAAGTAATTTCATTTGAATTCGATGAACTTAATGTAGTCTGAATTTCAGCCGTTTCTTCCCTTTACCGGTAATTTGATGCTGATTTAACTACCTGGGAGCAGCTGTTTTTCAAAACAAAGCTCCCGTAAAAATTGTCCTGGGCATCCACTACTTCCGCACATAACAGCTGACTCTGGTATTACAATGCAAAGCAAAATATTTTTTGCGACCGTATTGTGAGAAATGTCTTCTTTGTCACATACTTATGAGCTAAAGCCCTGTGAAGCTGCGACACATGAAACATAGCAATTTCGCTTTCTTCGTGCTCTCGCATCCTGAGAACGTGACACGTAACTGCGTGACAGAACGCAGACAAAACAAGCGCGCGAAACCTTTTGAAATCATCAAAGATCAATCAGATGTAATAATTTATGCGCATAGGCCTGTTGCTCGGTCGATTCTTGTTTTCGAAGCAAATATAGCTACAAGCAACTTTCCACTCAGTCGCAACGATAGTTGGCGTTTTAGATCCATCCACAACAGCAAATGGAGGCAGGCAGCGAAACTGATAATTTAATAACCATTGTAGCGAGGCGGGCAGGAGTTATGGAATCTGTTCTTCGACTCATGATCAGCTTATTGGCAGGTACGTATTCGACAGCAGTGTCTATGTTTATAAACTTCCTTGATTGTTGAGTCTAGGTTTGATAAATGTTGAGACCTTGAACTACATCGCGAATGAACTGTATTAAACCGATTGCTTTCATCACTAATAAATGGATATGTCAGGGATGTATGGCTTCATAAAATGATTCCTTCGGTATAATCGTTCTAACAATTACATAATTTGAACTTAATTGGCTCAAATAAATGTCTTATAACCGGGTGTATTAAAGGGCTTTAATCGCACGAGCTCTGAAGACTCTAAAATAGGTGTAAAGTAACTATGAGTGCAAAATGTGTCACGTAACGACCTTTAACACCTCTCATGCGTGAGCGAGTGATTTATTAAAATAATCTGTTGTGTCACTGGCCACATACAGTAATAATGGCCTGATAATAGCGTACAATGAACGGCAATTTTCCATTAAGATTGGGATTTTCGTGTTCAACGTACGCGGCAAAATTTTCACCTATCCCGCGAAAATGAAAATTTGTGTCATAATTTAATTTCGGCAAGTTACGGCTTGGGGCAATATTTTTTATTTGCCTCTACCCGCGCGATCTACCACTGTTTATATACTGTGTGTATCTAAAGGGTCATGAAGTTGAACTCAGACAAATGGTACAAAACAAATCAATTGAATATTTCTCTTTTTCTCTTAAGGAAGATTTATTTGAAACGTTTGCTCTATAAATGGGTCTCGTCGAACAGTCGATTTTTGTGTACTTTTTTTTACATTCTAACAAAGATCAACAACCTCCATGGAATAAATCAGTATCTTTCAATGCAACTCTTTCATTAGGTTTGCCCCTGGCATTTATTTATCGAGCCGTTTGTTACAGAAAGAATCCGTCTATTCAGGTGAGAACTACTGGTATAGATTATCTATTCTAATTTCAATAATTACAGCTACTTCCTGATTACATTGTTTTAAAGCCAATTTTCATTTGCCTTGTAGCACCTTTTTATCAGTGCATGTGGACTTGCATTGGCTTTCTTTTGCTTTGGTGAGTGAATTAAAATTGTTGTTCAGTAAAGACAGGAAAGGTCGGGTAAAGAACGAAACTTTAACTCCCTTTCATGTGAGTTTCAAACGTGTCACGCAAGTCACACCATCATCGTGATAAGCTGGTAGCAACTAGTGTGGCATTTTTGACCGTTGACTTATATGTTTTATTACCGCGTTTTGTTTATTTATTGTCTTAAGATGTGTATTTATTTATTTACTCACTTACATAATTATTTACTAGTGCAAAAAAATTAACCGTAGTCTACGCCAGATGAACTCCATTAAGTTCCAATAGTGCTAAACGACTTCTCGAAAGTAGCGATAAAATTTCAGTCGTTTGCAAATCTCAGGAGCAACGAGATTCTGAAAGTAACAAACTCCTAGAGAACTTGACGTCTTTTCATCTTTCACTCTCTCCTCTCTCGCTCCAGAAAGGCGAAAAGATGAGAGACCCTGGTAACAATGTCGGACCCTCATTCCTAAGTTTTGACCAAGTGAGAGGTCGAGATAGCTGGGTATGGGCCAAGTTCATTTTGTTTGCGTGCTTATGGATCGAGACGGATTTGAGGTCCATAAACACGGAAAAAAGAACGAGGCCAATATCAAGCCATGTTGGTCAATAAAGGATTTATGACATGGCTTTCATTTTTCTTGCGGGATGCGGCGGGTAGTCCCGAGCGGGTAGGATAGCTCCATCTTGCCCGCTCAAGGAGCGAGTCATATAATAAATAAAGCACCTTATTTTCACTAAATTTCACGAGCAATAAATTTTAGAAATTTAATAGAACAAACGAAGATTTAAACAGCGAAATTTGAGAACTTTGTTATATCAATTAATCATTGATTAATTATTATTATCAATTATATCAAGCTTCATGTTAAAGAGTTTTTCTTTTGATTTCGTCCAACATTTTTTTCCACTGCACCACTCTCGCTATCAGAACTGTCCTCTGTCTCTAAGCCCTTCAAAATCTCTCTTGTGCGGTCGTCAAACTTTCCATCTGTTGGATCTTACAGTTCTGAGGCCAAAGCTAGGTATTAAAGAAAAGAAAAAATCGCGAAATATAATGCACTCCAATTCTAATTTCCTCTTAAAGTCGCGAAATTTAGTGAGAATAAGGTGTTCAGTTTTGATGTGGCACCGCCATAATTTCTTTTTAGAAAGATTCACCCTCTAAATATTGCAAAATCTCTACATGACGGCAAACATATGGTACCCGTTTGAGCTATACGAAAGTTGTACCCCCTCCTTTCCCCTCCCCCCTGCTCCATTTTTTCCCCCTCCACCGATAGTGGCGGCCTGTTAGAAACGCTGTTTAGGTACAAGAGTTGTTCTGTCGAACTTTATATGGCACGCTTTTCTTCATGTCGTTTCAGGTTGGTCGTGTCTTCACTCTGTGTTCAACGTTCTCTTGGCTTACTCGTTACTCCGTGTTGGTGGCCCACAAACTTTGACTGTTATTCTAATGTTTCTTTTGAATGTGGTAAGCCTCAAATACTGAGAAAAATCTATCGACTTATGACAGTATCCGTCATTATAATCCATCAAATATTTTCTCTTGCGCGCGATTGGTTGAGACGCGTCGCGTGACTGAATATGTCTTACCTAAACTGGGGTATATCACAATTTTCAAAGCATCGCGTGTTGCGAAAACTATTTGAAGAATAAAAAACACAATAACCTCCGTTTAGCAAGAAAATGCGCTCGGATATTTATCGTTGGATATTATCTGAAAATACTGTCCGTCGGATAAATATCCGAGCATATTTTCGCGCCAAATGAAGGCTATTGTTTTTTAGACAATTTTCGTGTTCTCGGTATTGGACTGGAACTAGCTTGCAATGGAGGCTCATGCGGGGGTTTAAATTAAAAAGAAATAAAGGACTCCCCGCATTAGCCTCGGTTGCAAGCTCGCTCCAGTCCAATAATACGAATATAGCCTTTTGTCGGACATGGGATAGATAATTACCTGCGTTTTTCTTGATTGAAGGCATGAATATAAGATTGGGCAAGTAATTATTACGGACAGCCCTGACAATATCATTTTTGTGTGTTTTTCAAGGGTTATCTAATAACTGGATACGCGTTCAAATCTTATTCGAAAGATTACTCGGTGTCATGGACAACAGTCCACTGTGTCTTGTGCCTTCGTCTCACTGGTAAGTCAGCGACATCTCTAATCAGCAGACTGCGATAAGAGGTCATACTGTGGCAACCATGTGAAAAAAAATGTAAATCTCATTTATAGTGGTCATTTACTTAGCTATAAAAGCACTAGTTAGCTAGTTTACAGGCATGCCACTGAAACAAAGGAAACAAATATTTAAAATAAACGCAACGTAGTTAAAAATCCCAACTGGCAGGAGGCAGACCAGTTGGCTATTTACAAAGTTTGACCGTGGATTGGAACTCGGCGCTACCTAAAAACAAATCTCGCTAGTGGCAGAGTGGAGGCCTTGAACCCGGGACCTCCGGATTTCAACACCAGCGCCCTATACCACTCGGCCACGCTGCCTCCTAGCATGTGGTGCCCTAGGCCCATTCACAGACCACAGTGTAACATCCTCTTCTCGCTGACCCATTTTACAGGGCACACAGCATTTTAAATGCAGTTAAATGCACTTAAACCGACTTAACAACAACGAGCGCAAGTGCCATCGCGGTCAGCGGCGTTTAGGTTTCGCATACGCCATATTCTTGGGTCCCAAGGCGTTTTAGAAGTTTTTGCATTAAGTTAGCGTTTTTCTATGAGCACTAGAGTTTCAGGCGAAACGACTCTTCTCAGCGGTTGTTTCCCCTCTCCTGTCAATCCTTCCCTTTCCACTAACTGTTTTATCAGTGTGACGGGTGCCTGCTTTTCTTAACTCCGAATGGGGACTCATGGCTGGGTTGCCAGGATTCTCCAGCCATGGAAGAGGTCTTCCTCTAGGAGCTGGCTGCCGATGGAGGAAGCTCCTGGATGCCAAGGGCACCCAACCTCCACTTTGCGATGAAGTTGTTAATTTTCTTTTTTGCCTGTTTGTTTTAAAGTTACATTTTGCTAAATGTTGTCATTTGCGGCAAGCCGTCTTATCAGTTTCTTATGGTAGTTTTCTTTGATCATTGATTTCGATATGCAACATTGTAATGTATGGCCCTGCAATGTCTTCACTCACAGGCTTGGCGTGGGATTATTATGACGGACATCAAGACCAGGTAAGATGAAAAGGTTGTATAAGGCAAGAAAAGTAAATATTCATCACAGAGCTAGAGAATATACAGCTTATAGGAAAACTCTATAAAGATTTTAGAGCTGGATTGACTTTCATTAAAGAGCTAAATCATGAGATTTTCTTCCACCGTTTGCAAGTTCTGATAATTTTTGTGTTTTCAGAAGAAATTGTCCGAGGATTTTAAACGAACTGCTATCTATCATTGTCCATCGTTGTTAGAGGTATGTAAAATGCTTTGAGAGTGATAGGCTCAATTTTCGAAACAGCGGCTGGTAAAGTCGAGGCTATCACAGAGACCAGTCAACAAAAATCACTTTTCCTTGTACACAAAGTTTTCTAGAATTATGAGAATCCCCTGTTATAGAGGCTATCACGGCGGATTCAACGATACAAAATTGTCTCTTGGATCCACAAGATAGTTAAATGACTTTTATAATGATGAAAAGAAATGAAAAATTACTTCTGAGTCTATTGCGGCTTTTTTTCTGTTGTTTCTTTTTTTGTCGCAAATGTCCCACATATAAACGACTGACTGACTGACGGACTGAAGGACTGAATGACTGTCTGAATGACTGATTGCCTACCTGACTGCCTCCCTGCTTGACTGACTGACAGACTAACTGATTGACTGAATCAATGAATTAATCAATATGGAAAATGGTAAATAACCACATGCTTGATGTTAAAAGTTCGTCGCATTAATAAATCAGCATCATTCTACTGACTTGGCTTCCATTTTTCCATTGCTAGAATTACCAAACCAATACCCATGTTCGTGTTCCGATTTATTTTTTCCCAACAATTTGACCTAATGTTATTGTTTTTTGGGTTTTATTTTTTAATTACAACACTTCTTGTGCATAAACCCACCCTTCCCTGATTTGATCCTTCATTTCGGTGGAAGAACTGAAAAACTCAAGCGGACAACAATGCTAGGCCATTACCCCGACAATATTCTATTCTTTTAAAATAGTTTTCTTTATTCGTCAAATTCTTTTTCTTGTTGTTTTGAACTTTACGAACTCTGAAATTACCCCTCTCGCCTTAGTATGAGTTTTTGTCTGCGCGCTTAACTTCACGTGATTTTAAGTAGCCTATCGTGGCTCAGAATATGCTCGCGCGTACATTTGAACTTCGCTGTCGTAAGTTAGCAGATTTTTTCATCTTGTTGTTTTTTCTTGCTGTGTTTAAGTTTTAGACTAGTCTTCCCACCTTTTTTTGGAGTTTCGAGTCTAGCTTCTTCACTGTTTTAAGCCATTGTGATTCATTGTCTAGTTTATGTTCCGTATTACGTGGCTGGATATTAAATAGTTCGTTTATTGGAGTTTGAGCCTACAACTCATTGAATACAATTCTCAACACTTGTCATCTTATTGCGCATTTTTATTCTGTGATTTCTCACACATTTTTACCCTATATATTTATTCATTTGCGCCATTTTTATCATTCGTTAAAGGCTGTAGGTTGGCAGCCGAAAGCTTATTTTTAACAAAAATGTTTAACCAGAGAACGCTTCAATTTTTTACTCAGATTTGAAAGCGTGTTTATTAGGCGATTCAATACTTTTACACCTAAAATGCATCACTTCCTTTTATTTAAGTTTCTTCTTCCTCTAGATTGCCAGCTACACGTATTTCTTTGGAGGATTTCTTGTAGGTCCCCAGGTAAGAAGTAATCTTTCCGTTCGTTGTAATGTTCACCCTAACTTCTGTAACTTCTGTAGCAGACCTTAGTTTTAATGTTTTACCGTTTACTTAGTGATGCGCGCTTTTTTGTTTTGTGTTTGATTGTTACGTTAGTAATGCGCACTTTCTTTGTTTTGTGTTTGATTGTTACGTTAGTAATGCGTTCTCTCTTTGTTTCGTGTTTGATTGTTACGTTAGTAATGCG
>Ga0126337_10002080_pt1 | contig 12537 bp, 5 predicted proteins | sample DipCmetagenome_FD_92527 | JGI IMG/M metagenome (GOLD analysis project Ga0126337, IMG submission 92527) | Coral microbial communities from La Bocana,Puerto Morelos, Mexico - Diploria C A metagenome | ecosystem: Host-associated > Invertebrates > Cnidaria > Coral | place: La Bocana,Puerto Morelos... | reverse complement strand
AGTTTTCACTAGTGACGCGCTCGACATAAGCATAAACATAAGCACAAGAAAAACGGAACTGTTCGTTTTTCTTGTGCTTATGCTTATGCTTGTGCTTGTGCTTATGCTCTAGTGAAAACCAGCGTTTAACTTGAGTAAATTTACCGTAGATAAAATCATGTAGTTTTCAGACTGCAGGGGGGGAGACCTCAACAAAGTTTTATGTGGGGAGGCGCCGCTTACATGTTTAAGCCCTCACCCTTTTGTAGAGCATATTTGATGCCTCTTTTGTATACCTTTCACTGAATAAAGGTACCCCCTTCACGTACCTACTTCAGAACATTGAATCTCTTTTCTAAACCCTTGAAATAAAGTTTGCAATTAATGAAGCTTAATAAATAAGAGAGTGCATCTGTTTGAAATATTTTAATTAAAGTACTTTTTAAATCCCTAAATGACAGATTTCTCTACTCTTTGATACGCTTCAACTTTTAAAATCCCAACCTCTTTTATGTTCCATAAGCCTGAAAAAGGTTCCCCTTTCAGGCAGATACTCCCTACATAGGCCACTATAAGGAATATCCCTTGGGGGAAAAGTACGTAAAGGAAAAAGAGGGTTCATGTCTTGGACCTATGGACTACATTTTGCAGCAGTGCCCCCTGCCTGTGAGCTGCGAGGATCATAAATATTTATGCTAAGCTTAAAGGGACAGGGTCTCACACAATTTTAAGCAACTTGACAGCTCAACAGTATGTAGTTCTATGTGCTCTGATGACAACTTTTTCAATTGCTGGGGCATCTTTGTAGTTAGCCCTAAGGATCATAGAAGCATGCTACACACACTTTGGGAAAAATGCATCAATTTATTGTTGAATTTTTGAATTACTAGTGCAATTGTCTTAATTACTTCATTATCATTGAAATTTTTCACTCCTTATATTCTACCACACACTATGTTCAATTCACAAGGAAGATGGCATAAGCCTCTGTCAAAATATGCTCATTAAACTTAAGAGTGTCATATTTTTCTTTAAATTTAAACTTTAAACAGTTTATGTCACCAACAAATGATTTAAGGGTGAAAGTTTCTAAAGAAACTGTGGTGCTGCATTGGTGGGGGTAACAAGGTAATTTGGTTATATCAACTAAGTTGAAAATGTAAATTGGCTACCGTAACGAGTTGAAAAGCTGACGTTTTGAGCAATAGCCCTTCGTCAGAGCGAATGACATACTCCTCTCATATGGAGCTGGGTGGTGGTGGTGGTAATTGGGGATACTTGGGTCAACTTTTGCTGGGCATGTGCCTTGCTGACCTCTCAGAACTCCCACGCCAGACCCATGAGTTCTTAATCACTTTTGGTCAAATGTAATTTTCACAATCCCAACTAACTCACTTTCATATACCTCACCTTGTGAAATCCCTATACTTTTATTCACCTGAAGACTGGAAAAATGGGTACACCTTTTGAGCGTGGCCTCTCCGTATAGGCCGTTAGAGGGAATGCCCCCTCCCCCAGCTTCGTCAAAATAACTGCTAATAACTTTTTTTTATTTCTTAATAATTTTTATTATTTAGAGTTTTTTAAGTTCTACATATGTACAAACGTGCTTCACAGCCCTTGAGCTTCTAGCACTTTTCATTGAAACTGTTATCCCAAGCTTAAACGGATTTGATCGATTCCTTTTCGGACCATACCTATTTTCAAGGCAGAGTGGAATTATCACTTTTAGTCAGCTTCGATCTTTCTACCTATATGCTACTATTTATTAGAAATAACTTTGTTTTTGTTGTAATAATTTTTTGAAAACCTTGCACAAAGTTTTACAAAAAAAGGTAAAATATATTAAAATGGTTTTGAGAGCAAAACAATTTAAAAAAAGTAAATAACAAGCTAAAATAACTAAAATTGAACAAAGTTTTTGTGTAGAAATAAATAAAAATACGAATACCTAACAAATGGTGAAATAATAAATAATTTAACTTGGCACTTGTCCAGCAAATATTTTTTTTACGTTGCATAATAAAAGAAAGCAAAGTTTCTATATATTTACAATTATAGTTAGCATCAAGCTTGTGCTATTATTCCAAAACGTGACAAAAATACAGACGTATTATTGTCGTATACTAGATAAAAAGCTTGAATAGAACTTTATTGTCACTATTTTCGCGTAAAAAGTGATTCATTGTGTGTTGTGAATTTTTGTCATTTATCGTTGTTTTTGTCTTGAAATTTCTTCTCTTCGCGATCCGGAACGTCGAGACGGGATACGGTAATTGTCTGAACCAGCCTGGTTTGGTTTGGTTTGACAGAATCGGGAATCTTAGGGCAAAGATTGTCCACTGAAAACGTCACTGACTTTCTCCTCGACTATCCCTTTTCATCTTCAAAGCCATTTTGTTTTCCCGCCAGTTACTGCATGACCGCTTCAACGCATCTAGATCCTCAGAATCATCATTAGATGACGAATTACGCGGACTTAAACATGTCTGAAAGAAGTCTTTCCATTGGAATGTTATCAAGGGTTCCACGGAAAAACATTTGCTCGATGCACTTCGACGATAACACACGCAACGAAGGAAGCATGAGCAGTAATCTTCCGAAACGAACTTGTTGGCTGGGGTAACTCTGACGGTCGTATTCTCCTAGCATGCTTTGCGCTTGATCCTGAAGTTGTTCCACATGATGAGGTGCGCGAAGTCCTCTGGTATCTGCAAGAAACAAAAAATTAAGTTGCAGTTAACAAATTTGCGTTGAGCGCTCTAGTACTATTTGTTGACTGCTTTTTTAGTATGCATTTCTACACCCAATCCACTCAAACTTATCAATTGTAATAAGGCGTGAGTGATGAAACAGTGTTTTGCCATGATCTCTTAAAATTTTAGCTATCAGTCTAGAATTATAAATCCCCGAACCTGTCGCGCGTTCGATCGCAACTATAGGGAGCCCTGGCTATGCTTTTGTCAGCACAGTCGGTAGCTGACCTGGCCTGGCTTCAAGGTTTATTTTGTTTGTCTTAGAAGTAAGGTTACAGGAGTACGTTTTGTCTAAAAAAAAATCCTCCTTTCTTATTTGAAAGTGTCTAGATTTCAATCTTGGGTTTTTAATCAATGTTACTAACGTTTTGTGATCTAAAGTTAATTCTCCTTATATGATCAGTTTGTTTCTACTGACTGTGGCTCTCTTCTATTTTGGCTTGGACTGCCACTGAAATGAAAAGAGAGCCTTCTTCGGCGTAGCAATTCAATTAAGCCTAGAAGAAGGATTGGCAAAACTGGATGATATGTACTGTAAGATATAACCTTCGGCCGAGAAATTCCCATTACTATCAATACAGCTAGCGGTTGAAAATGTTTTTTTCCTTCAATCGGTTACAGGAAACATCATTTAAGAAACAGGAAACATGTAGCGTGTTTCTATCAAGTTTTAGTATAAATCTCTAAGCGTTCTATCGTGAATGCGCTCTCTGACTGGCTACGTTTCTCGCTATCTCTTATTTTGCGGATAGTGGGTAGCGTAGCGTTAACAAAATGACAACCGCTTCTTTGTGTTTTCGAATTGCCTTTGAAAAGGATTTAGATTTAAGTTAAACTAATTCGAGATTTATACTAAAACGCTCATAATCTCATTGTTAAATAGAAACACGAGATTTAACCAATCAGCGCTTGTGTTATATTAGTGCTGTTTTCTAAAATTTCATGACATACCTGGCTTAAAGAGGACAATGGCTTTCAAGCATGCGTACTCGGTCTGATCAATATTGGCAGCTCTGAACCTCTCCACAATGTTTTTCAATGCTTTAATCTCTCCCATCCCACAGAGATTCTTATTTGAGGTTCCCCTCTCCGGATGAAGTCCTGCCGCGGCTAGCAATGTACTCATCTCCACAGGCAAATTCCACTGCGCAATGCTGAGTATAAACAACTCGCTCCATCCCTCTTCGAGCAAGATCGCTTGGTCACGGAATGGAAGATCAAAGAATGTCGGGATGTTGCGAACCCATTTAACTGTCATAAACAGAATGCGCACAGCGGACTCGTGTAACATTTCCGGCGTGCTTAAGTACATGATTGGGTAAGGGACCTGTTGACCATGCTGCGGTGTGTGCGGGGGGGTCATTGAAGTTGTTACAGAGACGGGTACCGGAACTTCCTTAGGGCTTTCCGGATCTCCATATCCCACAAAGAATACACTTTTGTGTTCCACAGGAAATCTGGGAGAACTGTTCCCGTAGAAAACAGGCTCCGGTGTTATCGGCGAATCCAGGAGTTTTTCTTTCTTGGGTGTAACGTGTTTCTGGCCGGGTGGCAAATCCAGGTTTTCAGGATCATAGCTGCTGTGTTTTCGCTTCAAAGGCTTGCAGCGAACCTCATCGTTTCCAACTTGTTTGAACTGATTGGTGCGTGGAGCTCGCTCATGCTGCACGGCTGAAAAATACAGAATCACAATACATTTAGGTCCAGTCCACACTGATTCGTTCGGAGGAATTTCAAACCCGGTTTTTATTTCCGTTGTTAGGCCTACCGTCCAAACTGATTCGTCACGAAGACAGAGCTATCCGAAAACGCTCTTCAAACCGGAGGAATTTGAAACGGCGGATTCGCGTTTTAGTCGGGACAGAAAACGAAGCGTATCGAAAGCGATGAGGTTACAATAATCATGATATTTCTCGGCCCGAGTTTTACTCAGACAAAAATCCAAAATGACCATTGATTGTTGCGTTTTTAAGCCGACCGTCGCTGAATCTTAATTTTGACAGAGGAAAATACTTAAATGTGTTAACAGCTTACAGTTTGTAGAACACTTTCTTCCTACTACAAGTAGTCAGTGGATAAGGTAATTCTTTACTAATGGAATAATTGGACTTGTCATCGGAATTTTTTAAACCCGTGTTTTGTAAAACGATCTTTTGAGCAATTAGAGCACTACTCCCAATGTTTGAGAGATACGCTGTTCCGGCTGTTGTACTTGACTGTCTTCATAATAACGGTTAGGCATGCATGATATTGATTTCGTTGACTCGACATGGAATAACTAACTTATCGACTAGGACTACGCCGTAGAAAATAACTTATTAATGATTTAATGCGGGTGGCACAAATATGCTCTAATTGGTCCTAATAGCAGCAACAAGGGGCGACGTCACAATACGAAACCTGTTTTTGTACAGGGGCCCCAGGGGTTCAGCAATTGTGTTTACCAATAATAGTGGGCTTATGGTCGTTTCAGCTGCCGTCTCTAGAGATAACAATTTAATTCAGCCTGATTGGTTAGTTTATTGTGAGGTTGATACCTGGGCTTGAAGACCTTCGATTCGTTAGATACCGCGAGCATTGAAATGTTTTTGTTTTGGCCTAATCCATTTCTAAATTCCACCAGACAGTATTGATATTAGCTAAGAAAAATTACTTCTTCAGCTCGTGTTTTTTAATTGCTTTTTTTTATGAAATGACACTCGTGATTTGTTTGCTCCATTATCGCTGATGTCTTGACGGAAATGGTTCTCTAAATTTCACGTGACTTGTGTTGGCTTTGATGGGCCATAAGTAGGCATTAACAAAGAAACGGATGTTTTCACAGGCTGTAGAGGAACAATGCAACTCTGCAAAGGAGTTAGGCCAACCATTCCCGCGCATGGCCATGTTTGATTAGCTATTTTGCATCAATTTAACTCCCATTTAATCTTTACTTCGCTGCTAGTTTTTAATGGGTTATTATTTGTCTTGAGTTTTGAAAGAAACCCCGCTTCACCGTAATGTTTACCATTTAAGGCTGGGCTAAAATCCAAATGTATAACGTCCAACATTTGAAACTGCACTGTTCTCCCCTCAGAGTTGATAAACGTTCATGTACATGAAGTTTACAGACGCCGAAAGGAACGCAATCATTACAGTATTTCATTACTCGCGTCCTCAATGTCACCTGTGAATTTTTTTTTATTTCAAGTATGGTAGCAACTTTTGTAGGCGAAATTTCGGCGAAGCTGAAAAGTGGTTACAAGATGGAAAAACAAAAGAGCTGGTATTCTTTCAGCGTGCACTAATAAAACGCCTAATAAGTTACTTCTTTATCATTTTGTATAGGATTTGTTTTGTGAACGGTCTTTTAAACACAGGAATGAATTATTAATCCCTGGGGTTCCATACACGCCTATTTTGCATAACATAACTTCTTGCAGTCCTTTCAAAGAAAACTGCCGGCTTTTCGTTCTAAACCAATTGACCGTATCGATGTTTTAAAATGTCCACAGTTGACCTGGGTCGCTGTGAAGAAGACGACGGCTCGTTTTAAACTTGCTTCGCATTTCGGCTTAGGTCCCGAGTAGTACATTTGATAAATAATAAATGACATTATTTCGGCGACGGGCGGAATCTCTTTCTGTTTGCTCGGTAATTTGAAAGTCCGAAGAAAATAACGTTGAAAACAAAGAAGGAGGAGTCAAGATAAACGTTACTTGTAAACAGCAATCAATGGACTCTGCACAGTGTAGCCAGTAGTCACCGCGAGCTATGGTTTATATTTTGAATATTAGATTGAGACAAGTTGTGAGGTCAGATATTGTTCAAGAAGCTCGACAAAATAAACAAAATTGTGTTTCAATGGCTTTTGAATTACTGTTTGTATCTAAAGCAACCCAGCCTCGCAGCGCAGAAATAGCACAAAGATTATAACTCTACAAATCGTTACAAGCATACTGGACCCCGCTGATCATTCAGAATTCATTAAAACCAGTTTTGATCAGGCAAGTTCTTTACTTGGGGACAAAATTTACAGAGATGAGAGCTGAAGTTGTAAAGCGACTGAGGAATTTTGTCTTGTTTGTAGTTTGATATTAGGACGAGACGTTTTGTCCTTGCAACTGTTAAAGAACCCTTTGTAGTACAAGTTGCCAGATTGGTATAAGAAGCACATTTTTTGGGTGAGCCCAAAATCCTGTATTTTTGAACAGGTGGTCTCAGCAGGTAGATTTAATCCTTAAACACAAAACACTGGAAATAAAACGAGCAAAGGCTTTAAAATACCAGATAAAACTATTAGAAATATATAAAAATCATATTGGCTGCAAATCGTAGACAGCGCGCGTTGACATTTTTGCTTTGTTGTCTCTCCTTTTGAGAAGTACTTACGTGCTTAATGCTAATTCTTAAACTCAAATTAATACGTCTGCTTTAAATGTGATATTAAATGAGACGTGTGTTTACAAAAAAAAGGAAATTCTTTAAAATTATAAGCTTACCGTCTCTGTTCATTCGAACTTCGAAGCATTTTTTCAATCGGCAGGCCTGACATTGGTTACGCCTCGCGACATCAATGGGGCAGGAATTGCTTTCTTTGCACTGATAAGCCAAATCTCGTCGAATGCTTCGCTTAAAAAAGCCTCGACAACCATCACATGTAAGCACACCATAATGCTTTCCAGAAGCTCTGTCTCCACAAACTTTGCACAAGACAGTTTGCTTGACTTCTGTAAGTAGAAAATTCAAAAGGATGCGTCAATTCTATACTGAGTTGGATGACTTTTCGACTTTAACGATTCCGTAGATTAGCTTTGTTTGCGGCACGCGCGCTCCGTCGAGAGAGCTCAATATAAGTGAATCTCCCCTTTTGATCGCAGTCGACGTATTTTAGCTTTTCTTGGCCAATTTGTCCGGGATGTTAAACTTTTTTACAGCGTTTTCTTTTCTAATATAAACAATTTATCTTATTAAAAATTTGTTTGATTAAGGCGTAACCTACACCTGACGGTCTGAGGTATATTATTGCATCTAATAAATTTGAACTTTGTGATTGAGCAGCTTAAGTGATTGGAACACCCGTGCAAAATTGCTAGGTATTCAATATTTGCTAAGCGGTTAACCTTACCAGTTTACTTCAGGTCAAATCTTTGCAGCTTTTTAGAATCAACAGCTATTATGCAAAGGAAATTAAGGGTCATTTTCCTAGTAATTTGTCTCACCCGATCGTCCGCGTCGCCCTCCGAGTACGTCTGCATCAGTCATAATTCTGCGGTGTTAAAAGCTCTTCCTTCAAACTGAAGATTCTTGAGGACTGTGGCTGTGCAGCGTTTTATGATCAGGGAGTTTCTGGGCTGACAGGATCTTGTACGGCAAGTTGGTGGCGAAATATGTACTTGCTGGTCCCGAACAGGTGCATAAATAAGGTTTGCTCTGATTGGCTAGCGGTCAGGGCGATGGAATGTGATTGGTCCAGAACTGATCTCGGACTCGCATGGCTAACCACCTAATTAAATTACATTCATTTAAATGGTTTAAAGCGATCCTTTGCCGCTGAAGCGAGCATTCTCTCAGCAACTGATTAATGGGAGGGTCGAGCATGTGTGAATTTACACGGTGTTTAGATAAGAACAATAGCTTTCACGTCGCGTTTCGTCCACCGGAATTAGAACTGTTCTAAGTCCAAATACCGCGACTCTTTGAATGAGAAGGGATCCATTTTAAACCCCGTTGCTATGGCATTTCTCTTGCAATTGCCAAAAATGAATCACACTTCAACTGCAAAATGGCTAATGAGAACACGAGAATCGCTCAATTCCATTTATCAGTATTTTTCATGGTAATATCTATAGATAGCTCACAGAAGGCTCCTGCAGGTCGTCCGGTTAATGGCTCTTGCCTCCAAGCACGTGGGATTTGGCCATTCTAAATAACCACATTTTATGCCTTAGTTCGCCTTGTTGGTTATCCTTTGTCCTGGCAATGATCAGATGCAGAAATATTTTTTGTATGTCTTTCTGTGTATGCACTGCCTCGTGCCTGACCAAACTAGTGAAGAGTTATTTGCCCACGAAGTTCAACGAAGCTTTTGTAATCTTGCGAGAAAAAGAAAAAAAATGAGAAAGATTTTTATTTTTGTTTTTCTATTACATTTGGTGCACTTGATTTATTGTGGCACGGAATTTGTTTTCCAATGCGACCTTAGACCCTTTTAGAAATAAAATTCAAAACTTGACGACCGCCAAATTAAATTGGCAAAGTCCCCAGGGAAATTGATAAAATTCACGTTTTTGTGATGGAAATTTGCTAAGTATCTTTGGTTAAAAATATCTTATGTTAAGTCGATCCATTGATCTTCCGCTCTTGATAGTCTTAGGAAGTTACAAATTGAAAAACGAATAAAAACAATAACAAAAAAAAAAAAAAACGTTTTTGGCACGGAGTAGTCAAACACCGCGTAGTGCTGTCAAATTACACGAAGACTGGAGGGAGTAGGTTTACTTAAGATGTCTGTAGACGTTTTCAAAGAAAACAGAACAATAAAATACCTGCGATAGCGAGGTTTTTACAAGCAAACCGTGAAATAGGCAAGACATCTGTCTTTCTTGGGAATACACCCACATATATAATAGTTCATAATGTTTAGGTGAAACAATTAGGATCTAAAATAGAATCATTTCCGAGAAAACTATTGTGATTTTAGTCGAACTTAACATTCATCAATTAAGGCCTAAAAAGGTTGCTGATTGGATTTTTCTATAAGTTTGCGGTTTTAACTTATTGCATTTGTATACGTTTACTCAGGCGATACTGATGCGTGTTTGCTTTACGATATTGTCTTCTCGGACTGAGCATGTGTGATGTCATATCCAGACATCCACGGATATAGCACCAGGAGATAACGCTATGATTACAGCTATTCTGAAGCACTCATTTAACTCCGCGGTCTTCAAATCAAAATATCAACGCTCTTTGTTGATCACTTCAAAACTTAAGGTCTCTTCTCAGAATTTATGGTGCGTTGTATCATATTCAATAATTTTGACACTTATCTGCGTAATGTTGTATTAACGCTGAAACGAAAAAAAATTGTTGATCTTCTTGCATAGGAAGGAAATGGTTAACTTTTTAAAAAAAAAAAAAAACACCAGTTCCTGGCGCTGCAAGTCTTTTAAACTTAGCTTCAATTGCTTCTATGGAATTTTCCTGAATCTTTTGTCGGTATTGTTGTAGTTTCACTTCATTGCATGCCGTATCGTTTGCTCAGGCGTCGTCTTACCAGCCATGAGGCGATGTTTAAAAGTGTCAAAATGTTTGCTTAACAATTGTCTCTTAGGAGCCAATAATGTAATAAAATAGAGACTAATTTTGCACAAGTGATGAAATGATCGTAACAGTTGGCGAAATTTTCAACGCGCTGTCAACGTAATTCTGTATTCGGGTGCTTGTTAGTCGGGTTGGCTGTCAGAGTTTCAGAAGTCCAACTTTCGTGCCAAATTTATTACGTTAAGTCTCTGACGCTAGGTGAATTCTTTAGTCCAACTAAGTAGATGATAAATTAATTTAAAAACCATCAGCGCCCTAGTAACTATTGTTTGTGATTTCAATAGTTATTGCGAAGCTGATCTGAGAAATCGCCGCACTCTGAAAGGAAACTTTGGCTTGGCGAAAAAAGAATCACCAATCCTTTAATCAGCCATTAGGCGATAAGATTTATTCTCGTTAGTATCTTTAGTCGAGCAAACTCCATAACTTTACCTCATTGTAAAATTAAATAAATAAAACGAACATGAAATAAATAAATAAATAAAAACCAGCTTGGAATTAAAGGACAATAATCGGCCAGTGTCGTTGCTTTGATTAAGACATCAAATAATGTTTAGTGGATACCTTTGCATTACAACAGGGCGGCTTAGTTACAGAGGCGCCATTGAAAAATCAACAGACGAGCTCGTCTCTTACTGATTCAAATCAGTCAGAAACACTCTTTTGTCCGTTTCTTTGGAGAGAGCCCTTCCATCGCGGCAGCGAAGTTCTATTTTGACATCCACGGGTGCATGGAGTCAAGTAACTTGTCGGTCTCTCAGTTCCTCAAAGTGAAGCAGCTAATCAAATGATTTGTCTCATTTGTCCACGAGGCCAGTGGCGCACATTATTGACCGCACGTGCAGTTATTTTGCGTGCGACATGCCTTACAGGTCGCGTTTTGTCATTCAGCAAAACTTGAGAGAACCGAACAAACAAGAAGACACAATGGTAATCACGAGGGCACAAATATTTCTACGTTTGTTACGAAACGCTTTCACTGAAAACATTCAACGCATTCCTGTCAGTGGACATTTTCTACCATTGCACTCGCTGGAGTTATTTTCAAACCGATCTTTGCTCACTGTCCGAACTTAGTTCTTGGACAAACAATCGCTTTACCTGCAAACCAGACTGATAAACATGTTATTTTAAAAAAAGTAAGCAATTCATGATATTCAGATCCCGGAAGCCGAGGGGGGGGACTCTTACGTGGAGCCTTGGGTGCTTGGCATTTCACTTAGTGATATAAATCAAGGATTCTGGTCTCACTTGTAGTGTTAATGTCAAAACAGCATTGTTTTTGGCTGTCAAAGCATCCCTAAGGGTGCACTCGAAGAAGTAATAAGAAACCGCCCTTATTTCCGTTGATAGGGTTGATTTCTGCCAGTTATTCGAGTCCGGCCAAGGAGCACAGGCTCATAAGTTTCCTGAACAGCGGCTGGAAGTCGAGTTCATTCCGTTTTAAACGATGTCTTTTAGGGGTCAAATGAAGCCCGAGTCATGCCCAGCGTAGTGTCCCTTAGGAGTTCATTTATGGGAGTCCCCCTCCCCCGTATTCAGATCAGATACAAGAAAGCCGAGAGCAGCAACAAGAGTTCCCGGCGCCAATACACTAGTGAATCATACTAACTGCTTTGAGAATGGAGATCCAATACCTTGCTGCCTTGCCAAGCGAATGATTGAACCAGCCAACAAAGTTTATATCTCCTCCAACACATCTGTTATTACAAAGTGGTTATTATCGTGTTTTTTTCAGTAAACAACCGAGGTAATGAGATTAACCAAGTGAAACTGCCTTCGGCTAAACACGTGTCTCACTAAGCACAACAATGATATATTTTTTTCATATTTAAGGATAATCCAGTCTTCAAATAAAAGAAATCGAGACGGGAAATTTAAGCGACCCCAAAAAAAGGTTCTTGAATGAATGATTAATGCGAGACTTCGGGAAGGCGAAACTAGCATTTTTCATTGCGAACACGAGACATTTTGACTTCATAAGTTGCAAGACCGAGACATTGTTTTAAATGCTAGCACAAGACGTTCATATAACTGTTATAAAAATGCGAACAAATCGGTTCTTCTAGACTTTCTTAGCTTTGACTGGAAGACGCACTGATAACCGCTAAAATACCCTTGAAATTCGACGAAACATTTGCAAGATCCGTGTTTTTTGTTTTTTTTTTTGCCAACCCTGAAACTCTCATGGATTTTACCAGCGAGTGGGAGTTATATCTTGCAATAGCCGGATGTTGAAATTGATACTCTGTGTTCTCAATGTGAAAACAGAGGGTCTCCCAGGGGGGGTCCTTGTTCCCTTCCAATATTGCCCTATGTTCCCATGTTCCCACACATTTGTTCCTCTTTTATCAAATCCGCTTACCACCTACCCCCTCCGTGCTCACTTTTCTCCACAAACAAAATTAAAAAGAAGAGTACAGATGTTGCATGTGACGTTCTATTTGTGTGACACATCATCTCAAGCATTTGAGCGAAATTCGCAATCCATCAGCGT
>Ga0126337_10002079_pt1 | contig 12538 bp, 8 predicted proteins | sample DipCmetagenome_FD_92527 | JGI IMG/M metagenome (GOLD analysis project Ga0126337, IMG submission 92527) | Coral microbial communities from La Bocana,Puerto Morelos, Mexico - Diploria C A metagenome | ecosystem: Host-associated > Invertebrates > Cnidaria > Coral | place: La Bocana,Puerto Morelos... | reverse complement strand
GAAACAATGGATGTTTCAGTAACCAAATAGCGTGTCTGAATTGTGAAACAGGAAGTTTGATTGAAGGACTGGAAATCGGAATAGAAGAATATCATATTTGAATGAAAGAGCTCCAGGCTTTAAACACAGGATTGAATATTTGAATAGAAAAATAGCAAGTCTGACACGAGGTTTTGGATTTTGACACAAAAAACGCGCCATACATAACTGCAACGGTACAAATGTAAACTGCAACGGTACATCCGTGGACCTCGGATTACCCAACGTAGAAGGCTCTGGGAACGAGCATAGTGTCGCGTGCGAAGTCACGTTTCTCGTATCCAGTCTCCCAATTCTGCAATAATATATTTTTTAGAGTAAGGAAAAACAGTAAATCGCACACTTAAAGTAGAATAAATCTTTTTACAGTATAGAAATATTGCATTTTCCTTTCTATTTAGCTATTTTCTTCGCACTCGCGTGCATAAAAACATTATATAACAAATGCAGTCTCGTGAACGTGGAATCCTTATTTGTTATGTAAGGAACACAGCTGCACGTGCCGTAATGTAACAGCCAATCATATCGCACTTTTCTTCTGTTTCTGAAGGATGGAAGAGCTGTTGGAATCCCACTGACGACATTCGTATCGAGCTGTTCCTCAAGCAGATGAGTGTATTTTAGGAGTAAAAATACGATTGACCATGTCAAGCCGTTCGAGTTCAGTTCCACCTAATCAAAGTAAGTTCTGATAAATGTGTTCATATTCTTTCACGGAAGTCTCGGGCTGTAGTGCACGTAGCTTTGAGCTTACATCATGTCTAGGGCAGAAACGTTGTGCCGAACTTCACTCATAGTGATATCTAGTTGGGGTTGCCAGCTCGATGGATAAGGGGACTTGGATTTGAGTACGTGTACGAGATCGAGTACGAGAACGACTTGTTAATTCCAGTGTGCAGGCCCTTCTTTGACACGTCGCATACCCATTTCTCTTCCCAAACCAACTCGAGGAAGGAAACGTCACTGGTTTGAAACCCTTTCGAAAGACCCTAGTTGCCATATTTCTGCTCATATGGCAACACAAAATGATCGAAGTGAATCGGTTTTATTCTCTTTTTCTCCCGTACTACTAGTTATATGGTAATTAATCGCTTGTTTTCATTTACAGGCGATGGCGATAGCGAGTCGAGTGACTCTGGTGTCGATACAATGTCGACTTCCACAAGAAGTAGTTTCCCCTCAGATTACATGGATCTGGATGAATTTCTCTCCGTACAAACGCAGAACGGTCAGGAAAATTCTACAGTCGCTACCGCAAATTCCAGGGCAGTGGTACCCTCTATACCAGATTTCTCAAAGGCCGCAGCCGATGTTAGTGTGTTGACCTCGATGATGTTGTCGAAAATGTCATCTTCTCCTTTGAAAGTCGATCCAGCCGTTTTTCAGCCTCTTCAAGTGACCACTACTCAGCCCCCAGAGACCAATGCAATCATTCAGTGGTGCAAAACAGTTGGAGTGACCAGGCAGGAACACCCCGAAGCGATGGCTCTAGAGCCGGAAAAAGCCCCAGTAGTACGAAGGCGCCGTAATTCCAGATATGTGTATAACCCTCTGCCGATTACAAAGAAGGCTGATAGAAAGTTCTACAGTCAATCAGAAAAAGACGAAAAATACTGGGAACGCAGAATAAAAAACAATGTGGCAGCTAAAAGGTCTAGAGACTTGAGACGTCAGAAAGAAATAGAGGTCTCGGAGAAATTTAAACTGCTCGAGAGGGAAAATGCCAACCTCAAAGAGGAAGTGCGAAGACTACGGATTAAAGCATCTGAGCTCGAAAAGAAACTAGCTCACTTCCAAGGTGCTGATATGTGATGAAATACAGACATTAAACAGTTAAGATCTAATTATAAATACGATGTAAGAAAAATTTATAACAACTTGTTACATCATGTGCTTATACTATCAAGTTACTGATTGAAAATATCTGCGTGCTCAGACAAAACAACAATTTTGCGAGAAGGCAGGACCTGCATTTTTTTTGTGTGTATGAGTATGAGGCAGTACATTTTAGAGACAGACATCATTTGTTAAGACAAACTATCAGCTCAGGAATTGGAGACTAAAATAGCCTTGCAAAATATCAAAAATGGGCAGTGCACTTAAAGGTGAAAAAAGAGACTGCCAGATCTGGGAAATTCAACAGGAATTTTAAGAAGTCTGTTGTGTTTTAAGATGACCATTTGCCACCCCTAGCAAATGTTTTGCATCCATTTCTGTATGGTTCTGAAGATATCTAATCTTGAGAAAATCTTTTTTCGCATTTATCCTTCCCTGCAAACCCTACCCCCTGCCCCGCCCTAACCTGGCTAACTTGAAACATTTGGAACACTTGAATATGTCCTTTGGCTGTAATCATTAGTTCTGCAGCTATGCATTAGCACTCTTATACTAAAAGCATAGGACATTAGGTAAATTGTGTCAAATATCTAACTTAACATGTTTTTTATTGAAGAGTATATTAGGACAAGTTAGTAAATTTTTCTCTGAAGTGGAAAGTGCCACCTAAAAGCAAAGGTTTATTGTCACTAAAATTCCCCTTGCCTAAACCATTTGAACATCATGAGCTTAGCCGTAAAAATTTCCTGTTTAAGGGCATATTGGACCTGTAATAACCCTATTCTCTTATTACCCACTCGTCCCTCCTCTTGTGGGCAGGGAGAGTGGGCCCTCTGCACTTATCCCCTAGAGGTTATTCAGGTGCTATAGTACTGTTGACCACTGTAGGCTCATAGTTTCTGATCAGATAAAGAACTTCTAAAGCAGCGATGCCCATATTGGGTGATAATCTGTACATAACAAGCAAGTGTCATACTTAACTGCATTGTGACTGGCAGAGTTTGGTCCTTAATAAACACATGTAAAGTTATACGTAAGTAATACCTGCATTGGCATGTAAATAAAATATGGACACACTGGTTGAAGATGCATTGATGGGCCACGCAAGGCTCTATGCAGGAAACTCATAACATAACACATCCTAAACCGTTTGAATAAAATAAATAAAAGTGATGATACTTTGCTGGTTATGAATGTTTGAATTAAGTACAAACTAAATCCGAGACTGAATTGGCAAATGACCTTTCTTCATTCGCATACATGGCCCATTCTTCTTGCCATTGATTAAAACAAATGAAGCGGGAAATTTTCTTAAGTAAGGGGTGTTTGATCTGGCAAAGTACCGGGTTCGATTTCCTCCAGCGCAGGATTTTTTTGCTGCTGTGATCAAGTACAGAGCCTTTAGAGGGACTGAGTGCAGTCATGCTAGAACACAAGATCCACCCTGCAAATATTAATATGTTTGAGTAATAGTTCACCCTAGGGGACCTAGGGAGGTTATCCTACAAAAAATAGTCTTCTGAAGCTTCCCTGTCAGTAAATGACAATGATCATGGCAATGTCCTAAAGTAACCTTCCTCAATGCATTCTTGGATTCTTCCATAAGGAGATTTATTTCCTGATCTCTACATTATTGAAGGCTGGAGTTAGAAGGCACTGGTATGTTGGAAATTTGAAACTTTCAAGGAAAAAGGTCACAGTTGACTTAGTTTGACATGGGTTCTGGCTTGGCAACACCTCAAAAGGCACAACAAACACACTGGTAGCAGTTTTAACGTTTATTTTGTCAATGAGAGTAACATGGTACTCTCCAAGTTACATCCACAATATCTTCCTCTTCAGAACACAAATCCATCTAAAAGTAACAATCTTGCTATGAAGGAAGATTGTTTCAAGATCTTTGCAAACTCCTTACAACTAAATACTGTGACTACTTAGACTACTCATCTTCAACAAGTCTGTTTGCACTAGAATGTTTAGACTAGAAATTGTCTCTACAGCATATATCACCTATCAGGGTCTCAAAGTGGTTTCAAGGTTGAGACACCAAGCCAACTGAAACATGACAGAAATGTTGGGGCCTCATTACATTTGTAACATACCACTAAATGCTAGAAGAACCTCACCAATTATAAATTAATGGAGAGTTTCAAAACACCAGATGCCCCAAACCCTGCCCATCTGAGATCCTGAAAAGTTAGGGTAGCTATAAAAATGAAAGCAGTGTTTTCAAAATTAATTTACAGAAACAGATGCTATCAATGTCCATCCCCTACACAATGCAATGTAAAATATCACCTGTAAAACAAAAGCCATCATACAACCTTCAAAGTTTCAACACTTCAGACACTCTGTATAGTCAGCCTTAACCATACTCCTAACCTTCAACTATTGGCATTGCAAAGTAAATATCAGGCAAATGCATTGTCAGTATTTTATAACATGTCCTTAAGCCAATTAAAACAAACATACTCTCTGAAATTCAAGTGAAAACATTTAGTATACTTTTTTATGCCACTAATTTGCAACAATCAAAAGTCTTCACCTTGCTGAAACTTTGCTGTCTTTGAAGGTATATGACTTAAGTTAAGGCTTAGCTCCCAGAACATACTATTCATCCAAAAGGAATACAAAACTAGAGACTATAAACCTTGGGGATTACTTAAGTAATTTCACACAGAGTTAATGTTCTCCATATATCAAAGCCATTTGTAATGTGCTGAAAGTGAAGACTTTTATCATTTTAAAGCCTGGCAGGATTATTTCTTACTTTAAAAAAAATTAAAAAGGAAAATAGAGAGTATGCTTCACTAAAAACTGTACTCAAACAATCTCTCAATTTGACCTGCCTTAAAATGATATGAATTTCTCCAAAACACAAACTTTTTAAAATGTATTATCGACAGACAACATTTTTTTCTATAAATTAGGCTGTAACAGAAATATAATGCCTCCAATAGTTTTGATGTGTTAAAATAACACTACTTTTGTTGAAAATTTACATGAAATAAATTACAAAACAAATATTCAGTGACACTTTATATCTTAGTTCAAATAATTATACAATCTTTTCAGTGGAGAATCCTCCATCTTTAGTTACAAATAAAACTTGCAAATCTCGTCACATGGGAACCTTCTGTATGAAGCCAACAGCAATGCTCTCTCTCACAAGGGAGTGCATTAAATTTAACACATGGCTCACTCATGAGCAGTGTTATAATATTCTGACTTTCACTTTTTGAGAGTAATTGCTACAACAGACACTTGTACAAAAAAAACTATTTTCACTGTTCTCCTGAGCTTCAAATGAAAGTCAGATAATTCTCCCAACATACCACTTGAAGAGAGCTTCAATAAAATATACACAAATTTAACTTGTAAACTATGTCCTTCATCTTGCAAAGCACAAAATGTGGCAAAAGAACCCAAGATTATTTGTCAGCTGGATGTTTCCAACACTATACTGCATATCCCATTTTGGGCATCGTAGTCCAAAGAGATAATGAAGTCGTCCTCATCAACAAAACTCTCCACTGCTTTATCATCAATTTCCGAGGAGGTCCTACAAGACAATAACCACAGAGCAAAATGCTTGAAATGATGATGTCTAAAACAAGTTATCACTGCAGAAGAAATACATCAGTAAAATACATGGACCTTAAATTAAAACACAAAAGTACCACTAAACAAAATGCATACAAGGTTGTGTGTCATAATGTTGTACAAATAGTTTAACTGTTGGTTTGATTTACTTCTTTTCTCTGTCAGCCAAACCCAAGTTGACAAATATTAAAAAATAAAACGCTTTAACTCAGGCAAAAAATGCTGGCATTGCACCACACATTTCATTGGTTTAACTTCCTAAAGGAAGATTTTTTGCTAACAATGTTGGTATCGAAGATATTGTTCACCATACAATTTCATTATGACAACAACCTTCCCTGCACTAAGATACTCATGATATGTAAATACAGGGGGCAAGAACTTATAAGCAAATACACCAATCCACAACAATGTGGCAACACAGCTTGGTAGAATTAGCAGTAAAAAAAGAATTATGTGTACTTGCTACTTGCCATTGACCCTTGCATAGACATATAACTTGAGCAAAACCCACACTGGACACCAAAAACATATAATTCCCAACAGATACACACAACACAATCCATACACAAGCATTATAGTATAACCCCCGACACAGATGTTGTTACAATGAGTGAAATGTAAAACAGCCATGAAATGCTTTTACTATATGTGTTTTGCTGTAGTACAGCTGCCAACAGCCTGTACTACTATTTCAGTTCTTGTAATAGCATCTGACTCATGGAAAGTTCACGACATTCAACAATATACTTGCATCACATCACGTTTTGATATAGATGCAATGTGTGTCTTTTATATGGAGTTAAACAATGTATTTTTTTAAGCAATCAATAACCAAGCCGACAAAAAAAGGGAGAAATGTTGCAAAACGGCCGTATTTTCATGTAAATTTTGCATTCTTGCACAAACGAACATCCTTAAAGGTTGCTGAATGTGCTTGGTTCCAGTTACTTAAAATAAATAACATGTTTAAAACCTTTCAACATAATAATTGTGAGAGAAATTACAAAAGATTCTTTTGGCAATTCATGACCACCAATTGGAAGAAAATCTCACTGCCTATGATTCACTCCAACAAAAATTATTCTCTGTATTTCTAAAAGTGTTATGCTACCCTGCAACTTTGAAGGTGTGCAAAAGTTCTCCATCCCTGGACGTCCATGAGGCCCTAGGAGCCATGTCAACTCAGACGCTGCAAGATTCAAATAACAAACCAACGTACAAAACCTATTTAAAATCACCATGCGTGATGAAATAATTCTAGTTTCCAAGAAACTGAAAAAAAATCTGTCCCCATTGTTTTTGTGACTAATAGGGGAGAGAGCTTGACAAAACAGAATAGCCAATTGAGAAACATTCCCAAGTCAAAAGTGCAGTAACTGTTTCATGCCAAGATTACATTTATCTAACAGCTTTCTATAAGAATACTGTAAATGATGTTTCCAATGTTTGTCAGCAGTCAAAAACTGACCAGCACAAGAAGGAAAAAATATTATTCAACCCTCGTATTGATAAAAATTACTTTCCAATGGTTAGAGCCACACTTGAAATTTCTTCAAAAAACCCATGCCAAAATGGAGCTCATGTATGATCCAGGTCTTCAGATTTGTCATTGTCAACTTACTTGGTTGTTGTTTTCAATATAAAGCATGGTGTATGAAATCTTATGACCATGCCTTGTCAACTTTGGATGGGATGAATTTTAAATATTACAATTCTTATTTGCCAGTGAAAAAAGAGTCTGGCAAAAACATTTTCACTTTTTTGTATTTACTTCAGCCAATAGGCCAAAAGTTTGTCAAGTTGAAGTCTTCCACACGCAAACCATCACAACACTTTACAATTGTATATGGAAAACATCAAATTGCATGTTCTGCGTTTGAGATCTGAGATCTGAGACAGTTTCCATGAAATTGAGAATAAAGAGAATCATCTTTGAGCTCTGTACTAGAACCAAAAGCAGTTTTCACATTCAATGGCAACTAAACTGTCGACAGCTTTGAGTGCTGCCTTAGTGTGACCCTAACCATGGCTGACATGGTCCCTCAACACATCAGTACAGTTAACCCTTGGGCAGAAAAGTTCACTTTTCCCCTTTCTTGTAGTTTTCAGTTTAAGGCTGCTCTTCCAAATATTGAAGATGCAACATTAAGATGGCGACAATAAGTGAAGGAACATATATCAAAGCTAACAAACTGTGTACTGTACCAGTCTGTGCTGCACAGGGAGAAGAAACCTGAATATTAGCTAGAATCAAAACAGTAACAATCAACAGGATTTCAAGTGCTGGGCTTGAGTAATAATCACCAATACAATACATATCACGCAAAAATCACCAAGTACAAAATTGGTAAAGAAACATATACTCCATTTATTGTCAGTATGACATACACATTGTAAATCTACCATTTCCAATTAGTAACAGACAAATGCTAGATGACTAAGCTTGCCATGCATATACTTAGCTAGCAATTGGCAGTCTGGCCCATCACATTATGGATCAAGTCTCAGACTATATTCTGTATTAGTTATCAAATGATGTCATACAATGCAATGCTCTGTGACTAAGCAATGCTGGGATGGAGGATATGTTTCCTTTTGTTCTTAGAAACTACTCTCCCCCCATCCCTTTACATGTCATGACCAGAAGCCTGATATGTCACAATTAACACCAAGCAAGCATCAACACACACAGACAGACACACACACCCAGACACACGCATACAGACACACACAGGGACCAGAATTAACATCAATATTTTAATTATGCCAAAGTTTACCTCTACTGTCACAGAAAGCACCACTACTCACATACAAAGACCCCACAAAACAGTGCCCATGAACTTAATGTAGACTGCCACTTATAAGCCTTGGGGTTAAACAACTTTGTAATGGACTTTGGATGGGCTTATAAAGAGAGGGGCTTATATCCAGGGGGGATTATAAGCAGCATTAAAAAACATCTCAAAATGAGCTTCAGCAGTTTTGATCAAAATACATTTATCAGATACAGGGTCTTGGTTAAGCTTTACCATCAAAATAAATCAAATTCATTTCTGTTGAAACAAGAGGGGGCTTATATCCTGGGAGCTTATAATCTGAGGTGATATTTAGCTTACATGCAGATGAACCTATGACCAGAGGAAGGGGGACCTATAAATGAGAGGGAGACTTATAAGCGGCAGTTTAACATATTCATAAAATGGCACCAAATTAAATGGACAAAAGACATCAAAAAATTTACCACTGTACAGTAAAAACAACCGCACAATGTTAAAGAAGGCGATTTTTTCAATTGGAAAATAATAACCATCTTTACAAGCTGCCATTTTGTTAACAAGATTCCATTTGCTCTCTTACCATAATATCATTTTGAAGAGCAAAAGAATTTGACACAAACCAGATTAAAACACTTCAAATTTCCAATAAAGTTCAAAAATTTGCTGGAAGAAGTTAATTACTCTCCTAGCAGCAAAGAATCACTTTGGTGTTCAAAATTGTCACAACACAGCAAATTAAAACAATAAAAGGCAGGAAGTCAGAAAAGGAGGGGATGGAAAAATTATGACTTTAGCACATAATGATCTAAAAAATTTCGCCAAAATATTCACAGGCAGTTGAAAGCTAAAACACAAGCCTTGTGAAACATGTCATTTCACAAGTCATTGTTAAAAAAATAATATCTAGTTAAAACCCTGCATGCCTCAGCCGAAAGCTCAACTAAACACTGTGTAAACATAGCGATCTCGTTAATCCAGTTACTGCCTATGATTGCCAAGATTTCATGATTTTACTTCTTCAGTACAATATTACAAAGGAACTCTTAGCACTTAAGTGAAATTTACAGTTATGGAAGGGATTATTACATACTAGGAACTGCTCACAAAAACAATTTAACATATTATTACTGAATATCATGCCAAAAACAAAACCAGGCTAACATGTTACAAAATACTGTTGGGAAGCATCCAAAAGTAAATATCACTTAAAATGTTCAGGCTCTGTCAGCTTCTGACTACAAGTGTTTACATGTCTCCAGTAAAATTTTATGCCTGATCTTAATGCCTGTTTGCCACTTTGTTGTGAGCTGCATATTAAGAACGTAGCAAATCCTTGGATTGGGAAAAGAAACAAAACAACACTCACACAATATTATTTCAAATCATGGCAATTTACGGTCTGTAAAAAGAAGAATTACAAAATATCAAAAGAAAATCTTCACTGATTGTAACCAATCTAGAGGACCTGATCACTTGCAACATATTTATATCAACAAGAAACCAAAAAAGTTAAGTTTTGAACTTAACTTCTGATATAACAACCTAAGTCACAACTTAAAATGATTTAATACCAAGAATAATTGCCAAAATTCAGAAATTAACTTCAATTGCTGGAGTATTATGCACCAAAGAACAAAGACAATGAACTTTGCCCTCTGAGAGAAGGCCACAAAACCAGTTTTGATCAGGTTCTGTGGTTTTCTAAAAGTAAAAATGAGCCAACATTGTTTTGAACTTTGCACAAACTTCTAAATAATGATCAGAATTATCTCAAAAAGCATTCACTGAAATTCTCAACTGTACACTAAATTGAATAACTCAACGAAAGCAAATAATGTTTGCATGACTGAAATATTACAAGCGTCCATTTTTTTCAACACGAAAACTACATCAAAAGAAGTAAAAATAAAGAAATGGTAAAAACAGATAGCCACAAGATAAACCAATTAACCAGTTTGCGGCAAAACAACGACACTAGAAAACTTTATTACACAATGACAAAACCCACAAGAATGAATAAACGTGCGATTTGAATAGCCTACGTGAATGGAGGTGTAAATCAGAACCGGTTACAAACTAGAACAGCCAGTTACCACGTGCCAAGAATCACACAAGCTTTACTCACTGCCGGCAAACGTGACCACCGTAAAAGATGTGGTTTAAAATCATGACATTGGACATGGAAAGATCTGAGAAAAAAAACTCTCTCCCTGTACTTTAATACGGTCGGAGGGGCACAGCATTTACGAATGAAACACCTGAAGCGTGCAATATAAACAAAGCGTATGCAATTAAACTGCCGCTTTTTCGCTATCTTTCACTGACAGTCAAAATCTACGATTGCCAAATTTCAAGTTTGTGATTTACTCTACGAAGCAGAATATTCAACGGCAAAATAGCTCCGTCTTTTTTTAAATACGTGCGTTTGTCATGGGTAAAGTTTTGCTGATAGACAAAATCACGCGCCTGCGGCCGATTTAGTAACGTGTAACGAAAGTGCACTGAACTCGATGCCAAAAAAAAACAAAATCATTCCCCCTTTACACAAACTTCCTGCCTTTCATTTTCAACTTTCAAATCTAAACCTATAGATACGCAAACGCTAAATTGATTCACTTCAACTTACCCCTCCTTGCATCGAAGCGCAAAACTCTTGATCGAATTTCTTGGCGTGCCGTACTTCTCAGAAACGGCGAGTTTTAGACTTTCCACTGTCACCTCCTCCAACATTATCGCATTGTAAGCTTTTTCAGTCTCTCTCCGCACATATAATGTTAACGCTGGAGGCGGCCGCCTCGCCACACGTTTTGTCCTCGGAGCTAACTCGAGATCGTCAAGTGCATCCGCAGTTTTGGTAAAGGCTTCAGTTACAGTTCTCTTCCGCGCCTTCTCCCGTAAATTCCTAAACAGCGGAGTAGAGTACTTTTCCAGGTCAAATTGAGTGGGAACGCCTGCCTGCATAATCTTGACAACCATATCCATACACTGAGGACCTCTGCCAGTCCAATTTCCAACTCCTCGTATCGATTTTCCTATCCACAAACGGAGATAAACGAAAGCAAAGCCGAAACTGTTCTGCCGTCTAGTCGAGACGACTGTCACCGTACCGATTAAATTCCCTTATAAACAACCTCGAACACGAATAATTTTACTCCCGTTTTACGCTGTCGAAGTGTACACGACCTTGTGAAGTTCAGACACGAATAACACTCTTACGAAATATATTTGAATCACATCTTTGGAAGACAAAAACAAGCTACAACAACACACACTTCAAGTTCGCCTTGATACTGATAGTCATGACAGCCTCGAAATACCAACCAGACTTGACGGGAGTTGCACTCCCCACCGGTAGGGTCCTAGGTTCCTTTTATTTCAAGCCTGGAGAAGCAGCAGAAAAGTTAGTAAAAATTTCAATTTGTTTTCTGTAGCATTGAATTATATTGAGCAACATCTCGAAAACAAAATGTGTTAAGTTTGGATAAATATAAGATGATTTAGACCATTCAATTTTTTCTCCCTAATACCCACCCCAGTGATTCTTTTTTGGTAAGGTACTGTCATTTCCATGTACGTCAGACAGTTTAGTATCCAGTTTCTCACGGCGTTGTATTTTAACCAATTAGAAGCGTAGACGTGCATGTGATTTCACGTGCAGTACTTTCACTGCTTGCGAAAGAAATTGAAGCGAGTTTTCGCTGCTTCTCGCTCGAGAGAAACTTGTTTTTCCACGAAGAGATCTACCGGTACAATGAAAATGCAAAAATACAGTTAGCTAAGTGAGGTATACAATTATGTTATATTGACGAAAGCGAATCTCTCTATTCATACATTTTTTTCCTTGTTGTTGAAAACCAGATTTGCATCTATAATGGTTAGAATTGTTTTGGCGGACAGATCACGCTATAAAACAAAGCCGGTCGAAAATGGAATTCGGGATCCGCCATTTCAAATCGATATATTCTATATTCATGGGAGGAAATCCAAATCTCCTTCGTATTTTAATATAATGGCACAATCAATGCGGGGTTTATGTTAAAATTTCACTGCGTCATACTATTTTCAATCTTAGAAGTCTTGCATCTTCAAAACCCGCAACAAACCGGTTTCCCGGGGTGCATTTTTCAAAGGACAAAATATATATATTGTGAGCCTTGCTTTGAAAAATTTCGGGAAAAAGCTGGACCTAAGACCTTTGCAAACAAGACGCTGTATTTTCCTGTCATATTTTATCACAGAACTGTCACCATCAGGCGGTAGTAGCCTGGTTCACAGTTATT
>Ga0126337_10002078_pt1 | contig 12539 bp, 9 predicted proteins | sample DipCmetagenome_FD_92527 | JGI IMG/M metagenome (GOLD analysis project Ga0126337, IMG submission 92527) | Coral microbial communities from La Bocana,Puerto Morelos, Mexico - Diploria C A metagenome | ecosystem: Host-associated > Invertebrates > Cnidaria > Coral | place: La Bocana,Puerto Morelos... | reverse complement strand
TTAATACCTTAGCTGTTCTACTTTATATTATTAATCATGATGCCGATTTCCATCGGCAATTTCGTAGTCCGGACTCAATCCGTACCTCCATCAGTTGACATATCGCAGAACACTTTGAAAGAACTTCCACTGTTCTCAGGGTCGATCCAATACTCGCCGCTCTTCACTGGAATTCCACTGGCCAAAATGTCCTTACAAGAACGACCGGGATCGTGTGAACGAAACCCTCGTCTCTCTTTATTGATTTAAAGAGACAATACATTCAGATTATTTTGAAATCGCTGGAAACAAATACTTAAGGAGAAGTCCATATTTGTTACAGTGACCTTCAAAGTGGGGCTAGTGACTCGCTTGCAGGTGGAAATTACGCCGAACAGAGAGAATATTGACTTTGAATTCCAGTTTCCACGTTTTGACTTTTTTGTTACTTTTCATAGCTAATCTTTGTTTAAATGTTTGTTGTATTGCATGTTTATTGCCCTACCTTTTCCATAGTAAGTACATCCTTTGGTTGCCCTGAAGTCGGTTGGCTTCGAGCGGTCTGTTTGGTCGTTCAATTCACATTTTTTGTTGCCATGAAATTCGTCAGAATACAAGTTGTATGATTGACATTTCTTGTTCCTTACACATCTCAAACCACAGTCGAACTCATCAGTAAACAAGGATTCTATGATATGACCAACGAGCCTGAAATCTGAAGATAAATAGATATATTGCGTCATTAAAAAAATTCATTCACATATAATTGCAATCTTTTTTGAAAGGGTACAAAACTGTGGTTGGAAGGCACCGTGAATGTAAGCTTAATCATGTAAAATTCGGTTTGTTCAGCCGGTTTTGATCACTAGTAATGTTCGATCGGTGTGAATAGGGATTAGATCAAATCGGTGTACATCGTGATCAGCCTACATAAAGAATATCCAGTCCCCAAATTATTTCAAAATCTAAATAAGTTAAGGTTTCAAAGATTCTTAACTTCGACTTATCTCCGACCAAGCCCATTATGGTACAATCTTGTCCTTGTTTAGTGTTATTCAGTTTACTGACATTGTTTACATGTAACAAACATTCAAACCGCTAGCTCCACCATGCTGCAGTAATGAGTTTCAAGTTGTATTTTAGGTTTATTCCAGATCATGATTTGCCGATGTATAAGCGCAAAGAGAAATAAATTCCTACCGATTCCACCGGAATAAAGCACAAATGCTACTGACCTTCGTGGATTTCAAAGACCTGATTGGCATGTGATTCCGAAAAGGATGCTGTGCTGAACACCAAGTTATCTACAAGGGGAAGAAGTTTCATCGCAATGGACACAATTGGACCAAAAGCTACCCGGAGCATCTTCACGTGCACTCCTGGTAACAGAATAAGACATTGAACCTTCACGAATCGAACATAATCTTAGACCAAAGGTGCAAAATCTAATTTGATAAACAGCTGGGAGATTCGTTTAATTTGTTGTCCAGATATAATTAATAAAAACAATTTAAACCTGTTGTGGTGCATTCTGCGGCCTACGAATCTTTACTTGATCACAATATACTACCTACAACAGTGTAGTTGCTTTTAAACCAACTTCATTTTACACTGTCATGATTTCTTGGTTAATGTCAATTCTTGTTTCATAAGTCAGGGGTATCAATTAAAATAAATTTCAATTTCTTACTTCGCAGGACAAGTTCTTCAATTGTCAGAACGATGTCTGTCAGTTTTGTTTTGCATTTAAACTTCACTCCTTGCACTAGTTCAAGAATGCATTCTTTGTCCTACCACTTTCTTAAAAAGAGGTTTCTCAGAAGTTACAAGTAAGGTATAGTTAAGTTTGACGGGAAGACTTTTTGAAAATTGTCCATCTGTTACTGTTCAGACCTCAGGAATGCTGGAACAAAAAATGTTACCTTTTTTGCGATTGGCAGCAAGCTTTATCTTCTGATTCTGTCTGTGCGCAGCGAGATTTGAGATTCCTTTTAAATTGCTCTGAACTGCTTAACTGCCGTCCAACTGAGGAAATAAACCGGACAAAGACATCAAATTAAACTTTTTCATTGTTTACTGAGGTCATAGGGTTGCTTTGAAAACCAAACATCTCATGCAGTCATATACTAAAAAAACCAGGGCATCTTTAAGATATATCCAATTTGATTGCAATGACTTAATTTTAACTGTTATATCAATATTTTCGGCGGCTCTTCATGATTTCAAATCATCTGCAAGTTTTGTATCTTTGAGCTGATTAAGAATCCGAAATGCGCGATTAGCTTACACAAACATGATACAACAACAAATGGAATAGTTTGTTTTAACAAAACATGTTTTGAGAACTATTTAACTGAGAACACAGCATATGGCGAACTTTGTTTTATTTTCTATGTAATGCAGTGTTTACAGATGTGGGGACGGAACCCTAATTGTGCGAAAGAAAAAGAATGATTGCTTGTACTATGGACACAAAAACTTAATTCATTCTTTCTTTAGATATTGATCGTGAGTGACAAGCCCTAGGCACGCAAAATTACTAACTCCGAAACTGTCTTGAGATGTTACACCTACTATCATAATTTTCTTTAATGAAGTATTTTTTTTTTAGTGAATTGACCCGAGCATTACAACAAAGGGCGAAAGTTTCCCAATTTATTTACCGAAAAATTAATCGAAAATTAAAAATGTATACTTCTGTGGGAAAAGCCATCAGAATCTGATATCCACCACAGCATCTGATTTCGTAATTAAGCTGCAGACCTCCATCCACGTTTCAATGAACGAATGAAACATTATTGTCAAGCTTTCAAGGGGTCCCTAACAAAAAAGCCTAGCAAGTAAACCCCTTTGTCACGTCAACTGGATTTCCTTTGGCTTCAAGTAACGGCTTACTGAGTATAGGAAAACATATTCTCAGTGATATGATTGCTTGCATTGTCGGAAGCAAATTTGGGATTTATATTACTTGTTTCCGTTACCTGCACAATTTTAATGTTAATTTTAAATTTTGTACTTAAAATGGAGCACCGCCGGGCACTCGCCGAGGCAGCAGTGATGATGAAATAGAAAGCAATTTAAACAATGCTCTTATTGCTTTTTGTTGCGAAGTTACGATATATTTGTCAAAACTCTTTAATTCATAGTTGAGCGCCGTACCCTGTTGCCCTGCACAATTTCTCTCTGTCAATGGGTGCGCAATATTGGAATCCTAATGCATGATTGTATGACGAGAAGGGAGACTTTGAATCGCACGCACAAATCTCCACAAAGTAAGGTATTCCGTCAATTTTTATTGAAAATAGGTAGTTGTTTTTTCGTTAAAAACAAATGTTTACCCTTAAAACTCGCGTTTTTCTTCAAGAGAACTATTTCAAGTTGACGGCACAGGCGAGCACATGTGATGATGAGATTTGATTCCCCAATGGACCCCAGACCCTTAATCAATTTCGCGAGGGTGACGAAGGTAATCAAAGTCACATACTCCCGTGTCGTCCGAATTAATCAGCGTTAGGGCCGCATTAATAAGGGAAAAGCTTTCTAATTTGAAATAAGTGATTAAAAAATAATCTTGAACTGTTATTTTTCTATCTCGCAATCAAGATTTTACAGTTAGAATCTTAGAACTAATACTTCTCATATTACATTTAAGTAACGCAGCAAGTTTACTGATCGCATTCTTGTTAAAAACATGGCAGTGAAGACAGCGAGGGGGGAATATTAGAGAACAGTTCCGTGCGGTTCGTATTAGAGAGAGAGAGAGACTTAATTTAATTAGGGTGACCCATGACAGTAACTTAAGTTACTTATAAACTTGGGGCCCTCAGACCAAACAACACACTGAGCAAAGACCAGACCACAACACAAGTTACTGATAAACTTGGGGCCCTCAGACCAAACAACACACTGAGCAAAGACCAGACCACAACACAAGTTACTGATAAACTTGGGGCCCTCAGAACAAACAACACACTGAGCATAGACCAGACCACAACACAAGTTACTGATAAACTTGGGGCCCTCAGAACAAACAACACACTGAGCAAAGACCAGACCACAATAGTTATAATGTGCACTCCACATTACACAGTTCCTCGTACTAGAATCCAATGGCGCTGAACAAACATGAAAAAAGTGAAATTTTAAAGTAAGTTCAGAATGGGTGAATTGTTTCTTAATGCAAGCCATAATTCTGTGGATGTGCTTGAGAAGTAAAAGTAAATTTCGGCACCAATTCTTTACGAGGCTCTGAATTAGACATCAAAAGTCAATCAGGTGCCTAGGTGACTTGGCAAATCTTTTGCAGTGCTATGCACCATACCGCTACCGCCTAACAGCAATTTTGCTTTTAGCTTTGGCAATTTCTGATGGCTTTTCGTGGCAAATGGCCAATCACACTGAGACTACCTGGTGCCGGTTTGAAATGTTTTCCACCTTTTGCAGACTGAAACTTTTAAACTGAATTCCCACAAGGCTAAATGATGAATATGACAATTTAGCATCATCTGCCCTCAACAGTGATGCAGATTGGTATAACCGAGTATGTTTTTTGAATTGTTTCGAACATCTTCATTCCTTGAATATCGAATCATCCCCTCAAGTGGGTGACATGAACAACGGAACGGAAAAGAAATTGTGTTTTAGTGAGGAAATTTGATACAATCGGTGTGTAAAGTGGTTTTAGAAATTCAAAGAACTCAAGTTTGTGGAAATGAAATGCTGGATAACAATCTTTTCCATCCAGCATACTGTCCTTGAGAAACTTTACAGCTTGCCACAAAATTTCGCACTTTGCATATCATAATCTGACTCTGACAGAGAGAAAGTGCACATCTGGAAAACAAAATGTTCTTTCGATGCATTCGAGAAGGAATATAAGCAAAGTACATTTCAAATGTCTCAACTAGAGCTTTCGAAAAACCCTGGATCTACGGTGGATTTTGTGAGATTTTATTTGCTAGCTTTGTTTATGTATTTCGAAACAGAATAACACATGCAAAATACGATATGAAAATCGTTAGCCAGTTTCCCACAGCTATACTGCCACCCGTTGATAAATGCACTGGGTCCTTATTAAATGGAATTATCACCTTTCAGAGAACAACTTGACTCAAAGATGAAAATGCACAAATATAAAAGTTACCAGTGAAAATAATCATAGTTTGGATACTGTTCTTGTTTATATGGATGTTGTTTTGACAGATAATAAAAGATATTAAGTCAACATTCTAATTCCCCTATTTAGCGATACCGAGTGCCATTTTAATTTTTCCGATTTTTAACGGTTCCACGACTCGTAAATAAAAATTCTCGCCAAAGTGTTCTCCACAAACTCCACAAAAATTTAATCCTCAGGCAAAATTATGCATAAAAACAGCATATGTAGAATCTTGTTGTCAAAATACTGTGTGGAAAAGAAAGTGTCATTGCCAAGTCAAAGGGTAATGCATTAAGTCACGGTGCATTGCTTATCCACGGTCGCAACAATCAACACGATCGCTGCGACGCAGAGTGACGCTCATTGTTGTGTTTTACAGCTCTAACTAGTTTTTGACTTGTCAATTGCATTAAGGAAATTACTTCACGCAAATTGAGTCGGTTTCAAAAAAAAACTGTATTCTCCTTTTTCCCCGCAAAAAATATTCATTTTTTAATTAATTTGTAAGCAACTAAGCCATCCCTTCTTTGTACTTCTATTGAAAATATACGTACATGGCATGGCCAGATGCTATCTCGAATATCTATCATTTCATTTTGGTCCCACCTGACTATACGATTACATGATGTATCATAGAAGAGGCTAGAAAAAGGCAAAAATTGTTCAGTGCTGCATTGTCTTTTCCTTATATGGCCTGTGCTTATCCTTTAATATTTTTATTATTGAAAACCCTGGGGACGGAAAGGTTAGGTGGTTATACGCAGTTTGTTTATTACACGCTGCATGTTCCTGCATATTTTCATTTTTTTCGCTGCAGTTCTAAATCACTATAGCTGAACACTGATGTGACGCGAGTTATTACTAGGAGAAGAGTGCTTGTGTTGACTAGCATCTCATATGCTTAATAATTAATTATAAAAGTCTGGGTCAGTGGGTGGTGCTTAACGGTTCAATTGAGAAGAAAAAATTGCTTAAAGTTACAAGGTAACATCAGGTATCTCCTGCATTACTGATTGCCGTTGGAATCAAACATTGGTAGCTGTAATTTGAATGTTAACAGGTACAGTTTGTTTTGCGTTTCTACCCAAAGTTGATTTAAAAAAAGCCATTCTAATTGTCAAAATGACCTATTGTCTTCGTTACTCCTCAGGACATTTTCACGATGTTTTTAAGCATTTATATTCCACTTTTCCTGCTGTTTATGAAGTCGAGCCTTCTTACCCCTGCGCCAAAGTACTCGCAAAACTGTCCGAGCGTGTTTGAAAGCTATGAAGGTGAGTAACTCGCATATATGTACATGTATATATTCCATGTTTCACTAGTTTACTACACCCTAAGTGTTTTATACTTAATATGCGGTTCTCTCATTTTCAGTTAAGGAGTAAAACGTATAATATAAATGCCTGACGTTTTAAAATTTGAAATATTCTGAAGAAATGTCCAAGATTCTGTCGTGGTTTGACTTTGTTTTGTTTAACTAGAAGTTTACATGGGTCTTGAAAACTAACAGAAGGTTTTGCTTACTATAATTTGCCTTTGGTTTCGAAGTGAATTTGAAAGTATCTCAGATCCGCGAAATACGTAATTGCACAAAGAGGTGACTTCTTTTTAAAATCACTGGGAAAATAGGAACATTATTTTTGAAAAAAAGAATGTTTTTATTCTCCAATCTGTTTTCTTCTAAATCTTTCTTGGCTTCAGTATCAGAGCAGTTTATAGTTTCTGGTTTTAATGAGTAACTGCACGCAAGTACCACAATTGTTACAAGAAAAACAAGGATGCTTCATTAGCCCTAACTTTTAATTGCGGTACCTTGTCGTAGATTACGCCTTGTTTGGCCACACGTTTGACACAATTGAAGCTTATGACGATTCAGAGTGTGCCACAAGATGCATGACAAATGCTACCTGCCAGTCATACAATATTCAGACAAAAAGAAACAGTGCCAAACTGCAGTGCGAGTTAAACAACAATTCGCGAGCCTCGAAACCCCAAGATGTCAGACGGAAGCCTGGATTCACTTACTTTGGCTTAGTTGAGGTACGTGTGATCCGACCCTGTGCGATGAATTCACCAGCTTCAAAGTTAGGGAATGGGAGGCAGCGAAGGCACTTCGTTGTTTAATCCCTTTTTCAGATTCCATCTCGTATTAAAAAGCCTTATGTGCATTCCCAGAAATACTTCGTACATACTTTTGGTTGCAAATACTAATTAGATCTTGAGTTAAACTTGTATTACAGTTCCGTGAAGTAAGACGGGAATCCATGTCATTGAAAAATTTAAACGAAACGGGCCTGTTATTAATTGTTGTTCTTTTGTTTTGTTTCTTTGTTTTTTTTTTGTTTCTTTGTTTTCTTATCGCTGTTTTTGCTGCAATCAGTGCGTGTAGCTTTTTTCATCAGTCAGAGTGGAACACCATCAATCCAGATGCCTCGTAGAAGGCCGTAAGCAGTCCATACCGGGTTCTCACTTTTCATCTACATGACGAAAGGAGTCTGAAACTATGTATCTACATACCAGATTTGGCGCTAGCCTGTTCAAAACCTGAGAGTCAACTAAAACTATTAAGTTGGTTTGGTCATTAGGTAAAATATCCACAGAGCGATTTGCAAAAAAACGCCAAACGCTGCATAGCTTTTATTTAGCATGTGCTCTCTCTTCTGAAGAGGTTCGAACCGCTGTGTGAAGCGAGTGCAGGCGCAAAGTCGAATGAATCGATCAGGTGGAGAAACTCTGCCAGATGTATCATCTTTTTCGTGTAAATCCTTGTCGTTTTCTCGCACATCGATAGATTTCTCGGCTTTGCTAAATTTGACAGCATGAAACTCACACAAACACATTCATGTGGCTACAGTGTGCATTAGTTTTTTTGAGATCTAATTTTATATTTTCCAAGAAACGAAGCAAAAGTGATTCACTTCGAAGGCCCCCTGAAACCCGTGGGTGGGGGGGGGGGGGTAGTCTTGCATGCTCTCTTTTTCTCTTTGAAGAACAATAATTTAGCGGACGATTGGATCAGCTTGACAGTCATTTAAAGAGCTGTCTGTTCATAAATCTGAATTTTAATATTATACACATAGATCTTATATATATTTTTTTTCGTTTCGTTGAATTACGACGTTCTGTAAAAAATCTGCTACTAAAACGAATTAAACAAAAGGATAAGTTTAATTATCGATGGCTCTCATCACTGAAACATTTACATCTATACATGCTATTTGCAAAGGGATTTAACCATCACCGCAGATGTAAAAGAGAAAAACGTTGCTTTCCTTCAAGCAAATGTAAACTAAGATTAAGCTTTAGCTTCGATTTCACGATGATTTGACGAAAAACATTTATCAGTTCGCCGAGCAGACAAACGTTAATAAAACTGTATTTGTTCTCGTGCCTTTTAAGACAGAATTGCGATGTTGTTCAGACTTTCACCAGCCATAAGTTTCCTGAGCACATTTTTTCATTTCTTCATCACCATAAACACGATCTCGATAGTAATGGTTTCACTCCTCCGGGCTAGACTGAGAATTCTTAGCCAGTTGGGGAACAAACATTTCCTGATTTAGATGCATTGTAGTATGTTTTAGCTAAACCTTCGACATTACATCACCGCACAACATTTTACTGACACAAGGTACGCGAGCCACCCCTGCGACGAGCAACGTACAGGAAATTGCCCCACCCGGATGGCGGCCATCTTTGGCGTGGTATCTTGCAGAGGTTCCTGTGCATCCCGCCGTCGCCGGTAACCCTGTGCCTGCACTTACATTACTTGGCGGATCCTTCCCACCCGAAAAAAAAAACCTTGGAGCCTCTGCGGATGAGAGGTGACTGTGCACTTTACCAGGGATAAATTATAACATATTACTCGTTTTTTTTTGCATTCTTAGGTTTCTTGTGTGCAAAATACTTGCAGTGCTAAGGAAAATTGTCAATGTCATCCAGGCTACAAAGGAAAGAGTTGTCTGATTCGTAAGTAATCCCAAAAGTTCATTTGCAAACACCATACTTGCCACTATCCCCAAAAGTTGTGCTACTTGAAAAAAAAGAATAAAGGAACTTTATCATGGTATTTGGAGTTATTTTGGCCACGTGACCTTTAAATCGAAGAAAATATGAAATAAACGTTTAATAAGAAAGAATTAATACTACAGAGATAAAAATAATTCATAAAGGAGCAGGGATGATTAAAGAGAAGACTGATACTAATTACAAAAGAAAATCTTGAAACATTCAGGCTAAGCTTTTCAAGATGCGCCAACTCTGACGTAGCGCCTTTAAAAAGCCTAGAGACAGAATTAGCACAAGCAAATTCTCTCTTTCCCTTGTTTACCCATAACACCTGGCTCTTTTTGAGGCAACAACATTTTTAAAAATGTTTTCTGTGAGTGGTAATATGTATAAATACGTAACGCAATTAAAATATATTCATAGAAATAACAGCCAAACTGAAACAAAGACCAACGTACGCGATGCGGATCCGAAATTCGTGACTTTTTCTTACAATTGAAATGAAGTTTAGTAACCACCGTTCCTTAACCTATGGTAACTGGCTGTTGTCAACAGGTTATTTTGCCAGTTGGCACGTTCCTTAGTGGCCGTTGCCGTCATGGAGAGGTGGTCGTTGTAAAGAGGTGGCCCACGAAGGGCTAACGCTCGAAACGTCAGCTTTATAACTCGTTACGGTGGCCAATTTACATCTTCAACTTAGTTGATATAAAAATCTAAGGAGACACGCTCGTGATGACCTACGCTTATGATCATGGCTTCTTTTCTTTAAATTAAAGTTAACAGGCTTTAGACATACATTTTCGTATTCAGATCATATTTCATGCATATTTGTTATTAAAATGAACCTGTCATTAGTAAACTTGTTTCATTTTTGGTGATAGATTGTGGCTTTCTGGGAGACTACAATCACTAGTACTTAATTTCAAGATTTCTGAAGGCCCCTCAAAGTACCCCTCAATCAGTTCTCTTTATTTTTTTTCGATCAAGTCAAAACATACCTCTTGCTTTTCAATATTCCCAGAGCGACTTGGACATTTTCCCTCAAGTCCCGGACTTTCTTGTAAACAAATCCGGGACTCTGGAGACTCGGGAGGAGATGGGAAATACTGGATCGACCCAGAGAACAATGGAAACCCTCTACAAGTTTACTGTGACATGACAACGGACGGAGGTGATTATTTCATACCTTAAAACGCATACAGCTTTCTATGAATTTTATCGATAGTTCTATATAATAAATGGCTCTTGCACAATGGTTTGAAAAAGTTATTTTAACATTTTAATGGCCATATTATATATATCAAATATGTCAATATATATCAGATTATGTTAAGGCGACGCAGGTATTATGTGGAAGGGGACACTAAGTGACGATTGTCACGAGTTTTTCCAAACATCCTACGTTTTGAGCTTGAACAACATTATGTTTTGTCTTTGGAGAAAAAAAATCTTTTTTGCAGCAATAACATCACACTGCATACGAAAAAATACCTACTCTATTTAAAGTGCTAACATAATTTACGACTTAACAACATTAACACAACTTGCAATACTAACACTCTTTACAATTTATTATTATATCAGTTATTTCTTTCATGTAGACTGGTAGTCATGCTATACTGGGTGGCTTTCCTTCCTCTTAAGCCAAGAGGACGAGCGAAGTTATCAGTCGCGCCATATATTATTTCATTTTTATCAAGATTGATCGTATCTCCGTTTTTGGAGACTGAGCTTCAAAAAGATAAAATTAACGTAATTTTTCTTTCGCCGCATAGGTGCATTTCTCATGTTCCTTGATTTAACCCCTAAAAAGGGTCGAACTTGTGAGTAGAATGTGATGGATTATCTTGTATTGGAAAATGGCGAGTCTGCCGTCATTGTTAACATTAAAAGGAAGACTATATAAATGAGTGGTATTGTATCTTTGTCTAGATTGGCTTCTTCTTTCATCCTTCGTTTCGCTGTAGGCGTAACGAATTTAATTTTAATTTGTCGATTTGCAAGAAAGTTTCTCTTATCCTTTTCAAAATGTTTTCTCCGAAGGTTAAGTAACGTTTCCTTCGAGAAGATTGATCCACTTTTGAGGGACCGAGTGGCCTAGACTAAAGTACTTTAAGAAAATTGTTTTGGAAGTTTGAATTTGCCGCACAATACATTACATTGCGGTTTTCACGACTTTCACGACCATTTTATTGTTTTGGTTTTTCACTCAATTCTAGGTGGCTGGCTTCTTATTGCCAACTTCGTGATCAAAGATCCTGCTAACCCCCCTGTATGGACCGCTGAGACATCATACCGTGGGATCAGCAACTATCAAAACAACAGAATGGGCATCACAACAAACGCCATGAATGAGCTGAGGACACACTTGTCTTTCACTCAACTGAGATTCTACTGCAGTAAACAACATGGACGTACGTTCCACGTGACCACTGTCGCTAACAGCACTGGTGAAGTCGTAGTTCAGTATTTTAGCGGCCAGACTAATACACTGCCCTACTCGTGCAACTCGTTTGTTAGAATGAAGGATGACAGCTCTTACCTGGCCAAACAGTGCAGCCAGTGGGGAAATGATGGAACATCGCAATTTGTTGGGAAATGGGGACACGCTAGCATAGGAGGTGAGACACGCATGTACGATCACACTGCATTTGTTGCTAATCGTTATCACTGGAAAATCACAGACGGAGTTTGGATATGCGACGACAAAACTAAGAGCGGCTATTTTCCTTTGTCATCTGGAGATACTTGGAAAATCTACTTGCGTTAAATGACGTAAAGTTGCAAATGACTTATGACGCATGCGCTGATCGAACCAAGATTGTAACAATATATTGTAGTAAAAGTAAAGCTAATGAGCTTTAAATGCTTAAGGTTTTATCAGTGTCAAATCTTTAGGGGATAGGGAACATTTTCACAACTTGATATAAACATGTGGCAATATTTATAAGGTACAGTTAGACCTGAATTTAGCAAGCAGCCTGGGCACAATAAACTGGTGCACAGAGTCGGCCGTTGTAGGGAAGTTTCAATATGATACCCGTCATAAAGAACTGGCAGTTACTTGAGGCTCCACTGCAGTTCTTGGTTTATTAACTCTCGGTGTGTGCTTTTTACGTCTCCTCGAACGAGTTTGTCCCTCTGCAACCACCTTATCATCAATTTCCAGGAGAAGCAAGCTTACTGTTGGGACAGTCCGGGAACATTTAATGCACTTACAACAAAGCCCCCGATTTGTTTTGCTCTTTTTATCGCGTTTTTTTATTATGAGATCTTTCTCAATTTCCTTCATGCAAGGGCATGTACACACCTTCCTGTTTTCGTATTTTGGACTCAGCGAATAGCTCTATTGATCTTAAACTTAAAGAAGCCTTTTATATAAGTAAGAATAAAC